>Ga0209367_1001713_pt1 | contig 27682 bp, 24 predicted proteins | sample WorMetLIZISLAND2_FD_187412 | JGI IMG/M metagenome (GOLD analysis project Ga0209367, IMG submission 187412) | Marine gutless worms symbiont microbial communities from Max Planck institute for Marine Microbiology, Germany - Olavius geniculatus... ...
GTCAATCAAAATGACAAACGTCTGTGGGCCGAGGTAGGATCCCTGCGGCATCCCCGCCGTCAACTGTAGCCAGTCAGAGAGCACGTCGCCGATCTTTACCCGCTGTCGACGGTCTCGCAGGAAGGCGCACATCCACCGCACGATGACGTCAGGCAGACCCAGCGCGACCAGCTTGGCGACAAGAATGTTGTGGTCTACGTGGTCGAACGCCTTGGAGAAGTCGACAAAGACTGAACGCACTGACTGGCGCTTGTCAACGGCAGCGTGCCAGTGGTGCAGCATGTCGACCAGGGCGTGCGTCGTGGAGCGTTGTCTGAGGGCGCCGTACTGCCGGTGGTCCAGACTGCTGCCCACTCGTTCCAGAATCCACGACCCGACGAACGATTCCAGTACTTTGGCGAGTGTAGCTGTCAGTGAGATCGGGCGCAGGTCAGCTTCGATGGCTTTTGGGGGATGAACTTTCGGCACCGGCACGACGTTTGCTTCCTTCCACCTCGACGGAACGACTCCTTCGCGCACTGATGCATTGTAGATGGCACACACTGGACCGGCGAGCTGGTTGGAGAAGTCGCGCAGTAGCCAGTTCGGAAGTCCGTCGGGTCCCGGAGCCTTGTGCACGTTGACCCGGCTCAGCTTGCGTTCAACGGAATAATAAATAGCCTAGTAATAAAAAATTAACACTAATTAATTAATAAAATTGAAAAAGAGCGTACAATCTACAAAATAGTTGAATTTATTGTTTTTCTTGTAAATTTGTTTCAACTTTCGTACGTTTATTTTTAATGAACGTTTGCAAATTATTCTAGCACGTTAACAGATCATACAGATGTTAGAACCTGTTTTATGGTAATAAGTATAACAAAAACGTTTTAACGTGTGCATGCAGGGTCGCCCAGTACACGAGGTGAACAGTAGTACGGGTGATCTGGATGACTTTCTGCTGTCTCAAGCCATGTCAAACGTCAACGAGAACTTCTCGCGAACAGTCGTCGGAGCCTCATTCGACACTGTCGCTCTGACCCAGTCCCTTCCTAGCTTCAATCTCAGCCAGTTGCCGATAGACGGCAATCTGCCTAGAGTTGGATTGCCGGGCATGACTCACTGGCCCAGTTTGGATGGATTGCCGGCTGTGGGTGGACTACCGGACATAGGCGGATGGCCTTCGGCTAACATGAGCACATCGCCTGTAGATATAAGCCAGTTAGTGCTGGGTCTGTTGTCGCTGAACGGTACAAGGCAGAGTCCGCTGATTGTCGGTCATTTCTCGGTCGAGTCTTACCATGCGATCGCAGTCTGTCTGGCGCTGGTCGATCTGGCGAAGCTCAGCTTCATAGCGCCTGGCTCAGGTTATCACATTCAGACCATCAACCATCCACTGCCTCGTCAGCCAGAGACCGTCGTCATGGACAAGGTAAGCAATACCCATGCTATTCAGAACCACATGTCGACATATGGTGCAGCCGTCCGCTTGACTTTTAACATTTTGAGCTGAATACTGGCACGCCGCTTACTTTTGTCCTGCGAAACGCTCACATCACACACCGATGTTGGTTTTCCTGTGCATTTTTGTTTTCGAGTCAGAAGAGACAGACAGACAGACAAACGGACAAGACGCGTATTGCCGCCTATTAGGACGGTCGCAGTGTAATCCTTCTAGATACGAATGTTAAGCTTAGTCATAGTTTCTGTCATGACCTGCTGTCGAACGGACGAAGCGATGCGTTGTGTGGTCGCGTGACGTCACACGTTCCGTGCCCCAATGATGAATAAGTACAACTGAGTTATGCCTCGTGCGACGTACAATAAGAAACAGAATGGGTACACAATGTTTTTCTCGCAAACATGCGTTTTCTTCATATGTCCGATCAAAAATACGATGATTTTTCAAAAAAATGATTGAGTACCCCAGGAATTGCTTCCTTATTTTAAAAGCCGATGCAAAAGCTGCTGCTCATGTTTGGCCACGCTGAATATGTGGCAATGTGTGCAGTGTTTATGCATCCAATAAAACAAAGTAAATGACGATGACGATGCCACGTTTTTGATCGAAGGCTTTTGTATCACTGTCTTAGCTTTGTTTCTAGTTTTTTTTACGTTTTACTGTGTGTTATTGTATATTATGCTATAAGATATGTTGCCTGATTTAATGTAATATATAAATATATGGATAAATGAACGGATGTTTGTCATTGGGTTATCATCATGTCATGCACAGATGATAGGTTCGATGCTGTACGGGTTCGTGTTCTCGTATATGCTGTCGTTCGGCACGGCGTTTCTAATCAGTACGTTTGTCATGCTGCCGGTGAACGAGCGTTCTTCCGGCGCCAAACACTGCCAGTACGTCAGCGGCGTCAAGGCGTCCACCTACTGGCTGACATTGTTCGTCTGTGACATGATCAGCTACGTCATTTCGTCACTGTGCATCATCGGTGTCATACGCGTATTCAGCGTCGAGGCATTCATACACGGCTACAATCTCTGGTACTTAAATATCGCTCAACCGATGCGGTCGTCCGAATAGACCGTCTGTCTGTCTGTCGTCTTGTCTGTTCCTACGGGCTCCTTACTTGAAAGCAAGAAAGCATAGGAAAACAAAACTGGCGTGAACGTTTCCAGGGCGGGAGTAATCGGCGTGCTAATTTTTAGTTCAAAGGTCAAAGGTTATGATGATTAAAGTTGTGCAGCTACGAGCGGACGGCCTCACAATATGTCGTTTCTGGGCCGACATATTTTCAGGTGAAAAAATGCATAATAATGCACGGCTGCGAGTGCATGTTTATGTAGGTACGTGTAGCATAATGTGCGCATGTACTTACTTACTTGTACTTGCATGTTGATGAGCGGAGAAGCGGTTGTTTTAAATGCTCATTGATATCTTGTTGCCAAAGCTTGTCGAGTCTTTCTTGAAAGCGTTAGTGGACGGTGTTTCAATGACATACTGAGGATTTCAGCCCGTCACGACTCTTTGGTTGAAGAACATTCGACGGGTACGACTTATATTTTTTGCCTGAGACAATTCTAGACTGTGCCGTCTTAGGTCATGACCAGTTTCTGTGAATTGGAAAAACTTAGTTGGATTAATGTTCTTTTTCTTGTGTGTGTAATATAGTATTACTGGTATGCTTGTATAGGTATGCGTTTATGGTGTTGATTGCCTATGCCTGGGCTATGATGCCCATCATCTTTTTGCTGTCATTTGCCTTCAAAGAAGCCACGTCAGCCTACGTGTGGATCACCATCGCTAATATCTTGTCAGGTACGTTTAATTACCTGTATAAAACTTCCGCTTTCTTGCAAAATGTCCTATGGGCAAAAAACCCGCACAGTGAAATTTTTCAGATCTGCCAAAACAACGTTGGCCCAAAAGGTCAAATGTTAGTTACAACATTTCCGCATAATTCCGCTGGAAATCTTGCGTCACACTGTCGTGCATAGTTTAATGGTAGTATTTAAGGAGATCAATCAAAAATGCGTTTCACGCGGCACAAATACCCCATTTCTCGAGACTCGAGGCGTATAGCGGCAGAGACTAGGCTAAATATTTGGCTGAGTGTTGTAGGCAATGTCAAACTGTTAATTTTGGTCTTTAAACTACGCTTTTCAATGCTGAGAAGTTCAGCGGATCTACAGTTATACGACAGTGAGTTCCAGACGGAAGGCTTTCGTTTACATGTGAGGTAGTGCTCAGACTTTGTGTGGTTAAATTTTTCTCAACAGAAGTTTTTTTTTATGACGCACCACATGATAGCAGCCACATTTAATAACTGTGAAATAACTTAAATGTTTTTGCTTTATGCAGGGTGGTCCATAAAATAGTAAAACACTACTTTCATATTTATAACTTTATCAAGTATTAACCGATTTTCATTTTTTTTTCACTAGCCAATTCAGTGGTAAACTTGAAGAACATTTATATCATTAAGATTAATCTCCTTACATTTTAAATACGTCGTAATATATAGTCAGCGTTAGAACATCGAGTACTGAATGTTGTAATTTAGTGTAAAAGCTGACTGTATTTTACAGGGTAATGCAGCGCTGCATTTGGGGTTCTATGGGATCTCTAATGATCACTTAGTTGCAAATGCACAGCTGAATATATCGGCGAAGTAATTTTGAATGTCAATATTTCATGCAATCATGACAAAGACTTAGGGATCTATTATTATTGGACATTTCTGTAGGTAAACTGTACATGGTAACAGAATGTCTGGAGTGGTATGTTTGCGTGCAGTGACGATAACGTTGGTGCTGACCTACGTGCTGAAGAGTCCTCAAATGGGACTCGCCGAAAAAACGCGCGCACTCAACTGGATATTCTACGTCGTTCTGCCAAACCTCTGTTTTGCTGACGCCATCCAGAACATTTACATGAACTACCAGGCACTGACGCTGTGTGCCGCCGTTGAACCTTACTGCAAGCTGTTCACGTCACCTAACCCTTGCTGTCCCGGTCAGTCGACGCAGCTTGAGTGCTCGACATGGGTCTCATGGCATAAAAGCCTGTGCTTCCAGTTGTCATCCGTCTCTTGAAAACCCTCCCTTCCTAAATTTTTTTAATGGACCTATCAAAAATGGTGTGCAGCTTTTTGTTTGCTGTCAAACTTTTACTGAAACAAAACTTTTTGCATTTGGTCTGTTGCGCTGCTGACTATAGTTCTCGTGGATATTCAGCGGTATTCAGCGTGTCATTATTTTATATTTGTTGAGTAATATTACACAAAGTGTCGCAAAACAGAAAAAAAACTATTATTTTAGAATACTGCAGCTGGAAGTACAGGACTTTTTGGCTTATTTTTTATAATTGTTTAAATATTTATAAACGTTTCTACCTCCGTCAAAGACGGATGTTATATTTTCTGGTCTGTCTGTAGTTTGCCTCTGTTTATTTGTTTGTTTGTCTATTTGATGAACTGCTCAAAAAGTTTTTTATACAAATTTTGATAAAAAATAGATTGGTAGGGCGCAATTTTCTAAAACCCAGTTCTATAGAGTCTTGGTCGTCTGGTGTGCGTAGATTACTGTGACCCGCTGTGCATGTCTCGGAATGAGAACTACCTGGGTCTAGCTCTGCCCGGGGTCGGCGCTGTCCTCATCATAATGGCCAGTCAAGGCGTCTTTTACTTCATCATTCTGTTCACGGTGGAGTCGACTGCAGGTAACCGCGCGCGCCGGCTGATGGGTCGACTGTGCAGGTGTGGCGCCCAACAAGGTTCCGTATCACCTAACGACCCACAACCTCGACCGTCACAGGTGGAACGATTCACTAGACGACGCGCTGACGCCTTGCGGTCACTGCTGTGTTTCTTCGATCACTGCACACCGGGGTAGCAACCTGGCTCTGACGAAGCCTTGGTTCAACACCCCTTAGACCAGAAAAGCTGAAGCTCGAAACCTAAGGGCTGAGAGCAGGGGGGGTAAGGCTTTGGGAGATGTAACAAGTTCCTTCCCCACCAGGGAGAGAGAAAGGCTCGCAGTGACTCTGGGCAAAGCCCAGGCCGTCAAACGTTTTGATTTTTTTCTATATATTCTGACATCTTTTGCTATTTTTGTGTTGACCCGTTCGCGCTTTTCAAGAGCTTTGGGCTAAGATTTATTGAACCGTCTGAATCCCCAGTTTCTACGGAGATCTGAAACCCACAGTATCCGTGGCACATTACAGGGAGATGTAAACCTATATTTTGTGACCATAGAGATGTTGACTACATTCTGTGACGGCTGTTAACAGATGGGGTTTCCAGACGAAGACGTGGACGTTCAGAACGAGAGACAGTATATTCTATCCACGCCACTCGACAATCTGTTTCAGTCCAACGCGATCGTCGTTTACCGCATGAGCAAGTCATTCTCTGGCTTCCGAGCTGTCGACAATCTCACGTTTAGAGTTCCACGGGTCAGTGATGTTAGTCCTTGGCCCTGGCTCGAGTGTTCTGGCCTTGTTAACATCACCGCCAAAGTACGCTTCAACAGCCACTATATGCTAGTTTATTGGGTTGCGCTGATCATCTTGTAGGGTTTCCGCTTATGAGAAAACACAACATAAACATTTTTCGACTTACCATTTCGACATTGGTTTAAAATATCGAATTTAAAATAACCACATTTTAAAATTTTAAAATTTATTGCTATTTATTTTTTTTGCACATTTTTAACCAGAACTTTTGAAATTCGTCAAAATTCGTGACTTTAAAATTAATGTTCGTGAATTCGAATTAATCAGTCTATGGTAAAGCAAACACAACGTACAACTAACTGTCAGCTGAGAGGTAGCCAAAAGTAATCTTGCAAAGACGTCGCGAAATCAGAAAATCAGCGAAAAGTAGCATTAGCATAAACGTAGATTTTATCAGTCTAAGTCCCGACTCTCTAAGTTCAAGAAAGCGTGCGCACAGGGCGTCAAACGGGTACCGCCTAAAAATGGTTATTTTACTGCTATTGGCTCGTGTATAGCGTGGAAACGATTGCAGATAGGTACATACATGCTGCTTATCATAACAAGCGCTGGCGACGGGCTTTTCACATTTATTAACATCAATGACCTTGAACGACCTTAAGCCTCCCAAAAGAGGTTTTTAGTAATTTTTTTCGCAATTTTTGGCTAAAGCGCACATTTCAAGAGTGAATTGCGCCGAAATGGCTGGAGTGGACAATCTGCGTAGGCCTATGAAATTTTAACGAACTTCTATTTTTAACAATTTATATTTCGACGTCTTAAATTTAAGGCGTCTTTCGTACGGAGGACTCAAATTTGGGTACTCCTTCAAAACGCAAAACTTTATTGCATGCTGTACACGATTGCCCAGGTGGCAAGACTGCTGCTATCGCGCGTCACGTGAGCTTTGCTTAAATTACTTGTATTATACTGCATGATGTGATCGTACTGCCATGTGGCGTGCTAAATAAATAAGTGATAAATAAATATACAGGGCGAATGTTTCGGTCTACTGGGTATCAACGGTGCAGGTAAGACGACAACGTTCAAGATGCTGACAGGTGACGTCAGTACCACTGCCGGCGACGCTTACCTGTCTGGCCACAGTGTTACCTGGTTAGTGGTCAGTCTACTCTTACTGTTATTATTGACATTAGATCGCCGTACTGTAAACTTAATGTAGGATAGTGTCACATGTTTATGCTGCGTGTGTAAGGGGTTAATGTGAATAGACCTCGCGCATAAGATTAAATAGCTGTTAAGTGTTAAAAGTTGTGTAGCCTATAGCCCTTTATTACGCGCGACAGCATGTAATGCTTCGCGCGTCTTGGCCATCGTCTAGGTGTCTGTCCGTCTGTCTGTCCGTCCGTCCGTCACACCCTTGAGCCCTATCAAAATGCTGCAAGCTAGGATCACGAGATTTTCACTCTGTGCGCAACAAGGACTAGTTTTTTTGTGACAAAATTTCGTGCTCCTGGGTGAAGGGGTTTCCCTTGAACGAGAGAGTCAAATAAAGGTACCCCCATTAAAAAACGTTATTTTGCCGCTGTTGGTTCGTCTGGTGTGTAAACGGTTGCAGATAGGTACAGACATGCTGCTTACCATAACAAGCACTGACATAACGGACTTTTTAGATCTGTCAGCACCGATGACCTCGAACGACCTTGAACCCCCAAAATGGAGGTTTTGGTGATTTTTTCACAATTTCTGGCTGCAGCGCACATTTCAAGACTCAGTTGCGACGAAATGGCCAGATATAGACCAAGTCAACCTGCATATTAAATTTTCATTAAGCGTAGATTTTAGCAGTCCAAGTTCCAACGCCCTAGGTTCAAAAAGGTCTGCGCAGGCGGGCGTCAAAAAAGGGTACCCCCTAAAAAGTGGTTATTTTACCGCTATTGACTAGTATAGCGTGAAAACAGTTGCAGATAGGCAGAAACATGCTGCTTATCAGAACTATAGCACTAGTGACGACATTTTAATGGTGTCAACACCGATTACCTTGAATGACATTGAACCCCTAAAATAGGGGGTTTAATGCTTATTTTGTGATTTTCGGTTGCGGTCCACACTTCAAGGGCAAATTGCGACGAAATGGATGGAGATAGACCAAGATTACTTGCGAATATGAACTGCTAAGGCTGTCGCGCGTTTCATGAGCTTTGCTCAAATTTCTTTGGGAAACCCATGACATAGCTATGGGATCACACAGTGTTATCTACCACCCGATACGGGTGAATGCCTTAACCCCAGCCACATAGGCTAGTAATCGATTTACTTACCCCAGAGAGATGGAAGGCTAAGTTGACTTGGTATTGGTTATACCGACTACCGAAATAGTTTGCCTGTCCGCAGTCACCCATCCAAGTAGTTACGGCTTAATAGCGACCCGATCGGGATTCGAACGTTTTACCGACACCCCACCGTTACTCCACCATTGGAGATTATTATGATTATTATTGACATCTGTACGGATGCAGGTCGTTGAAAGAAGCGCAGACCAATTTCGGTTACTGCCCACAGTTCGACGCACTAATAGACCAGCTGACGGTTTGCGAGACGATGTTCATGTACGCGCGACTGCGCGGCATTGCCGAGTCATCAATAGCAGCGACTGTTGACAGCATCATCGGCATGTCGATGCTTTCGAAACACCGCAACAAACAGACAGGCAACCTCAGGTCCACCGCTCTTACCATCATCATCGTCATCATCATCATATTCGTTTAATAACCGCAGTTGGCAGACCGCAACGAGTTACAGTATAATCGATTGAAAATGGTCCATGCAGATAGAAAGAAAAGTAAAACTGCTAGAAAAACAAATGCGTACGACGAGATCAAAAAAAAGACAAAACTGCACAATGTAACGTAGCTCAAAGTTAATGTGTATAGGCCTAATGTAAATGTGAATACTCAATAACTGTTCTTGTGCAACGTTCTTGACACATAGTTACAGTCGTCATAACTAATCTCATGTGACAGTTCTAGATTTTGGCGTCTGGGCCTAACTACTATCGTAATCATGAGTTGTCTCTGCTTCAAGCAATCTTGACGAGGTTTATGCATTTATATAATTAGCAACATTAATAGCTTTTAACCAACCGTGCTAACGGTCACGCTTGTGGTACAATTTGTCGTCCCTCTGTCGTCTGTAACGTTATAAATTGTGGCTAAACGGTACGTCGTAGTGGGTCGGCGATGGTACCGTTCCCATGAGCTGTAAATAGTAACCATGTGGATATCTGCAGCGGTTTGGCCGCAGTTTGAAATGCAAGAATTCGGGGGCCTTGCTGGAAGTTTAGGCCTACATTATATCGAAAGTTATGTAAATTGGTAAAAAAAACTACGTTCACGTCTGTTATAAAGCACTAGACTTGTTTGTATTTGCTGGTGTGTACAGTGGTGGCAACAAGCGTAAGTTAAGCACAGCCGTGGCGCTGATCGGTAATCCTGCCATCGTGTTCCTCGACGAGCCAACGACCGGCATGGACCCGATAGCTCGGCGTCATCTCTGGAACACGCTCACCAAGGTCCGCAAGAGTGGCACCACCCTCGTCCTTACGTCACACAGGTCAGTGCGTCGCTCGACAGTCAGTGCTTTGTCTTGTCACGCGCACGCCGTCTGACTGACATCGTGCTGCTGTATAAATGTGTCTTGATTGATAGATTAATTGATTTTGTACTTAATTATTGACTTATTTAGCTAACTTATTATTTGTTTCATTTTATTTGTTATTTTTGTTTTTTTTTACGTTTTAGTTGTTAGCGATTTAGTTATTGGTTTATTCACTTATTTATTGACTTATTCATTTTTTTATTTTTCAATCTACTTAATTTCAAAGGACTAAAATATTGAACAAAAAGACTGTTATGGTTACGGTAGTAACTCGATTGGGAAGGTGTCTATCGGGAAGGTCACGTTGAATCGTTAGAGGGCGGCGGACAAATGTTGGAATATTTATTTGTTTATTTATTTACTACCAATATGATGGTATAGTGTCGGTGTGCAGTATGGAGGAATGTGAAGCGCTGTGCACGAGGTTGGCGATCATGGTCAACGGTCAGTTCAAATGTCTCGGCAGCACGCAACATCTCAAGACTAAGTTCGGCAAGGGTTATATCCTTATAGTTAAGGTCGGCTCACACTCTGCTCTTGCTACAAGTAATTCTCCTTTCTTTGCCTTTCTTTTTTCTCTTATGTTTCCGTTACACTGCTCGTTTATTGTCACGGTCATGCATCCGTGGACCGTAGTGTTATAGCACCGTTAGGTAGAAATATACAATACTGCTGTTCTTATTTTGGCTGGAATTTTGAAAGGTTTGTGAATGGTGAATGTCTAACAAAGTTTTTGTCAAGTCGTTTTATTCGTCAGTCAGTGAGGGTGACTGGCTTACTGTAGATGCCTTACGTCAGATGTTGAACCTACGTGATGGCTTTAATTTTCTGTTCTTTTCTGACAGCTCCACATTGTTACATTCTGAATTGGACAGTCTCATTTTATATCTAGCATTAAGCCGTATATTGTAGTCTATTTGTCGCTCAGTTTGTGTTGCTTTTTGTGTTTTATTGTCGTTTCTTTTCTTTTTCTTTTTTTCTGTACTTCGTGTACGATGAAATAATAAATATATAACTCTCTATCATACACATGTATGGTTTTTTCTATTTTTAATATTCAGAATTATTATCACTTTCGCACGTTTTAGAGTTTTAAAAGCAAGACATCGGGAAGTAACTTAACCGACACTACAGGACATGAGCAGTCGACCGTTTTTAATCTATGGCTGCATTCCGACCGAAGCTGGCGACTTGAAGGCAAATGGAAAGCCTTACGTTTTGCTGTAGATGATAACGGAAAAAATTCAGCCAGTTATTTCAGACAATTACATGCAATTTTAGCCTACAGTTTGCCCACCGCGACGCCTTTATTTGGCTGTGCCAGTTAGAAGTAAACTTGCTTTTTTTGCTTTTTCGCTTGCTGGCTTATTTACTTACCAAGTGAGTAATGCGGATTATCTCTTCTTGTCTTATTTTCTTTTATTGAATATTGGTGTTTGCCAGTATTTACTACTGTTAGTGATTGTTGTAGCTATTGAATTGTAACACTTCAATGATTTTGATTTTATTAAACGTTTTTTTTACTTTTACTACGTACAATGCGAAGGCAACTAAAGTTGATGACACATTGGCCAGTTTCTGGCGCCTGTTTCCGGCGCCGTGAACAGGCGCCAGTCGTCTGGTGCCAGAAACCATGACACACTTAGCCTGCAAATGATGCCGGCAAAAAACAAAACAAAGATAGATTCTAATTTTAAAAATTCTGAGGATGATAATGTTATACCGGATGTTTTGTCATAATAGGTTGTTAAAAGATACAAAAGAAAAAGCAACTTTATTTTCGTTTTTGTTTACAAACAAACGAGCAGTGCTGTCGTCTGCTCGAACTGACCAATTACAGTAGCTTTGCAGCCGGTTTCCAGCACGAAATTGAACACGCTCTATCCGACGCCGGTTTCTGGCACTAGAGAAGTATGACACACAGACCAGTTTTTGATACCAGTCAACTGGTACCAAAAACAGGCGCCAGAAACTGACCAGTGTGTCATCACTATAAGTCTACTTTTTGCGATCTTAGTATCAATCTTAAGGATGGTGATACACGAAGTTGCTTAAATGCACTGTTGAGGAACACGGTAATCGCCGTTTTCACAACATTAATTTACTGTAAAAATGATATATACGCGTGAAGGTAAAGAGTGGAGAGGACGCGACGACAGTAGAAGATCGTGCGACGAGACTGAACGCGTTTATAACTCGGACATTCGTCGCCAGCGTACTCAAAGACCGACACGAAGGACTGCTCTACTACCAGGTACCGTACCGACCGATAACGTCACGTGACCTTGAAAGGTCAAGGTCGTGACCCCATTATCTTTGAGGCGCCACACCTTCATAACGGTGCAAGATAGACGCATTGTCACCCATAGGAAGTCGCCCACCGCGAGTCGAATGGTCACGTGACCAATGACGTCAAAGTCGTGACCCATTATGTTTGAGGCGCCAATTTAAAATTTTAATTTTTAGAGCTGGCCTACACAGCTCACTTATTTACTTCATACAGACTTTACTGTAAGCTATCGAAATGCATTGGACAGACTCGTTCGTTTGAACATTATCTTGTAAACATCGGTATTCGCCACAGTCTGATAGCAGAACATAAATAACAACGTAATCGTTTGCGTCTCAATAGGTGTTAATAAATTTTAGTTAGTTCTGACTAATTCAATCGCTTGATGAATAAAAAAGCAGGAAACAACTAGAGAAGTTTCGCTTACAATTCACTCTCTGTTCAACATATAAAACATTTTGTTGTTATATCCTATTAATCCTGTAGTGGACACGTAGATGCCTCCAGCAAAAAGGATCATTACAGTTGAATATGATTGTTGGTTACCTGGCCTTTAATGACCAGCTCTGTTTTTGCTGTACCAGTTTTTACTGCTCACCCGTTGGGGGCTACGATATCAATATTTGATCGGTTATAATTCACTAATGTGCTGGCAGTTAATGAAATACGTATCCGTTTATTTGTAGCGAAATATTTAACCTGTATTTTTGTACCGTTTGTGCAATTTTAGTAACAAGTAAATAGATAAAGAAAATGATTAATGAATAAATGAATAAATTGATCGGCGACAGATACCCAGCGAGCAGTTGACGTGGGCGCGTGTGTTCGGCACGATGGAACGCGCCAAGAAAGAGTACGACATCGACGACTACTCGGTCAGTCAGACGTCACTCGAGCAGGTCTTTGTCAACTTCGCGCGCGCCCAGCACAGCGAGCGTGAGATCGAAGTCACGTGCTCTGCAAGGTGCGCGCTCCAGTGTCGACAGTGCTGCACCAGCGCTTGTACTAAGTGCATCTGCTGCGTTCGCACCCAAACAGATTGACGACTTCTTAACCTATGTCCGTATTATGTATGTGTCAGATAAGATAGCCTAAATATGTACCACTCGGTTTTGCTTCCGATCACATTTTATACAAGAAATATCCGAATCGTTACCTCCGCCAAGGAGGTAATGTTTTTGCCGGTTTTTGTTTGTCTGTCTGTCTGTGAGTCAGCAAGATAACTCTAAAAGTTATGGACGGATTTTTCCGAAATTTTGAGGTTATGTCAGGCATGGCACAAACTACCAGTGATTCAATTTTGGGCGTGATCCGGCAGGAATCCTGGATTCTGGATTACTTTGAAATTTTCGTTACCATTGCGTTAAAGGGGACATAAGGAAACCGCTGGCAAAGCAAAGATGGTGACGCCACCTGGCGAATAGCTTTGCCTTGGTGGAGGTACCTGCGGGCTATGACTGCTTTCTAGTTGATAATGCATCCGCCTTCGATAAGCGTCAGTGAACAGAGGCTGGAATTTAGGCATGCTGGCAACAACCGGTTAGACCGCAGGCCAGCTCGAAATTGTCTGGCCTGTGAGGTCTAAGCATCAGCGAAGAAATTGTTTTCGGACTGTCCGTCGGTCCATGCGCCACCAAGAGTCTGTTGACGTGAGATTACAATGAAAGAAATTTTACCAAATTGTGGCCAAAAAATGAAATGTGAATGTCAAGCTTAAGGTGCTCCAGACCGTGTATCTTATGAACGGCTTAGCAAATTTTGAAGAAAATACGGTGTGTATATGGCCTGTAGCAGGGTTCTGTTCTGGTTTTCAAGGTCTTGCGGTCAAATCAAGGCCATAGCCGGATCATATATTTGAATACGTTGTTGTTGTTGTTGTTGTTGTTGTTGTTGTTGTGGCATTCACAACTCAACTGTGCCGTCAATCGCTTTCAACTATTTCATCCGATTTATGCTTATGAACAGACACACAGTGTGATGCAAAAAGTAAACTGCGATTTTTGCAAGCTGAGTGTCACGCCACATAACTGCTTTTCGGACATGTGCAAATAGCTTTTCTTTTTGTCTGAGAAGCCTATTAACGTACTTGTTAGACCAGTCTATGTATTGTTGTCGAAGATCAAATATGCCGGCTACAGAGTTGTTTGTAAAAACTTATACAATCAGTGTCATTGATGCTGACGCTACAATGTTGTTGCAGTTTCGAAATCAGTCGCGACATGATGACTGTTGCTGCGTTTACGACAAACGCTTGTGATTTGAGCTGTCGATTGTTGACAATATACTTCATTATGATCATCTACATTTATTGTGTAAAGACTGCCACGGGTTTTGTTGTTTATTCTCCAAATCACGTAAACTGCTGCACATTGTACCCACTGTTCTCTTTTTTGCAACAGTTTATTCTGTTCAATTTTAAATCAAATCTTGTTAATTACTGACTGCGTTATCTCAAACGCCTTTAAACAAATTCTAGAATTACATTTATTTTCTCTGCAATCAGTTCTATCTCATAATGTGACAACAAATATTACAAACGATGTCCCGAAAGCATACGTTACGAAATATCTGGCAATTAACAACAAACAAATGTAATAGCAGAAATAAAAAGCAGTAAAACTATCTGCGGCGTTCAAAGCAGTGATTCGCTTAGCGTATAAATACGAAGAAGCAAAATTTACGATGAATTTTACTTGTGGCGCAGACATATTGTCTGTATTACACCACCGCACAATGATTTGCCATCGACTAGTACACATTTCTCATCAAATCAGTGTTGATATTATTTTATCACATTTAAACAGGGTGGCCACTTGTCTAGACAAGGGAAAATGTTACAATTTGACAGTTAATTAAGAAAATGTCAAAAGACTTGGCAAGTAAAACATTTTATTGTCAACTTCATGCTTGGGGTATCTGTACTGTTTACGGAGTCGGGCAAAAATAAGCCTCTGGCGTTTTTATTTTGATTAAAGTGATTTTTAAAAACATATTTCACAAACTAGTGTAAGTACGCAGTTACGTGTGGTGGGATATTTAAAAGTAACGTTATTGCAAATTACCACAGAATGTGCCAGTAAAAGAAAGTTAAACATCAGTCAACATTTGGTGAATATAATGGCAAACGTTACAGGCTTACTCTTTTGGTCCAGAATTATTTTAGATTAGCCTAATAGCACGATAACTTTGCTGACCGGCCGTTTTAAAAGGCTTATTCAAACAATTTAAAGACTTACAACACATTCAACAAAATCAATAGCTACTGGCAAAACCGTTTGATGAAACTCTTTTTACAACGTCACTGTGCCAAAGAACTACAGCACCGTATATATAGGTAAGTCTCCTTGACTGACTTTCTAATTAGCATAATGCACCATGCACCATGCAGCTTAAGCTTAACCAACAGGCCAAAGTTAAAATGGAAGAAATAAAAAAATTACGCACAGTTCAGTCGGTTCTTGTCAGAGGGTGTGACCATTGCAAATTTCAATTTTGGGAGCAGACGGATTTTTGTCAGACAAAAAAGTCGTTAAAAAATCGATGGTAAATTTGATGAAGTATAGACCTAGTGTAAAGCGAGTTTTTCCGCCACCGAATTTGCAAATTTTGCAAACGATGTTAGATCGCAAACTCAAGAGGACAACAACTTTTAGCAGGAGCGTACATAATTGTAAAAAAGAGGCTTACAATAATGGCTCGGTAATATGAATTCTGAGCAGGAATTTGATTCGTTTTACGTGTCACTAAAATTTGGTAAAAACTAATCCAATACGTTATTTTTATGCAGAACTGATATTCACCAAACTTACTGCAATTCAGGGCAAATTTCGGGAAATACAATTTCGTCCAGACCTCCGAAGGGCTTTGTTCCTTCGTGCGCGTGTTATTTGTGGCATAGAACCAAAACACGAATTTGCAATGGTCGACAAAGTGTTCGTTTTTCCTCCATATTTTCCGTACGTGGCATTGGTCGGTCCAAATAAATGATCTCAGTAGCAACTGCAGAGGTTGCATGTCATCTGTACAAGGGAATGGAGCTTGCATAACAGTGGAGCGGAATGGGGATGTATTGTAGGGCGCGTTATTCACATCTTCTGAAACATTTCGTATTTGTCCTTCATCGAAAAATTGCTGGTCGTTCTGACGTCCTTCTTTTTGCCGACGCGTCGGCGTGCCTCGCCGGCCGTTGCCGCCAACTCGACCGTAGGACCGGGCGTCGTCTTCGTCGTCGTCACGTCGACAGCGTCACAGTTCTCCTCCGTCCGCTCCTTCACCGCGGCCGAATCGTGGTTCTCGTCCGCTGTGCAGTCGTTCGTCACGGGACGCGGCCACTCGGTCTCCTCCTCATCCGCTTGTTTCTTTGCCTCGACTGGCGTCTGATTTGCCTCTACGACAGCCTAAGCCGCCATCCAGCAGCTCATAAAATATCCACTTTAATTTAATCATCAGAAATATTCCTGTCGTCGCCCAACTGAGGCTGTCAACGCAGCGAAAAAAAGCAACAGATGGTAAAAATAATTTAGCAACTAATTACACCCAGAGCGAGTGTCGGATTAATATTTTAAAGGCTCTGGCGCACAAATAAAAATGAAGCTTTTCTCCAAATTTTGAAATTCCAAAAAAAATTGATTTTTATCGTGAAAGTTTGAAATTCTGTAGTAATACATGTATTACAAAAACAGACAGTTAAGTCTACTCAGTTATAGTGCAAAAATGTACAATATGATATGTTAATAGAAAATTTAATGTCTGTGAAATGTCTTCGTTTTCAGTATATTTTACACATATTAAAGTATTACTGTGAAATTATGAGGCCCGAGCTTAGATATTTAGTTAATCCGGCAGTGGTCAGCGCTTCTAAACGCTGTCATGATTTTTAACTGCGATCTGCTTTACCTTGCCCGCAGGCTTTTCTAATGCTGGTTTGGCAGCGTTAGTTTCGACCATCTTTACGTATCCGATCGCCTGCAACATCAGCACAGTACAAGGTGTGCATTACACAGGCTTGTGTCACAAGGAGTAATTACTTGGACGTATTCTGTGCCTGAGAACCACGAAATTACTTCTCGGGCATCTAGCTGGAACAGCTGCGAATGTATGCGTAGACGGCGCCTGTAGGGGCCTACGTCTCGCCGTCTCTGACAAAAACTAACTGAAACCGAACCACAACAAAATTGCACGCGATTCGTATGCGATTTTATTTTAATTTTGCAGTTTATCGCAAACAAAAAAGCTTTCTGGTGGTAATACTATGGCAAAATGATAATACGCTATCTAACACGACAAGTTATCGTGTGTGCCATATATCAAAATTTCGCACAAAGTTTACAACAAGTTAACGCAGTAAACCTCTCATGTCGTGTTCGCCATCGTGGTCAAATTTTGTTCGTCTGCGAAAGGTTATAGCCGATGGGTCGTGAACTAGTTTATCAGAGATTGACTGGATTAATACAAATAAATTTATGAGACTGCCGGTTATTGCAATACCATGAGCAAAGCGCCAGCCGGTTTTTACTCTGCACCCGACAAAGACGATACATACTATACTTCGCTAACGCAAAATAATTGGATAAATGAAGATAAAATTGCTGAGAACAAACAGAAAAATATGTTGTAACAAGAATAGCGGTATTTCGTTCATACCGGTCTTGCCTTCTTCGGAGATTTTTCGCGCTTCTTGTCCATTTCTTTCTCAGCTGCACAATACCGTCAGTTGCAAATAGATTTTAGTAACAAAACTAATGTAGTCGATTGCCGAATATTTTACGAACTGTAACATAGTACGCGGCAATTGTAGATGTTGCACGAACATACCACAGGCAACCTATATTTTTCGCCTCATTGCGATTGCTACGAAAACAAATGTTTTCTTCGAAAATTTACATAGCAGTTAAATTAGTATTACTACTTTCAATCTAAGTTTAATCGGCCTACCTTGTGCAAGTAAAATCTGGTTATAGTTTACCGAGTCCCAACAACGTTGCTTAAGTGGCAATTTACTGGCAAGAATGCAATATGCTCGAGTTGTCCATGATATATTTATTTGCTGTTTTATTGCCCCTTGAAATATATAAACCTTTATTCGTCAACTTGTGACAGCAAGACACACAAAGGACAGGAAATACAACAACACAGAAAGAGCAATTAGAGACAAAACAGAAAGAAAACACACAATGTTATGTACAAGGTAGTCCAACTAATGTACATATGTCAGGAACTCAAGCACAGCATTATCACTGAATGTTAGTCCATTCAGAAACTTCAATCTCCTAGACAGCAATAAGTCACCGAACTGCACCTTTGCATACAGCAAATTTCAAGTGTTTCTGACCAGGTATCAGGCTTCAAGTCACTACGTGCAAGTAAAAAGCTAGTCGCAAGTCTTAAATACAATGGTGCCGTCTAACAAATAATACTAAATTATTGCTATTATATTAAATGCACTAAGAAAATAAAATAGGGCAAAATCGGCGAAAGAATCATCGAAATCAAACCCCGTAACAAAATTTTTATTGGTAATTTTCAGGCCTCAAACGACCGTGCAAAATTTCATCAAAATTAGTTCACACTTCACAGTGTGCACCTTTTGCGAATGTTGAGTGTCGAATGTCGAATGTGGGACCTAACTTGACGCAGGTAACATTTTGAGTAGACCTGCGGTAATCTAACGAAAAGAGAGCCAGACGAAAGCAGGCGACTACCTTACATTAATTTTTTTGACGCGGGAAGTGGGTACCAAAATGGCGAATACTGTCGGGACCAAAACTCTAGTACCAGACTCCGGTCTATAAATAATCTACCGACGCGAGTAAGAATAGATCCACATTTTGGGAACATAATCGATCATTTTCGACAAGTCCTAGAATTTTATGAAACAAATAAAACTATCGGTAATCTTTTTACCAAAAATTCGCACTCATAGAAACGTCGGCGTTGTAATTCTGACGCAGTATCTGTTCTGTAAAAACAAGCACAACATGAGTCTCAGCGCCCACTAACCTAGCGGGGCTGTGGGCTTGGTGTCGGGGCAGCTGATGGTGTCCACGCAGTCCATGGATCCGGAGACAGCAATGCTTTGTTCAATGAAGAACTTGTCTGCCTCGGGGTCGACGACGAGCAGCGTCACTTGGTCCGGGAGTGTCCTGATCTTGCGGACAACCTCCTGGTGCTTGGCTGTCTCGACGTTGTCGCCGTTCACCTCTACGATGCGGTCTCCGGCGCGCAGTCCAGCAGCGTGGGCGGGCGAGCCGGCGTCCACGTCACTGACGAAGTGTCCGGAGTTCACCCGGTGTGCCGTCATGTTGAAGCCGTAGCCGAGACCGTCGTTCCACGTCCGCAGCTGACACAGTCGCACACGGTGCGAGTCTAACGCCGCCGATGTACCTACCATGGACACCACGAAACAACAAACTACTGTAGAGACACAAATCTCCGCCGCCGATTCTGATCCTGGTCCGGAAACCCTAGATCCAAATTATATCCAAATCGTAATTTGGATTGCCACCGAAATCTAATCGTTTGCCACGCCTCAGCCTTTAAAAACGTTTAAAATTTTCTTAAAGTTTTTTTTCGGGCGGCGGGCAACACTGTGTGATCCCATACGGCAGGCGACGCTCTGTAGTTCTGCGATAAGTTTTCTATAAAGAGCTACACACAACTTTCATCTTTTTAACCCGTGAGTTAAACAAGACTGCATGGTCAGAAGCAGACACCCCGGTTTTCTTTAGTTTGTGCCTCCTCGCAGATATTGACAATACAACAGTCGGGCATATGTCGTAAGATTTATTAAAAGATCTTACTAACTTTCATAGGTACCCAAGTATAACTACATGATATTTTGTCGCAAATGGTTGATGGGTCCACATCGCAGCCACCGATTGCCACCGAAATCTAATCGTTTGCCACGCCTCAGCCTTTTAAAAACGTTTAAAATTTTCTTAAAAATTTTTTTTCGGGCGGCGGGCAACACTGTGTGATCCCATATGGCAGGCGACGCTCTGTAGTTCTGCGATAAGTTTTCTATAAAGAGCTACACACAACTTTCATCTTTTTAACCCGTGAGTCAATGAATCGGCGACTGTATCTGGCATGTCGACTTTTTGACCATACGTCAAATATCACGCAGCAGCGATCGACTTATGGCCGTTAAACCAGTCATAAAGGCGGCCGCCGACATCTTGAATTTTATCACAAAAAAGAATACAGTTAGAACGCTGGGGATGTAAAAATTGGCATCGAGACCTTCTCCCGGTTCGGTTTCTGAGCCGGTGATTGGTTCGACGGGTTGATGTGTGTCGCCGGTGAAACGTTTGTCGTCTCTGTCGTGTGCAACGAGCATAGCGACTTTGTGCGGGTCGGACTTGATCATCGCAGCGATGACATCATGTCCTCTCAGTTCATCGACACTCACGCCGTTCACCTGCCAATCATCGCAACCATTGTGCCTTGCATGTAGGCCTACCCTCTACGGTCTCTAAGCACTATTAGCTCATGCTGTACGCCAGGCTTCTCTACAGTTGGTTATCCGATTAACCGTTCTCTATTCCTTCTTTCGTTGGTGGGACTTTAATAATATGAAAAGAATAAACCAGAAAATTTTCTCGGACGAGCTGGCAAATCTTCGCCCACTGTGGCTTCTTCTTCTTATGGCGTACTCTTCCAGAGCGTAGCCGTGTCCACAATGTGGCGCCAGTCCGCCCGCCCAGAAGCTCTTCTCCACGCAGAAGAAAGACCAATGTTCAGAGGTCTCAGGTCTGCCTCCACCGAACGTAACCAGGTGTGACTGGGTCTCCTTGCGGACCTTCTCCAATCCGGAGAAGGCTTGCGTATCGCGGCAGCAATGGCACGATGGTGATCTTCGTCAGGAGAGCTGCGGGCGATGTGACCGAAGAAACGGAGCCGTCTGCTTGTAACTATGCTGGAGAGCAGCTGGCAATTCGAGCGGGACCGGACTTCATCATTGGTTATATGGCGCGTGTATGAGATCCTCAGAATCTTGCGTAACGCCCACATATCAAACGCATCCAGACGGGCGCACAAGTATTTCGTAGTGGTCCACGTTTCACACCCATACAGCACGACTGGCACAATATAGGTCTGATAGAGACGGATTTTAGTATCCAGTCTGATGCCTGATTTCCAAATTCTTTTTTTCCAGCTGTTGCATGCAGGTCCGCGCCAGTCCTATCCGGCGAAGGATTTCGCCTCTGCTGCCACCAGAGGAGTCAATCATACTGCCCAGATAGACGAATGAATCGACCACCTCAACAAGTCCATCTGCCACCTGGACTGTTGGGCATGGAGCTGAATTGCCAAATTGGATAATCTTGGTTTTGGACCAATTAATCTGAAGCCCAAAGGCATCTGCCTCCTCATGCATTACTGTAAGGGCAAGGACAAGGCTGCTCTCTGTAAATAGTCTGTAAATAGTCGGATAAACATTATTCCGTTTAATCAAATACAAACCAACTCACCCCTTCATCGACTGTTACTTCACTACCACCTGAGCGTACGTAATTACGAACTTCAGAATCACCAACAACGACAAATGTAATTTTATTTTTCGTTTGTGTACAAAGACCTTTTTAACACTGTAGTTTTTTTAAACTTTTTAAACTCGAGAAAGTGTGCAGTGTGTTCAACACACAGCGGTATGTAGTCTGTGGTCAATAAAGAGACCGATCACCTCGATGACGCGGTCGCCGTCGCGTAGTCCGGCGTCAGCAGCCGGTGAGCCAGCGACCACGCCGCCGATGACGTGCTCCCCCGCGCTGCCGTGCTGGCCGGGGTGATGATGCAAACTGAAGCCAAGACCACCGTGATCGTCTTGTCCGCGCGAGTGAATGACGCACAGTCTGCCGAGTGCACGCTGCGCCACCGGAGTGGAATGTTTAGTAGCAGCAGCAGCTACTACTACACATGTCAACAATATCATATCATATCACATGAAACGTTTATATTGCCAAATATCAAAGGTTTTAAAAAGTCACGTCCCAATCACCAACAATGTTAAAAACTTCAGAAAATAAAAATGTTTTCGGTTGTTAAGTCTTGAAGGCTGCCTAAGACGACTTTCTGCGGATCGACTCGGCAATAGGTTCCACTCAGACGGCAGAACAGTAACCGTTTAACCGTAAAGTAGCTCTGCTACTAAGGCAACTCTGATTAATTGACTGATTGATTAAATGACCAATTTATTGATATTTAGCTAAACTATTTAATTTCTATTCAATATATGCCGTTTAAGCGTTTACTACTTAGCTTGATTGCGTGTTTTCTGGCTATCCGCTCGCATAAATCGTTTTCTCGTTGACGTAACTGTCGATCCGCTATAGCATATGCAGTTGACAACTGCAATTGCAATACTATCAAGAGTGATGGCATTGCTGCGGCTTGCTTGACCGAAACTTGTAACGCAAATTTGAGTGACCAACGGGGTACCGACTCCCCAAACCTCCCCTTCCGTAACTTTTATTTAATAAAGTGTCACTTTGAGTCACTTGAATGTTCCCTGTACGTTAACCTCCGATAACGATAATGATGATAATGTGTTTCTGACCGTTATCATTCAACTTGTTTATGTTTGGGTCGGTTGCTATGGCGACGGCGGCTGCTGCTGTTGCCGGGTTGACGTCAGGACACGTGACTCGTAGCACGTGCGTCATTCGTCCGTCGAAAGTGACGTCACGCTGACGTAAGTACTGCTCGGTGGCTGAGTCAACCACCAGTAGAGATACTTGGCCGTCAATGGCGTTGATAAGACTGAATACCTCTTCGTGAGGCTTGTGAACCACGTTGACGCCATTCACCTCGATAATACGATCATCCGCCTTCAGTCCTATACAGCGAGCGACATGGGGTCTCAATCGCACATACTGTATCAGCGAAAGTTTCCATCAAATTGTGCCTCAAAAATCCACAAATAAATAAATTAGTTTCATCTTATACTATATTACACACATATAATCTGTGTTATTTAGGGCTGCTCGTGCTTGTGACATCTGTAGCACGTTTTTACTGCAAGCTTTAATGTAATTTTTATTGCAATTGTAATTCGGGCGGTGGTCTGGCTCAGTTGGTAGCGTCGTTGATTGCATCGACGAAGTTAATCAACACCAGGCCCGGTTAGTAGTTGTATGGGTGACCATCCCGGTATGTAACCAGCCACCCAGGTCAACTCAGCCTGGCCATCCCTCCGTGGATAGGCGCAATGAGTGCTAGCGAAAACTGGACGTAAGCAGGCACACCGCGCGATGCACTAGCCCTGTATCCGTGGTTTTGCAGTGGAAAACTGGTGTCTGACTGAAGGCCAAAAAAATCGGAGATCAGCGCCGCCCAATAGGCCTTAAGGCTCGGAAAGAACTTTACGTACATTGTAATTCAACAATCTACAAATATCTCCGCAATATGATGCAGTAAGTTTGTAAAAAAATCTACTACAATGTTAAAAGCGACGACAAGCAGACTTATTTCGAAATCGCAATTCAAACTGATGACAAATATGAAATTAGAAATTGTTTCTGATAAGTTATTTGAAAATAATTACTGACTTTTGTATTTAAATCTGGGCCTACTTCACCGTTGAAAGTTTTGCCTTCAGTTTTATTTTTGTTTCGTTCGGGCAAATGTCTCCAGCATACTTTCCACTACGCTGCGAGCAAAAGCGCTGTTATTTCAGTATCTCGCAATATTCTATTCTACTCCATTCCATTCCATTCTATTCCATTCCATTTAATTCCATATCATTAGCTCATGCCAATCGAGATTATAAAGTGCTTTTGGCTACGAGTTTGACTCATGTAAGCAGCGCTGTAGCAACCTGACCTTTACCTTTATCGCAATGGCCCCCGGCATTACTATGCGTGTGGGTGTAAGTGTACATGTATAGTGGCTATTTGCGTGCAAGTACCTAATGCTGAGAGTTCGATCACATTGGAGCCGCGTTCATTACGCTCTCATAGCTCAACGCATGCGCAATGCGTACACGCACCTGCTCAGGCGACACTCAGATACAGACAGGTCACAGCAACGCACCTTCTGTAGATCAACCAACAGTGAACGCCTAGAGCCAGCATTTGCCATATCGCCATAAATGTACATTAACGCTCCTACTATTGATTAGGTGTCCGAGCAAATATATCCGGTCAGAAACACAGCGCTTCAGCAATCTCTAATAATCATCATGGTCGCCAGTTCTGAGGCTGTGAGTAATATGTGTGAACTGTGAACTAGAAAGCGCTCGTCAGAGTACTCGTATATATCTCCGCCACGTGACCTTTTACGAAAATAGTAATTTAAACACATTTTTCGACTAATAATAAACAACGCAATAATGTAAAAAAAATATAAAAATTAAATATATAAAGATTAAAAACATAAAATAAAAGTTTTAAAAAATAATTATTATATAAAATAACAATAAAAATAAAACAAATAAATGTATAAAAATAAAAAAAGATTAACATAAAAAAAATAAAATTGCATCACTTGCCTGCGGCGTCGGCGGGTGAGCCTGGATCAATCTTGCCGATGTACTTGACCTGGTCGTCGTCGTTGACGTGGACGTCAAAACCGTAACCGTCAAAGTCGGTCCACTGACGCAGTTCACACAGTCGTGGACGAAACACGTTGACGTCATCACTGACGTCACCGTTAGCAGCAGCTGCTGTAGCATTGTGCGACGACGACTCGTTTGACATTGCCTCGCCTGCGTCTACAGACATCATACCAATGCTACTCTTCTGGACTTTGCTAGAAATGTATAGAAAAATATCACGCCGGTTCAGTGGCTACATATTATGCGGCCGTCCAACTGGAAAATGCTTCAGTTCTAAGCTTTGACCCTCTGAGCTGAAAACTAGCATACCGGTTACTTTTGCCCTAGAAAACATTTTTACCAAACTTGATTTTTGTCTGTCCAATGCAATGCATAGCATTGGACAGAGTATAAAATCACCTGAGCGTCCGTGCGTCCGTGCGTCCGTGCGTGCGTCCAACGTCTGAGGCTTCATAACGGTGCCTGATACGTGCATGGTCACAATGGACCACCCATAGGAAGTGGCCCACCGCGAGTCGAATGATCACGTGACCGATGACGTTACGTAACCCAAAAAAGTCAAGGTCGTGTCCCCATTATCTTTGAGATGCCATATTTCCATAAAAGTGCAAGATAAACATAGTGGACCGCATAAACCGCTGGTGACAAATCGATTGGTCTTGTGACTGACGATGTTATTTGTTTCGTTATAATAACGAAAGATGACAACAGCACTGCTGCTGTACAATTTGAGATAGAACTTTTTAATTTCTACCACTGGTTCACACAGCTCATTGATTTCATTTATACGTACTTATGCTGTCGAGATGCACTGGACAGACTCCGTGTTCGTTTGAACATTATCTTGTTCCACGTTTTTTTTTGTTTGCAAACTAGGAGCGCATATCGGACAGGAAGACAGAGATGAACGGACGGGCAAAACCCAAAATGCAGTTTAGTAGGGCAGCTGCATAAGTTGTAACATAACAAGATAAAATATTTATATAATGCAACCAAGAACGTCTGATGTGAAATAAAACATTCCAGCAATAATATCAGTTAATTACACTATTGCTCAGAATTGCAGTAATAAATACGCATCGTTATGCTAAAAATAGTGAAGAACCTTTCAGCGGTTGTCGATTTTCGCTCCGAGCCCCTTGAAAGCTCATGCAGCTAGTGGGGAGACCGGAGACGACAGCGAGCCCCTCCCCCAAAATCTTCATTTTCGTTCTTGACCCTTCATTTATGGCCCTTCGGCTCTTCAGTTCGGGTCTATCATCATCTCTCAAACAGTTCTCAATTGCCCAACTTTTCGGGAACAAATAACACACTGGTCGACTGAATGGGAGTTGATTTATGATGATTTATAACGATAAGTCGCATTGTGTGCTCGCGAATTGTGTAGAATAATTCGATTGTTGATTATTGCTTGACCGGCTGTTACAGCTGCAACAAACGACGCTGACTCAACGCGTCGTGGTTTTTGGTCTGCCCGTATATATACTATATACACTGTGTCCGGAAATAACGACGCCTCCTAATCATACAGACGCCGTAGTGCAAAATAACCAGCGCAATTCGATAACAGGGACTACGTATGTAACATTATCTAACACTCATTCAGGCACTAGGCCCACGTGTAAAATTTCAATGAACTGCATTGTCAGTATTTTGTATTTTTTATCTATTTAAACCTCTGCAGAGAACTGTGTTTTATTAGGCCTATTGGTTGCCCATTGCAATTACCATAGTAATAAAAAATCATGCAAAAATAATTATATTACCTTTTTGTTATTAGCAATTAGCAAGTAAATATGCTCTCACTACAATGTTTACATTTTTATCCATCTTAGCTTGTTAAGAAATAGCCTACTAACCTCGTACTTCTTAATATTAAACAATGCAAAAGTTAAGTCTTTGTGGCGAGGTTACGCAAGCTGTCTGACTTATGCCTATTGTGTTGCTGGAACGCACCAAGCTAACAAATTGAGCTATAGGCCTAATTGCAGTGATTGCCGAGTCAATAAGTTACCAGGTAGGCTATGTCTTGCATGTTAGGCGTTGTCTGTAGGCAATCAATAACCGACCCTCCCACACTTGGCTGCTATGCCATACGCTAGGCCTACTCTAGTGCCAAGTCAATGGCTTTCTGGCCTAATATTATGCTACGACTTCGGTAGGTCTACGATGTTACAGTATTGATTATGCATAAATGGTGAAAGATGCCATTATCTACGCGCAAGAATTGAAATAGTGTGCAGTTGTACCGAAATTATGCAGTTGAAAATGTTAAAAAATGTGCTGACGAAATGGATAATTCTGCAATACAAAAAAAATCACTACGAATATGAATGGGACTGAATGGGAGAATCCAATCCCGGATCCCGATTTTGGATTTTTAATCCCGGGATCCGGAATTCAGAAATTTGTAATCTCGGGATCCCATTTCGAGATTAGGCTTACAGATTGGTCGTTATTTTGGTATCCCCAATTGACTTATTTTATGCACAGCGCCCACACGGAAAGTATATCCGAACTGTAGAGAGTGACAGTGAATGTCAGAATACAAATTTAAAGCGACAGCACAAAGTAGCACTCAAGCTAGCGCTCATAAAACATTTTATTTACAAAACGGCTAAAATTCTTAGCCTATTTCTGTAATTTAACACTCAAAAAAGTACAATTTTAGCCAATTTTTGTAATTCCGAAATCCCGGGATTAAAACGCCGCCAATCCCGGGATTCGAGATTGGCGAAAACGGCCGGGATCCCAGGATCCGGGATTCGGGATCCCGGGATTGCAATCTTTACTACGAATGGCGAATGGCGGATAGAATAGTTGTTTGGAAGTTTTGATGAGTTTTGTGTTTCTTTTGAAAAGTACTAACGACATGCACAGAACAGACAGGCGCCGAGACAACGAGTTTATAGCAACCTAGACGTCCAAGCTACACAGCCGTTACAACAAACTAGAATTAGAACTACATTGTAACTTAGTATTGGTGTTGCCGTCCACCTTCTAAAAATGTAGAACGTTTCAGAACTTAGACCGGCAGAGATACTTTCTAGTGTTTCGTTCATTTTGCGATGTAGACTATATAGTACTACTGCCTGTAACTGGGCCAAAAATGCTCATCGTTTCGTTTGGTCGACCCACCTATCGCTGCTTTCATTAAGGCTAAAACCCACTACTGCGACTGCGTAGTTGCTAACGCGTTTCGGCTGAAACGAAGTTACTCTACGCCGGGCCCGGTTAGTACTGCGATGGGTGACTGCCTGCGGGCAGGTAAACCATCTCGGTG
>Ga0209367_1001714_pt1 | contig 27681 bp, 12 predicted proteins | sample WorMetLIZISLAND2_FD_187412 | JGI IMG/M metagenome (GOLD analysis project Ga0209367, IMG submission 187412) | Marine gutless worms symbiont microbial communities from Max Planck institute for Marine Microbiology, Germany - Olavius geniculatus... ...
GTGTGGGGCAACCCTGCAGGAGTTGAGCCACGCTGCCCTAGATAGGCAGCGGTGGGCAGCGATAGTAAGAATGGCGTCAGACACCAACGGGCATTGAGCCCACGGTTGTCGATGATGATGATGATGAACCGGCATATCTATGGTTATGAATATTGATAATTACCAAGCGACGCCCACCTCAGTTTCTACATTGGTACGCAGGCGGTAAAAGGCCGTTCCCGTCATCTTTAGGCGTCCCTCGGTTTGTTTAGATAAGGCTGGTGGAGCAGAGACTGGTGTGTCATCAGAGGTACTGCGCTCGTCATTTGCATCTTTTTGGAAAGAACAGTGTTTTTTTCTGCACTGCAGTAGTCATAAATGACGCTCGGCATCGCAGTGCTATAGATGTTTTCTTGCGTATGCACTCTAGAAATGCATGACAAACTTCTTGAGGCATGTCAGCATAGACGTGACGAATGGTCCATTGAGGTTTTCGGTAGACTTGAGTCCTGCAATGACATAGTTGCTGAGGAAGCAATGTATCATAGGCAGTGCTACAGCAGCTTCATCACCGGATGCTGCAATCTGCGAAACAGCACCAGTCCTGAGCAACTTGGTCGTGTTGTTGATGACACAAAACTGGAGGTTTTTGAAGCTCTTTGTATTTGGCTGGAAAACTCAACGGAGCTGCATTTTATTTCTAACTCCATACTGTCATGGCTGGGCTCGCTGGCCACGGTGTTGACATCTACTCCGAAAAAAACATGCAGCGTCTGTTGTTGCAACGGTATAAAGGAAACGTAGTGTTGTCACAGGTTCCTGGAAGAAAAGCAACGTCATATGCTTTTAAAATACCAGTGCCCAAATACTGTCAGACAAGTGGTACGCCGAACGACAGGCAGATGTTGATGAAAAGAGTTGTCGTGTCATCATTGCTGCAGCTAAATTAATTTGTGCCCAAATCCGCAACTGGTCATTTACCTTGACAGAATATCCAGACATAGCAAGTTTCAGTGACCTCTCATCGACAAAAGCATGGGTCCCTAGCCTGCTTATGACTTTCATGGAAACCATTTTTCCTAATGAGCTGAAACAGGCTGCCATCTGCTAGAGCATCGTGCAAGCAGCTTGCTTGAGGTCATCAATATCATCAATATCTCTCACATTATTTGGCCTTGGAGTCTGTCTTGATCATATGTATGGATCTCAGTCCCTGCTGGACATGTTGGCGAAACTTGGCTTTGCAGTCAGCTATGACGAGGTCAGCAGATATAAACAGTTCAATGCGACTGTGATGCTATGCTGGCATATGTTTTCCATCACAATTCCCCTAGTGGTCCGGCCGATCCACTGCTCAGTAACACTAGCCATGTTCCAGATTTTGGTGGTCACTTTGATGCTGTCCAGACTGGACTACGGAAAGTTGGAAACACCGTACTGATCGGTCTCCTGGGCCATCAACCTATCTGGTATGTTGTCTTCAGTCAGTACTGAATGCGGCAGCACAGTTCATCCACCACATGAGATTGACAACAACAGGACTGGCTTCAGTTCTGTCATCATTGTCTGGCTGAACTGGGCCTGTGACATCAGTGATGCCACCTAAAGCCATATTTTCGTCACAGTCAGGCATTAATTTCGTATATTTATAAAGCTTAAATCAACTTATTATATATGCAAGGTGAAATGTCTAATTAAGAGCTACGTGAATTGTGTGAGTGAGTTGACCATGGCCATGGATCTTTAAGTGCACTGCATTTGTACTATTAATTACTCAAAGTGGCAAATCCACAACCACATTCACGACTCACGAGTTACAGCAAGATAGGTTCATGTAGTAAGTCTTGCATAGTGAAGAATGTATATTCTGTAGGCTGTATTTAGAAGCCAGTTTAGTTTGTTGCATTGTTACATTAAAGACGTCAATTAAATTATGCTGGTTGCACATAGTGTAGCTGTCACTGTACCTTGTATTTCCTGCGCACATCTTTTTCGCCCATCATCATGACCTTACCTTACCTCCAGGGTGGGCAGGCTCTTACACCTGCCCAGCGCTAAGGCCGTATCAGTTCGGCCCAATGCACATCCCCAAATGTAACCACAAAGTTACAGGTGACGGCTAGGCTATAAAGCCCTAGACGGCTGTGAAGCCGTAAATAGACGGCTGTAAAGCCGTAGTCGGCTGTGAAGCCGAAACCAGCACAAAAGCACTAGTAACGTGTAGCAAATCTGCTCTCAGGGGTTTGATCAGCTCTTAGTTAGCTCCTACCCTCCAGATTTTAGAAATTTTTCGGGTCATTGGTGCAAAGCCCCACCACCACGACAAGGTGGCTGACCACGGTGGAGATCATCATGACCATACACAGGAAAATTTATGATGGCAAGTTGAAAATGTTTAATACTTGTGATGGGTCTTCAGTACAAGCTTGTATTCCAGGTTTTTAGTTCATACATGAATTCCTTGTCTTGCTGAATAAATTTGTTTTACTGAGTTGGGAATCAGAAGGTGTGACATTTAAAAATACTGAGTACTGATAACAGTCTGTGGAAATTAGAAAAAAAGCTGTTGAAGTGTTTGTCTTTTTTGTGATTATGAATTGTGAATTAATATTAGTTTACATATATTGTTTTGTAATTCCTTGTTTATTTACAGGTAATTTGGTAAGGATGGCAGGGTTGAACGTCATAGATTTATGTCCAAGTTGCCGTGATTTGCTGTATGTGCCGCTTGAAACATGGCCATGCCGGCATCCGATATGTTCTACCTGTGTGGGGTAATTAATGTTTTTATCTATCAGTCAGTAAGGGCCAATTGGTTTATGTCCAAGTTAACTTCTAGGTTACCTAACCTAGGTTATCTTGGTCGCGAGGTTAAGTCCAGAGGTTAACCTTTGTCGCGTTTATTTATGGAAAAACTAATCAGAGTTTGCTAATCCGCGATCTTGCACTAATTGCAGGTTAATCTTGCAAAATCTGGAGGATAACTGTGCGAGTTAATTCTGAGATAACCAAGTGAGTTAACCTGCTCGTGTGTCATGAATCAACACAACAGAGGTTAACTCATGGAATTACCGACTTTAACGTATAAGTTGTCTTTAACCTGGACGTGAATCAATTGGCCCTATGTCATTGTGCCATGTATCGTAGCTAAGTGTTTACCCTATAGTTTGCTCTGACTATTTCTTTAATATTAGAGCATATTTTGTGGTTTGGTTGATTTTAGCATTAGCAGTAGCAGTCATAGTGAAGTTGAAGTCTGACCACATGTTTACTATTAATGTCAATTGTATTCTATTTTACATTGGAATTTTCGTTCTGATAAACAGCTTAGTTGTTTCTGAGATGATGCCATGATGTTTACAGTGACTGCTATCAAATGCTGTAGCAGCAATACGGTTTGAAGGCAAATTAAACATTATTATGCTTGTTTGCATATTATGCCAGAGAGCAGAATTTTGTTTATGTTAAGGCAATCAGAATTATTCATTAAATGCAATATAGAATATTGCTAAATAGTTTAAATGATTAGCATTTATCTTGTGTTTTACAGTCATTGATGTTTGCTAAGTTACTAACCTGTAGTAGAAGATACCTTGTTAACCAGATGATGTCCAGTCGAGGTCAAATGTATTAAGATATTGTCACGCTCAAGCATTTTGTTCTGTTGGAAAATTGTCGACACGTTAACTTTCACGCTTAGTTGGGCATGGTCAGCTGGGCGGCCAAACCACGTGACTGCAGCTGCCTGGCCATGCTTCAGCAGTCAGACAGTCAGTCTGTCTGTACTCGTTGCGGACAGCAGTTGTGTTGAACATGTTGTGTTTTTTTTGTGTTTGATATTGATATGTGCAATCGTGGACGTTACATGCTTATTTTGTTTTTTTTTGTAAATACATTTTATGTAAAAACGTAACTAGGTGTTAAACGTTATTTTATTCTCTTAAAGAACAGTCTGGTGCAAAAGATAAAGGCAAAAAAATCTAAAACTCGGTCATTGTGACAGATATGAAGCTGATAAACATCTGATCAGTCTTAAGTATTACATGGTTACAACAGAAATGAGTCAAGAAATTGAGAGATAGAATTGGAATTTTTTTTTATTTTGACTGAAGCTGATTGGTTTGTTGTGTTTTTTCAGAATCATGTTGGACTGTCGACATCCTGATACTGTGCTGGCAGGGGAAGTTCGGATTCGTCCCCTTGCTTGGACACAATGTACAGTGCAAGACTGTGGACAATTCATCCAGTCGGTGAGTTGTGAATAGTACAAACATCATAGTAAGCATACTGTATTCGGCTCTGTCAGTGCTGCAGGTTGGATATTCTACATGATATTAGTGCCAGTGACATGCTTTTTGGACCACAGTGTCTTGTCTAGCCTCAAGACTGGAAAATGTTTTTTTTGGTCTCAGACTTGGAAGTCTTTGGCTTGTCTTATATTCTGTCATCTTGTTCTTGCTCCATTGCTGTCTTTCACTGTTGAGTATTGATATGGTGAATTAGATGTCATGATTTGCTTTGTTTTTTTTGTGTGTAGTGAACAGTCTTTAACTTGATATATATACAAGTGTACAATAAATTCTAGGACTAACTCGTTAATACCATTGCAGTAAATCACACATTCCTGACAGTTATATTACTTTCCAACATATTTTCCCTGCAGTGTTCCCATTGTTCTACAGGTCGGCTGGAACCCGTAGCATTAAGTTTCTGTTGGCATTGTGTAGAAATTTCCAGACACAATGCTGTAGAACATCTTCATCGTTTTTGAACTTAATGTCTCCAAGTGATTTGCTCTGTAGCCCGAACAAATTAAAATTACTTGGAGCTAAGTTTGGGCTGTATGGCAAATGCTGTAGCAGTTCCCCGCCCATCTTTTCAATTTTCTTAACTGTCTGATAAGCCTGTTGCACGGTGGGGCACTGCCATTTTAAAGAATGACGCCTTTGTGCAGCAAACCTGGTCCATTGCTGCGAATTGCTGGTTGTAATTAATCAGACAATAATGCACAGTAATATTGTTCATTCACAGTATGTCTTTCAAGCCAAAAAGTCTGCAAGAACAACTCTCCAAGTAAACCAAAAAATGCTTTGTCTGCAGCTGACCGTTTTTACGTGCGAAAGCAGCTACAGCTTTCAGCGCGTCTTAGCCATCGCAATTCTGTCTGTCTGTCACACGGGTGGATCAGTCAAAAACAGTGCAAGCTAGGATCATCAAATCTTCACCATCTGCTGCCTGGAAGACTCTAGTTTCAGGAACCGTAAAGCTTTTCCATAAATTCGAAGGGATCACACCGAACGAGGGCAATAAATGAGAGGGGGGTGGGCAAAATTTGCGATTTTTGGCGAATAAGTCGCTGTATCTCAGTAACTGTGCGAGATAGGGCCTAGGTTACTATTAATCACTAATAGCAAGTCGTACATTGGCTCTCGATTGGTGCCGAATTCAATGACCTTGAATGACGCTGAACGATTTTGGGCTGTGACACAAGTCCATATCATTCACAAGGTAGCGTTATGCGATCTAGATAGAGAATTTGGTATTTGTATATTAACTTAGCGTGAATACCCCAGTTTTCAGCTAAACTGCTGAACCGGAATTGCTATAGACTTTCGCACGTCTCACGAGCATTAGCTCAAATTTCTTGTTGCTGTATGCAGTGCTCCACACTGACATCATCACTAACTGACTGATGATTGCTGCAAAAGGGGCAAACTATTCAAATACTCTCAAACATGATAAAGTGTCACTGTTGCTTACTGCAGATAGTCTACAATAAATTTCAGCACTTTCTTTGCCTTCTGCGACTAGAAAATTGTACGATTATTCTCTGACTATGCCAAGCGTCAACTCAATGCCCATCATTTATATCAGAATAATAATGACGTCACAGTATAACGTCATAAATGAAATCACGGTAAGTGATGTACAATAGTGGCTGTACAATTTCATAATAGTTTTGGTTTTCAACTGTCGCTGTGTGCTTACTGAGAAGAACAGTCCTGGAATTTATTGCATATATTGTTGATGTTTTGGCTGAAACATCAGTCATCTTATTAAGTTACTGTTTTAATTTATGAGTATTCAAAGACAACACTGTGTTCGGAAAAACGTACCCAATTTCATTTTTTTGTATATCTATAGAAAATGTTTGGATTTATACAAAATTTTAAGGGAATATTTAAGATAAAATCAGTATTTCATTTATGTCGAAGTTAAATATTTATTCCTACCAGTGATGTTATTTTGACATCATATTTACTTGTTTGTAAATAACAGGTTTTAAATACAATTGAAGATACATTGCTTGTTTGTGCCAGTTAACAACTGCTCTTTAGGTTTCATTAGAAACGTCACTTGCAGATCATTGTTGGTGATTGTGTTGGCTAAATACTAAAATAATGTCGGTCCACAGCAAAATTTTTTATTGTGAACTGGTGTCAGTGGTTTATCTTTTTGGGTGAGTGCAAGGTCCTTAGCTTCATCTGTGTTGGCAGGCATTCACATTTACAATCACTTCAGCTGTTATTGTCCTTCAATACTGCCACTCACTTAAATTTTTTCAGTTGAAGCTTTTACGCTTATCAGCATTTTATTGTGTGTCAACACAATTGCCCAACTTTACTTGTGGCTCTGTAATGCTTGAGAACTCACAAAAATTTTTTCATATGTCTGTTTTCAGTGGTAGAACCCATGATTTACAAATGTGTAAATATGACATCGAAGTTACATTTATATCGCTATTAGTAATGAGTATTTAACTTTGATGTTGATGTAATGTTTATTGGTTTTTCTGCACACTGTAAATAGCTGGGGGGCTTCACTCTTCACTGTTTGGAGCCCCATCACAGTTTGGCAGTTTTTCACTGGACATATGTCATCCCTCACTTGCCAAAAATGCCAATAATGCTTTTGTCGTGCCCACAGTGGGAAGCAGAATGTCACAAGAACAACAAGCCCCAACAATGGCAACTTAGTTATATAGGAACATCTTCAAACTTTTGCCAGAATGGGGATCCAATCTGCTAGCTTTTTTGTGAAAAACCTGGAATATATAGGCACTGGTGCAAGACAGGACCAATGAAGACTATGGTGTCTAGATTGCTAGTGTTTGGTAACAGATAAGGTTGTGAAAGACTTCTCAAATTAAGCGACTGAAAACTTGTGTTGAAGCTTGCAGCTGGTGGCATTCACAGTGACAGTGGAGTTCTGGCATCTGATCATTAGTTAACTGTTTTCAACAATGTTCTTGAATAATATTGGTGTTGTAGCTTGAATATTTTTAATGCTAAAAAGTCGGTAGGCAGTCATGTTAAAAAATCTATAACTTCGTCATTTTTTAATAGAGTCACATTTTACCTGGCACTTAGCTGTAGAACATTTCAAAAAACAAATCTCTAAAATTTTAGATTGAAATGGCAAACGATCGTAGAGACAACAGCGAAAAACATTAGGGGGCTACTTTATTCTGCTGACCCTGTATGCAGTATTTTTAACCTTTAAGAGCACGGTTTTTTGTTTCGTTAGTTGTGGGGACTTATTTGACAGACACTTTCTTTTAGTTTCACTCTGGTGATTGAGGAGGGAAAATGACTCCATTACCATATTTGTTGTATGTTATTAGGTTGTACTCAGGATGGACTTGGCTGGACAGAGGTTTAGATGTGTTTGCGTAGGTTGTCGATGGATTGGGGAGCCTGGTCAGCATCGGGTAAGGATCTTTTTAATTTGTTAAATTATCACATAGTGATGGTAATAGTTTGTGGTGCTGTCGTCATGGTACAGCGACTGTGACAGTTCACCCAGCTCATCTGATGAATGAATGCAGCAAACAAAAACTGCACCAGTAGTTTATTTACCAGTATTTTTTTTACAAACTGAACCACCAAAAATCTCCCGAGCCTTGCCGCTTGAGAGCCTTGACCTTAGGGCCAAGTTTGCGTGGGTCTACAAAAACTATGAAAGCTATGAAAAACAGGGCACTACCTTCTGCCACCAAACTCTGAAGGGATTTTTTGCAACTTTTATTATCTGTGGGAAAACATAATGCATATTTTCACATCAGAAGGTCTCATACGTAGGTTACATTGAAATGGCCATTCTTAAATAATGCGTAACATCCTACAAAACATTTCAAGCATTAAGCAACCTTTAAATGTGTTTAGATTTGCAAGATTTTTGCACAGTTACTTACATATACAGAAGAAATAGAAGTATCTACTATGCATATAAAGTTTCAAAAAAAGTTTTTTTTGAACACCCCTAGGGTGCTTTCTTGGAGTGCGTGATATTGTGACTACTTGTGGGCAGTATTTAGCCTTGAGCAAGGCTTCACAGTCTTAATGTTAATCTTCAGACTGTCAGCAACTCAGCATTGTCGGTTGTGCCAGATGATGTGTCAGTTACTACTGGGGCTAAAAGTGCAAATGTTTTGATGTCTGTTTGTTGTTTAGGAGCACATGAATGGACATCGAGCTTTGGCTAATGCAACAACTGAACTTCAGGCAATTGCTAGAACTTTTCTTCAAATGTATATTATGTGCTGCATTATTTTTTGCTTCAACTCCATCAACTATGAACCATTTTCAATGGCAAAATTTGTTTCTCGATAAGCATTTAGCAAATTCTGAAATAAAATGAGTAGTGTTGTTACGGTTATCGAGATTGGCATCAAAACTGCAGTTTGGTCCAGTAATTACAGAGATTTAGAGGTGCAATTGTACCCCAAAAATAGACTTTTTTGGAAGAACATATTTTGGCCCCTAGGGGGTGCTGCACGCCAAAATTTTCACAGGCGCTATAGAATGTCTAAGCCTTACTAGCCTACACCCCACAGGGAATGGGGGTTTCCCCAACAATTTTTTTGAAATGGGGGTCAAAATTTGGCTTAAAATGTAGCGTATGAGCCACTAGAACTTTGGCGCTAAGGGGATTAGCCTAATGAAACTTTACCACATGATGTGTTGCTGGATGGAGGTGTTAACCCGTGTACAGCATTTTGAAGGCACTGCACCCTCAAAATTTAGGAAAGCAAAAAACGTCCAAAATTCGGCACGATTTAAGACAACTTTTGATTTTGACTGCGAATATCTCTGGAAAGGATTACGATATCAACAAGCAATAAACGGCATTATCCACTGCCATTTCTTCCGCAATGAACAAAAAAACTTGATGAACTTTGGTCCACTAACCACGAAGTTGTGTTTGCTCATTTCAACCCACCTAAAGTCGACATTGTGCGCATTTTCAGACTAGTTTGGACTTTGATCGCGAATATATTTGGAAGGTATCAGGATATTGACAAGCGGTAAACGGTGTTATCGCCCACCACCCCTTCCAGGTTTAACACAAAATAACTGGTAAACTTTCGTTTACCAACAAAAAAGTTATAGGGGCTCATTTTGACCTGCCCAAAATTGACAGTGCACACGTTTTTGAACAACTTTATACTTTGATCGCACATATCCCGAAAATGACTAGATATCGATAAACAGAAAACAGCATATAAAACTACGATAAATTCCACGTCAAACGCAGAAAAAATTGGTGAACATGTGTTTACAAATAACAAAGTTCTGTTGTCTCATTCCGAACCACCCAAGTTCAACATTGCGCTTGCTATATAGGATAATGCAATTGCGTTTGGGCCATGTGACTTTGCTGCGAACGGAATTTCAACCTTTAACTGTCCCCAGTTTGACTTTGGCGTCGGCGGCCTCACGTTGGGCTCTGCCGTATATTTCTGGGTCGTTTATGTTTTGCTGCAATGTTTTTGTTCAATGCGAAATCTCCAAGGTGCATTGGCCGATTGGCGTGAAATTTTGCACGGTGATCAGTACTGGGCCAAATCTTAGAACGCCGGTGTAAAATTTTGAGGGACCCTCCCCCGAAAAATTTTAGGGACCAAAAACATGCAAAATTTGGGCCGATTTCGGACGACGTTAAAGTTTGGCAGCGAATATCTCCTCAATGGATGAAGATATTTAAAGTCTGACAAGTACATTTTGTACCGCGATTCCTCCAGCGTTGGGTGAACAAAGTTCACTGAACTTTGGTTCACTAGTCACGGAGATTATGCGGTGAAATCGTACCCACCCAAATTGACTTTTTTGGGAGACCATATTTAGGCCCCTAAGGGGTGCTGTGCCCCCAAATTTTTACACGTGCTAGAGAATGACCAAGTGTTACTAGCGCACCCTCGACCGGAGATGGGGGCCCCCTTACATTTTTTTCAAAGGGGGTCCAAAATTGACTTAAAATTCAGCGTATGAGCTTCAAGATCTTCGGAGCTAGGGGGTGTAGCCTAATGATACTTTGCCATGTGAGTGATGTGACGTGACGCTATGTGGGGGTGATAACCCCGATACAACTTTGGGTGGGACACCACTCCCTTAAAATTTGGGAGGGCAAAAATCGTTCAAAATTAGGTTCGATTTCAGATAACTTTTGACTTCGACTGCAAGTGTCTTTGAAACGAAGCGAGCTGTCAAAAAGTGGAATAGCAAGTGATCAACTACAGCCAATCCCTGTTGAACAAAAAAATGTGAAATTTGCAATCCACTAGCAAAAAAGTTCTGCTGTCTCGTTTCAACTTACCCTAAGTCGACAGTGCGTGTTCTGCGCGTGCTAATGCATTTGACTTCAGGCCACGTGACTTTGCTATCAGGGGAATTTTACCCACCCCACCCCCTTCTGAAATTTTTCCTGATGCAGCCAATTTTGTCTTTGAATAAGAATGGTTAGTTGCCATGGCAACAGGGTTCGTCATGGGAGAAATTTAAATTCTAAGTTTTATGGAAGTCGGTTAAGGGGTTTCAGAGTTACAGGACTCCCCTCCCCCAAATGCCATTTCCTGTACTTAATGTTCATCGCCTTTACAACAGTGTCAGCACTACCGTGCTGCACTGTGATTGCGATCTCTATTGGTAGGGCCCACAAATTTAGGCAGTTTAGTTTGATATTCTGTGATATCTTAAGTTTATTTAATTACGTTATCAAGTTGATGATCATACTAATCATCGGTCATTTCTCAACTTTGCATAATTCTGCGAAGCTATCACAATTCCATGAAAAAACGCTAGTTCCGCCACTCGGCTCGAAATTCTGCAGCCCGCGGAAAACTGTGGGCCCTAGTCATGAATATTCAACAAATTCAGATGCCATCTGGCTGCTGCACTTTTGGGGTTCAGAGACACGTTGTGTTCTATAGAGGTCCCTGTCTCCATGGAAGCATCTGCCAAAACAGCAGTTGCAAATTGATTGCAACCAAACTGTCAGTTCTGTGTTGCCACCTGGCGAATACTATTGAGCAGTTGGGTGGATTTGCCATGCAGCGATTCTCTCTTTTGGTTATTGTTAAAAATTGGCATACCTTACCTCGTCATAGTTTAACACATATCCTGGTGGATGCATTGGGCTGCGCATTGATGCCATTCTGCTCTGTCTGTCATCAGTTTTTTGATTTCATTCCAGGTAGTGCTCATGTCTTTCGGATCCATCTAGTTTTTTCTTGGCCATCGTGACTTTCTCTTGTAGCCACTCAGTTTCCAATGTGTTGTCTTTTGGAAGAGGTATTTTGGAGTCCAGCAACTCAGTGTGTCAGTGATGTCATATATTTGTATCTGTTACTGTACAGTTGTGCATGGATGCATCAGTCATGTCATTTAAATTTTCTGTGTTTTCAATTGGCTGTCAGCTCTCTGCTTTCTCTAGTCACTGAATCAAGCAACAGTTGGTGCTTGTCATGATGTGCATGGTATGTGTTTACTACTGCCAGTTCAGTTGAATAATGCCAAGTATGTGTGTTTTGTAGGAAGCTGCACCGGATGTTGACAGTGGTCGCGGCACTGGGGCTGCCGAATGATATTCTGGTACTGTCATATTTTGTGGATGGCTTGAAGTTTTATATTCAAATTTGAGTGTGTAATGGAGTATGATGTGTAGATGACACGTTACTGACATTGTTGTAATACAGTCTAGAAGTCGAGGTCAGACAAAGCCATGTTTAAAAATTTGTTTTGTGATAAGTAATGTAGTACTGAGTTAGTGTCATTGTTTTATATTTTTTTATCTCAATTTTATGCTACTGTATTTGACTGATATTTTTTTTTTTGTGGTCTTATGTTGTTTTGTTATTTGTGACCAATTGTCTGGAAAACACAAAAAATAGTCTGGGAATTTAGCAGCTCTATTGACAGCAGTATCGATAAAGTTCTGCTCCAGACCAATTCAGGCTGTACCAGTCGCTTTTTGACTTCAGAAACATTCCTAAACTTCATCTGGTAGACACAGTCAAACCTTGTGATAGACCTGCTGTTGGGACCCACAGATTAAGATAGATGGAATTTATCAACGTTTTTCATTCATTTCAATACATATTATGCTTGGTGTGCTTTCCCCAGGTAGTGTAAAAGCAGACGTTGGGTGAGGTGGAAACTAAAACACTTATTTAATAGCCAGTTGTGTCAGAAATATTTCTGCCAAAAAGTATTAAAATCTGCTAATCTTTCTTCAAGTTACGATCGATAATGTTGGGGTTGTTTTTACCAGGTTTTCTGTTTATTTCAACACATATTTCACTTGATCTGCTTTCCCTAGGTAGTGCAGAAGCATACATTGGGTGAGTTGGGAAACTAAATAGTCATTTGATGGCAAGTTGTGTGAGGAATATTTGTACCAAAAATTACCAAAATCTGGTAATTGGTTTTCAAGTTACAGTCAAAAATGTCGGGGATGTTTTTTGAGACACAGTGTACACAGTATTTCATAGATGGAAACTCTGTAGTACAAACAATGAAGTAAAAGTCAGATGTTTATACTGTTCAAGTGCTTGGGGTTGTGCGCATGATATTTTTGAGACGGTGTGTGGAGTGATTATCCTGTAGAGATGTAGAGTACTTACGTTCTTTGCGAGTCCAGCTGAAAATTTGTTGCCATTTCAGCTGGTAAGCCTTACCTTTGCTGTTGTGATATTATTGTTGTGTTGTTACAGTGAGTGCCTGATACTCTGCAATCCTGTTTCAGTACATTGACAGTGGTGCACAACTGCTTCTAGCTGAGGGCTGCTAAACGTAGTCTTGAAGCCGCAGTGGGTTAGATCGCTGCAATAACCCATTATTTGATCAGCAGAATGACATGTCCAGAGACCAAACTTCAAACTATTTGTGGCACATATATATACAGTGTTTCATAAAAACGACCCCTTTTTGTTTTTTTTATAATTCACTCGAATGCTGATCAATTTACATAAAATTTTTACCAGTTGTAGCTGAAGAAATACTAATTCAAAATATTTAAACAAAATACGGCAGTTTATTAAATATTCTTTGCTAGTCATGATGTAACGCTGACTTCATAATATGTCACGGGTACAAGGAAGGATGAATGTAACAATTTTATACAATTTTACCTGTCGCGTAGAAGAACAGGGTAAACCAAACATTGGATGGGGTTGTCAAGGAGATGGCAAAACCAGATCAGGGACTAAAGAACAATCTGGTGGGTTTTATTGGGTTTTCATTTTTTGGGTTAAACCTGTTTTTAAAGGTTTTAGATTATTATAATAAGCTATGCTAGATACTATTCACATCAAAATTTGCAAATTCCCTGCCTATATGAGCCTCAGGCCAAACTGACTTCGATTCTGGACCTGATTATCTTATGGATACATATGCATTGCAGCAGGTGTGATAAATTAATGCATTGTTTGGATATGTTATCGTACACTAAACTATACTTTAGCATCTTTACATGCATGTTATGCTCAGAACACATTTTCCAGTATATTTTTCCCAAAAACGTCCTGAAATTTTTGGAATTTATCATCCCAAAAAAATTGTTTCTGTACCCAGGTCTGAGTTCTGTGACTTGAACTACAGTGTACCTCAAAAATGTGATCTTAAGTACTTCAACAAGAAATTTCCAATTATAGTAGTCTTGTTTATTGTTTGCTTAAACCACAGATCACTGACAATCATGCTTTGATTTCTTCATCTTTCTGTCAAACCTAAAAATTGACAAATTTAGCCTCAGCTTGCAGACTTTGCTAATGCTGCAGCGTTTTCTTTCCAGTAAATGTTGAGTATAATCATGAAAATTTTTCCGTGAAGACGCAGTTGTTAGCAATAATCTGTTATCAGTCAATGCAGTATCCTACACTAAGGCTGTTGAGAGAATTTTTTTGATTGTTGACAATATGAAATTATGAACAATTTTTACAATAGTTTTACCATTTATAGTTAAGGTTGTCATTGTTCTTTGGTAAATCAGAAGTGCATAATAACTGAATAAAGTAATCTAGTTGCAGTTTTGCAGTTAACATTTGAGCAGAGCATCTTGCAGTAGCATTGGGGAAATTTGTATTTTGGAGCTAATTCAGTATTTGCAGGGTGTGGCAAAAGGCATTTGCACTAAATGGGTGATGTAATAAAAGGTAGCCATCTTTCAGTGATCTGTAGTCTGAGTAAAGACTATGCAAAATTTACTGTAATTAAACAGTTTTTGTTAAGGTTGTAATCTAATCGTTTGCTAAGTTGTATGCATGCTGCCTACAAGTTACTTGCTGTATTAATTATTAAGCTGTAGCGAAGGCCTTCTGCAGAAAGCAAAAACCATGGTGTATGATGTAATGTATAAAAATGAATCAAAAGTTACTTAATCATGTTTATGTATGCAACTAACTTATGTATTTCATGTGTATGGAAATGGATAATTTTTGCATTTTTAAATATATTAAGTCGTTATTTGTAGAAGATTTCAAAGAAATCTAATGAAGGTGATCTTTTTCACAAGGTTTGATTAAGGTAATTTATGTATTTGTTTTTCTGGTTGTACAGTTTTTTATTGATAACGTGTTCTGTTTTGCTTGTTGGTGTAACATCCATTAATGCACATAAAAGCAGTGTCATTCAAGCAATGTATTCCAGTGGTTTTTATCAGCTGACAGCTTTACTGTGTGTGCATTGTGTTTTGTTGCTTGTTCAGTGCAATGTTTTTTTCTGCTTGCATTATCGTTTATGGTTTGTAGACTTCTTTGTGCATATGCTTTGTCTTGGTATCGACACTGGATGATGGTTGACTTTGTTCTGTCGTTCAGCAGTGTGTTCGCACGTGTCATTTTGAAAATTTACTAAATAACAACAGCTGTCAAAATTTGCCTGTTTGTTAAGCCAACAATTGAAGTATTTTACAGGATGGTGTTCGTCTTGTACTTGTTCTGCCATTCTTTTTTCTCTCCTCATTTCCCTATCCATATCTCTTCTATTCCGTCCCATTAACTGCCCTTCCTTTTCCCATCTGTAAATACGGGCGCTTAGGTGCAAAAATTCGTCAATTCTGGTGTTTCAGAAATTAGCCAGGAACCAAGCGCATGTTAACAGTGGCGTAGCCAAGAGGAAACGTCGGTGCTACGCCTCTGTCTGAGAATGCCGTTCCCGCAAGCATTTGGCCATGAGCAATGAGCATCGCTACAGAGAGTCGCCGCCTGTGTACAATCTACATGATTGTAATCTAATCTTAAAACAGCTTGATCGAATAATGTTACATATAGTACTACTGTGTATCGGAAGTGCTGTGATGGCGCCGACCTGTCTTAGGTGGAGTAGGATGAAGCGAACAGTTCAATTTCAACTCTATTCAAAAATGCCTATAAACTACCAGCAGCAGCATCATCTGTTTCTTAATAGTGTGGTCACAACTCATGTGAATGATGTGGTAGGCGGTAGGCCTGTACGTTGATTCGGTGCCGGGGTCCGGCGCGGCTAAAGAAGGCTCTCCGATGAGCGATGACGTATAGTCACGTCATGTCATGCTGCATGTACTTTGGTGGGTTAACAGTTTTTAAAAGTGCATTTGTACGTGGATCTACCACAGTCTGTCATTTTTTAAAAACGATGATCTTATCTTTCGAGTAGCCTAACCATTCTGAGAGACAGGCAGACAGAACGGAGCAAGATATAGTGTCGCTCGTTGGTGTAATTAGTTATAATTGCCATTTACCGCGCAATACACAATTTTCATGAACGAAAAATGCGACAGCAGTTGATGTGCAAGCAGCATGCGGCTTGGTTTCACATCTGACGCTGTGCCTGCTTCGGTAATTCGAAACGTATAGCGCTTACAGGTTACCAGATGCGCACAATGCGGTAATTCATGGTTTCACTTCCTACTGGGCTGAGCCTACAGCTGTTGCTGCTGCTGCTGTTGCTGTTCCTGGCTTCTTGTGCAAGACGGGCCCAGAATCTGGCGCATGCTTTCGCACGCTCCTTCAGTGGTCTGTTTGCCGCAATCTACAGTAGTAGCCTAGTAGTACACACTACACACGGCAGTAGCCGGCATATTATGCTTTCAGCTTGCGCCGGTGCTCGGGTCTCATTCGATAAATATGCAGCGAAGTTTGGATTGATCCGTTATAATTAGGAGCTCGTGTGATTTCTGAGAAGACTTCCGTCAGTGTTTTATTGCTGCACGCGAGCAGTCACCGAAGCTTGAATCACTGCATCGTCTTGGCGAAAAGAAAATTAAAGTGCTGCAGGAATCTCGATCGTGCATCGACGATCGATGTAGGTTGTAGGTCGAGGATACCTACAGTGTACATGCGTAGGCTAGCCTATATAAAGCACGTGTCAGCGTTCTTGCAACCAACACTGTGCTGACTGCTGAGTTAAATCATTCGTGTATAATTATGCAAAATGCAAGCTTCCTTGCGTCTGAGTGACAGATCGTAGGCCTGTAGGCGAACTCTCCGCATAGGGCCTATCTCGGCCCATTCCTGGATTTCTGCCTAGAGTCATGGAAGACAACGCAGTTTCAGGTTAGCTGCTTACGGTCAGATATAGCGTACGGTATTTATAACTTATGTATTCTAATATTGGGTGATTTGATTTCTGCCTGCAGTTGGTAAAGAAGAGGCGCAGATCCAATCACTGACATTGACTTTGATGTCATAGGCCTATTTAAAGTACATGTGCAGTGCGCGTATGAGCCGTCAATTTGTAGTGAAATATTTTATGAAATCGTAGCGGCGAGTGTGTAGGCCTATTGTCGCTCAGTCTGTGACTGGTGTTTGAGAATTACGCTAATGATGGCTTGCCATAACTCAGCAGGTGCCCGTAGCGGAGCGCGCTGATTGGTTGACGGGCTGTTGTTGACATTCGCCCTGTGAAAGTTGGCGAAAGTGATTTGTGGCCGACCGGCCGTGACTGTGATGTTTTGAATGACATGATAATAACGATATGGCAGTAGTATGCCGCGTTGTCACGCCATCCGACATCGTTGTGCAGTGTTAGCTCGACGACTTTTTTTCAGTAATTGCGATTTAATGTCTGGTCACTTTGCAACATCTGGTTGTCTGGGGCGATCGCATTGAGTCCCGTGACTGCAGATAATCTTACAAGTTTTAATAGAGAGGTTTAAACCTTGCCGAAGTTTTGCATGGTGCATATTGTGGACGATGGTAGAAAGCGCATTGGCGGGTGCGCGGATCTGTGGATGTCCCAACAATGTTAGGGCTAGGGTTAGGGATAGAGTTAAGATTAGGGTTAGGATCGGGGTTGGAGATTAGTGTTAGAGTTAAGAATAGGGTTAGGAGATGGGTAGGCTAATAAATTACAGCTTAATTTCAGCGTTACCTGTTGTGACATTTGCTGCTTCGCACATCCGCAATTCGATTTTTACCCGTAGCTGTATATTGTCACGACAAAACCTTCCATTGTCGTGTGCATAAATTAAAGCGTTTTTACACGTGAAAGCAGCGACTGCTTTAGCGCATCTCAGCCATTGCAATTCTGTCTGTCTGTCTGTCACACGGGTGTATCGGTCAAAAACGGTGCAAGCTAGGATCATCAAATTTTCACCATTGGCTGCCTGGAAGACTATAGTTTCAGGAACTGTGAAGCTTTTCCATAAATTCGAAGGGGTCACCCTGAATGATGGTGCTAAATGAAAGGGGGGGAGGAAAAAAATTTGCGATTTTTAGCCAATAAGTCGCTGTATCTCAGTGACGGTGCGAGATAGGGCCTAGGTGACTATTAATCATGGTAATTATTTAGAATAACTATGTCACCTTAAACGGCTGTGTACATATATGATCTTGATGTATATCGGTAGAATGACTTTCGCTATGCATGTTTTTAATGCTGTCTCTCGATTGGCACCAAATTTAATGACCTTGGATGACCTTGAACATTAAAATAGGGGTTTTTATGGGTTTTTTGGCGATTTCGGGCTGCGAGACACATTTCAAGAGCAAATTGCGCCAAAATCACCACAGATAGACATGAACAAGCTGCATATGAAATTTTCAGCATTGAACGTAGATTTCGATGGTCCAAGTCTCGATTTTCTAGGTTCAAGGAAACCTGCGCACAAGAGCATCAAAGAGCAGTACTGCCCTAAAAGTCGTTATTTTACCGTTGTTGGCCACTGTTTCGTGCAAAACGGTTGCAGATCATGGGCATGCTGTTTATCACAACAAGCACTAGTGATGAGCTTTTTAGTCATATAGGCTTTTGCGCATCTCGTGAGCATTAGCTCAGATTTTTTGTTTACTTTTCATTTTCATCGTTTACTGTGAGATACCAAAAAACTTCAAATAGAAGCCATTTCCAGAATAAACACTGAGTCCCAGGCCAGGGGTCAAGGTAAATTTCTGATGCTAATAGAAGCTGGGTTCCAGTTACAAGCCATATTCTTGATATAAGCTGGGTTCCTGATACAGGCCAGTGTGACTAGGATACCAGTGTTATGCGATACATACGTGATGACAGTTTTTTGATTTTTGTATGGTATGGTAAAGTATTAATAGGCCCTGGGGGTCAAGGTAACTTGTTCATTCGGCTTCTGTAAGTACAAGTTGCTTATAGATATAAAAGCAGGGTCCCGGATACATGCCAGGTGCCAGATACAGGCCGGCAGTCAAGACAGTAACTGGACCTTTCGTACCCAAAACTTTTTATTTCCTGAAAGAAAGTTTCGTAGGTGGAGTTTTCTTTCCTTGGAACTTTTGTTCTCTGGAACTTTTGTTCCCAGCATCAAAATTAGCATGGAACTTTCATTCCCTAACATTGATTATTAGGCCTATACTGTACATAAATCTTTTGATATGCTTACAGCAATGCTGCAGAGCAATGGTACCATAGATATGGTACCATTATCATCTGTCTGTTGTCAGTTCACTCAGTTGTGTGTCTGTCTGTTTGTAATGGGTGTATTGTGGATAAGCGTTGAGTCACAGGGCACAACTTTTTGCACGGATAATGAGCCCTGTGTAGAGTTTTTCTGCGTACGAAATTTCAGGGATGCTATGCAAGGGAAGCATTTTCAAATTTAAGGTTGAATGAACAGGGGTAGGAAAAATGTGTATTTTTTTAAACCGAAAACTAGCCATATCTTGCCCTTTCAGATAAGATTAAAATCATCGACCTTGGATGACCTTGATGGTCAGTAATGTAACAGAAACTGTATAGGCTCAGTTCGTAGCCTAAGAGGTTTAATAATTATCAATATCAGGGGATGAAAGTTCCTGGGAATGAAAGTTCCATGGGACAAAAGTTCCTGAGGATGAAAGTTCTGCCTATGGAACTTTCGTTCCTGGGAACGAAAGTTCTCGGGTACAAAAGTTCTATGAATCATCAAGACAACTTGTACTAGTAGAAACCAGGAGCTTTTATTTAAAGTTTTACGGAGCCGGTAAATGAGCTTTTTGTCTTGGTAATATGCACCATGTGTATTTGACTGAATCTGCTTTTGATGTACTGGCATTAAGAGGAGGGTATCAGACAGTACCTGACATTGGAATTATTTGTCGATGGCTTCAGCGGATGAGGATACCAATAGCAGACTGGAAGCTGGTAACACTGATTCTGAAGAATCGGAAGTCACTCTGCGATACAAAGCTCGAAGAAGTAAGTTTTGAGCAGAACTTTGATAATATCGACGATTGATGGTAATTAAATTTTATTTTTAAAGACTATATTAAGGTGGTTCAAGTTTCAGCATTGATCAAGGTGTGTTGCATGGGAGCTTATCCTCTTTGCAGAACTTTGAACTGATGAAGGTTAAACCCAAACTTTTGTGCTAGCAATATGTACAAGTTACAACCATACATAGCTGGATGGTTGTCACCATTAACAGCCAGCATCTTTAGCCAACTAGTATGCCGGTCAAGTGATAACAGGAGCAGCTATTACATAGGAATTGTCTTTTCCTTCATAGTGTCCATCACCATCATCAATACTCATTATGTTTACCAATGAAGGGATGGCCAGGCTGAGTAGACTTGGTGGGATACCCAGCACCAATACGGCATATATTGTTAGAAATGTTAATAATTGTCATCCAGTGCTTTTGTGCTGTTCATTATCATTGAACGTCCAAACTGTAGGGCCTAAAAGTTCTGCTGCAGTATAATCTAACTTAAGTTCACTTTAAGAACTTAGCCTAACCTGGACTAACTTTGGAATAGTGGCCAGTTTGGCTAAAGGAGATTATGTGACAGGTCTGTCGTTTGTTTATGTATTTTTCTGTTTGTTCGCTAGAGTACTGAAAAAGTCATCAGTGCATTTTGTCGAAATTTTGTGGGTCGGTTGAGCATGGCCCAAGAAAGAACCATAGGCTTGGCCAGAAATTGGAGTTGGGAGGGGCGGTTTGAGGCCATAAATTGAGGTCAAATTGGCCAAGAGCGGGGTTTGGGTTTTTGGGGAGAGGGCAACGAGCCCTCTATCCACCAGCAAAGAGGTTTATGAGCACTGTAAGCGCCCCAGCAGGTTCCAAGAGCCCAGGTCGCAAAAAAACACTTTTTGGTCATGAAAATGTCCTAAAAATGTTAGTTTTATTGCACAAATTTCCATTCACAACTGAAGTTGGGTAAATCACTGGAAGTAAATAATTCATTTTTTTGTGGAAATCCAGATTTTTTTGTGGACTTTCTCCTGAGGTTTGTGATGTCCCAATGCTGATTTTTAGTTTAATTTTTGTTTAACTTATTAATAATGCTATTATTTCTTTGTGCACGGAGCTTCGGTCTTGCAGTGTTATTGTTGATGTACTTGGGTGATGGAGCTTAGGGCCTACTGAGTCTGCCCTGGGTTTATTTGTGGTTTACTCCTCAAGCCGTGCCGAGAGACGAAAGAACTCTGTATGGTTTGTTGACAGTGAAATAACAGAGTGAAATAGACTGTAATTGCATCATAGGGTGTATGTGGTGGTTGCCTGTTGGAATACCGCAGCCAGGGGACTGATACACTGTGTCAGCCTTATCGCGCTTGCACTGCGTCTCAGTGTCCAGGTGATATATCAGCCCACGTTATCGCCGGCGTTGCCCGTTAGTCTGCCATTGCTTGCTTCAGTGAACAAAAAAGCTCTCTCTCGAGGGGGCTGGGGCTCCACTTTGTGGAGTTAAGTCAGCTGACAGGCTAGTGGCGTAGACAAGGGGGCCCAGCCCTTCCCCAATCTTCCAGACAAAACATAAGCATACGTTTAAACTGCACTAAATTTGCCATTTTTGTCAGTTTATTCTCGGGAAAATAATTACGATGGCAAAGACGCGCGAAGCATTCTGCTTTCGCGCGTAAAAACTGTTGTCGCCAGATCTCATCTTTTAAAGCTAAAATGCACCAAATTTGATTTCGGCTGGGGCTTCGCCCAGACCCCACTGGGGGAGCTTACAACGCTCCCAGACCTCCTAGCTGGATTTCAGGGGGTCCTACTTCTAAGGGAAGGTCGGGGAGAGGAAGAGGGAAGGACAGGACAGGAGGGAGGAAAAGGGAGGGGAGGGACGAAAGACATAAGGGAAGGTGAAAGAAAGGGAGACGAGGCTCTTTCAGTTGAAATTTTTGGCTACGCCACTGCGGCGGGTGCTGTGAGTGTGAGCTGGTAATGGCCTAATTCCATTAGATCTACTTGGTCTGCAAGACCGGGTCTGCAGCGATAAGTCTCCTGAGCAGAAAGCCCCGAAGTCTGTGACTTGTCTTAGTCGGAAAGCTGTTTACAACTTGTCGGCGATCTTGTTTCTTGTTTCTAGTAGGTTTTTGAGTGAGCTATATAGTAGTAGTAGAATTTCTACCTTAAGTCCGGCTGACGTCACGTTTTTATGCCATGATCAGAAATGGGTGTAATAGTGAAAAATTGTCTTCATACTCAGGGGCCCTCCTCTAAAAGTCAAAAATTACCATGGCTGCTACTCTGCAACTAGGAAGAGACAGATAGATACCTGCACATTTTGTTTAAACGACTGGGTTCCATGTTAGTTATATTTTATTCGTCGTGAAATGGCGCAGAACCGATGGCAGGTTGCTGGACCTGTATTTTTATTTTTTTTTGCTGGGTGGCATTCTTGGCGCCAAACCGGGCAGCATGTGCCTTGAACGTTGTGCCACCTGCCGCTAGTCGGAGATCAGTATGGTTCCTTTCTCCACTCTATCTCCGTGTGGGGTCGTTTGGTGAGGATTGATTCAAGCTCCACAGAGACTTGAGTGCTTTATGCGCTCAGCAGCCTCATACAACAGTTCTGATGCGTGGAAATGTCGCTTCGATCTGATAATAACGAGAACCAAATAATACTTCAACACTTAATTGAATCGTTGCGAGCATGTTATTTTTTTTTTTTTGGGGGGGAGTCGCGTTTGCTCAGGTTGCTGAGCTGCAATCTACCGTTTGCGAAGTTATACGCCTAATAACCATTCCGCTATATTTTAGGGGTTTGGTCGCATTTTCCATTGCAATATGCACCGGGTCCCAGTTTTTTTCTACCAGTGGGGAACCAGAGCCCCTGGCTAACAGTGTTACTTGGGCGCAGTAACCTGAAGACCCGTTTGCTTGAACTCTGCTTGGCCTGTCAGAGACCACCCAAGTTGAAGTGTACGCCGGCGTAGCGTAACCCGTAACCCAACAAAGAAAAGTTTGCTTGCGTGCTGGCTGCAGTCGTGAGTCAGCTGACTGACTGACCCGTATAATATGCCAGCATGCCGCGTGCATTCTGCATGGGAGTGACTGGACGCGTTGTCCGTCCGGTCAGGTCGAGTCCAGAAGCCGCCCCTCAGGTGTATTTTTGTCCGTCTGGTCTGCTTGCATGGCAGCAGAAGTCCAGTGACTGAAGCAAATTGCGTTCAGCGCCGACGGCGTCTTGTACATATACTTCATCCAGTAGTCTTTGGACGGCTGCTGCTGCTGCTGCTTCATTGGATCGCACAGTTTCTTGCCGGCGTTCAATCCCAAATTCCATTACTTTGGTTTATTGTGGATTGTTATAGTTGGTTTTAGGGGTTGATTGTCTGATAGCTTTGGTAACGAGCCATGAGGTAAATAAAAGAAGAAGTAAGCTGAACACAGCATAGGCTCAGCAGCAACTTGTATTGGCGTCCGATCTGAACACACGTCGCGCAGTCGGCGAGAACCGGTCTCAGAGCTGTGAAGCTTTACCTGCCATATGGGATCACACAGTGGTACCTGCCACCCGACACAGGTGAACGCATCCCGCTTTGACATTAGCCAGACAGCCCGGTACCCGATTTACCTGCCTTTAGGGATGGAAGGCTGAGTTGACCTGGGTGGTTAGTTATATGGTTCCGCAGACAGCCAGCCATCCAAGCAGTCACCGGGTCTGATGTTGAGCAACTTGGTTGATCGTGTTAACCAAAGTACACTAAGCCAAGGGCTAAGATTTCGGGCACTTAGTATGTCTATAGTCTAGACAGAGGATGGAAGCTGCAGCAGCATCAGCACTGTCAATAATCTGGAGCGTACAGTCGAAATGCCAATCTCGGTCTGGAAGTCGTTGTAGGGGGTCCCCCTTCAATAGCTGTTGGTTGGCCATTTCTCGTTACGGCCTGTTTGCAGCATTGTCGTGTAGCGTTGATTTAGTAGAAGTCGCGGTTTAAGGATGCTTTGGTGCTGAGACTGAGACGCTGATTGTAACGTCTTGGCGCCCCCTGAAGAGTACCATGAATTATGTCACATTGTATACGCAGCAGCTTGAGGGTTAGAGCTATCGACACGCAAGTCTGGCACATGTCCAGAAGCGCCTTACAATCCCGGAAATGGCGGCCGATTGGCATGAGTCAATGATATGGGAGCGCATTAGGCTGCCATCCATTGCCCACGCCAACGAACAGTTGTACTCGCGGTGCAGCCAGTAGACATACCACCGTCCGACGTGTTTGATCTGTTCTTCGCTGCGCTGCGCAAGACGGCTTAAGTCGCAGAACACACACACGCATAAGAGGTGCTTTGAACGTGACTCAGCTTGCGCTCGTACTATTTTCACAATTTTCGGCTGCAGTCGTGCCAGGGAAAGCCAGGGACGGTGTAGTCTTTGCTATCTGAGTGTGGTTTGAGTACAATATCGCACTCTCTGGAGTAGTTTAAGCTCATACTGCGTACTCGCTTACTCACTCCAGCAATGCAGTATCCGGGTATGCATATATGACCAGTACGTCTTCTATGCCGAACTCGTTGACTTTCTTATTTACTGAATGGCCAGCTCTAGGCGCTGTTGCCCTGCGGAAGAGGGTCAAGAAGGGGATGGATAACCTTCTCCCCCGTCCGGCCACGTTATCTATGACTAGATGCCTGCTATCGTGCTATCGCTGCAGTGCGGTCTACGCCAGTGTGTACGGTAATATCTCCGCGCGTGGACTTTGCTGTAATTCGACAAGTGGTCGGTCGGTCGCGTGCATAGTATAGAGGCGCACTGCTTGCAGCTTTTTGCGTCTGGAAGTCGCCGGTTCCTGTACTTAACTTACTGTACTCTTATTGCCCGGCCGTCCTAATAGGCCGCAATGCAGTTCTCACTCGTGCGTCCGTCTGTCCGCTATACGGTTGCTATATGCGGAAACAAAAAGGTGCAGGAAAGTCAAAATTAGCGAGAACGTGAACGTGTTCTCAGAGCAGTAGTAATGGAGGTGCAGGGTGGGATATGACATGCGGAAAAGATGGGTTTTCAGACGGGACCGAAAGACAGACACGTAGAATGCGGAGGTGACGTGTTCTCTGCATGAAAAATCTCACAATAGTGTCTAATAGCATGAAGAAAATTTCAGATAAATGTGTGCATAGCGTTGGATCAATGTGCCAATGTGGCACAGTCTTGAGGTCCAGTCAATCCAGTAGCATCGTCGTAGTGGGGGTAGGAGGCCAATCCCCCTCGCCATAAATTTTTGGCTGTCGGAAAGTTGACGGAACATCTTTTTGTCGGACAATTTACGTTCAAATGAGAATGCAAAATTTTGGACTGAAAGCATCTGATTTGGGGAATAATTCACGACCGCGATTGAAATTTTGAGCATCTGTAATTTCCTCAGTCAGATATTTGCAACTTCCTGTTCCGCTTAGGCCTCGCACAATGCCGCTGCCGCTGCCGGGGTTGTTCGGCTCGTGCCGTGTGGCCACCGACGTATCAGTGCTTGCTTCAGAACTGGAAGCAATTTTCAGCAGTTCCGATCCTTGAGACAAGCTGCGTTACTTGCCACCTGTCTGGACCCATCTGTCTATCCGTCTACTCTGTGTATGGCCGAGTTGCTTCCGTGTTGGCTGCGAGCTGCTGCCGTGATGGTTGTATGGCGCTTCGGGATTATCGGCGTTTTTTCGTTTACTGTAGGGGACGTATCGTATTCGTATATTGGCAATGGCAAACGGATGCATGAAAAAAAACAGTATTGCAGTCTTAAATTTGTCGTAAAACTATAATTCGTGAATAGGCCTATCATTGTTACAAAAGGGCCTGAAAAGGCGTTACACATTTTGTCTGAACGCGTCAAAGTGCATTTATCTGCACCTATACGCTGGAGTCGTTTGCAGTCTCCTCAGATTCCTTTGTTGGATAAAAGGGAGCGAGAGGGACAAAGGGGAAGATGGGAAGAAGGTGGGAAAAGGGGAAGACGAGAAAGAGAGGAAGGGGATAAATGGAAAGGGATTAGGAAGTGGTTTTCTGGAGCATTCAGAAGGTGAATTCAGAGCCTGTGACTGAGGGAGCCAATTACGTATCACAATTTTCTGGCTTGTTTTACCCGAGTTGTCACGGTATAGACATAGCGTTTGGTCCCCGGTAGGCGCACTGATGCAATCGAGTTATCTTCTCCGTTCAGCTTCCCTGCTTCAGCGACGGCGGCGGCGCTTTAGCATTGTTGTGATGACTTGGAGTGGCGCTGATGGCATTAATTATGCGCAAGACAAGTAAGCAGTCGACCTGGTTATTGTTCTGCACGGTTGTGTGTATGTTGATGTTTGCGGGTCGTCCTTTAGTACAGTCGCCGTGTTGTTATAGTTCCCGCCTGGTCCAGTTTACTCTACATTGTGCAGCGCTCAACCACGGTTCAGGGTTCTGCTGTTTTTTTTTTCCGGCAGCCGGTTAACCTTTCCTCTTCCAGTAAACAATAGACATTGTCTAAGCTGTGTGGGGATATCAGTGAAGATTGTCAGATCTCATTAATGTTGTGTTGTGTAAGTGTAAGCAATAATGTTGGCACGTGTATGCAGCAAGGCTGGAAAAAAAACTAGATTTTTGAAAAGGTTATTTTAGGTTTTTAAAAAACTTTTTGAGGTTCTATTTTACATTTGTGACTGCACGCAAAATTACGACCCAGAAGAACCTTCTACACTGGACCTGTAGCTGAAAATGCACAAAAAATAGTCGGGTGATTGTGGATCAACGCACACGACTACAAGTTCACACCGGGCTTCGCGATCTTGTGACACCTTTACCAGTTCGTCGGACTTCATTCCCGTCAACCTGTCGACGTACATGTAGTCCATGTAGTCTCTCACGTCTTATTTTGCCATGAGTTGGCTGATATAGCCCAAAAGTACCGGCAAAAAAACCACAAAATTTCACTTGTTTTTTAAGGTTTTTTTAAAAACCTAAAAACCGACGGTTTCTGAACCTATTTTTCAGTCGTGTTATGCGGTCGTCCACCTAGATGCTGAGTCGCTTATTGAACTAAGCCTATACTGCATAGTGTGCAGTGGTCACTGACGCCGCCCGTCGCGCATGTGCGGGCACATGTAATCCGCCAGCCGTAAGTAAACGTGTACGCGAGCTGCTGGCACACCGCTCGCGTCATTTCCTGGAAAAACCTGTATGTGACAGACAGACAGACAGACAGACAACATGCGGACGGACGAGACATGTAATGCGGCTTATTAGTCAGTGATGAAATAAAGCAGACATTTCTCCCGCGGAGATTTGTGCTCTCTCAGTACCTCAAGCCTTACATATTTGTGGCGTAACCATTTTTGGGGTGCGAGGGGGCACATATCCAAGAAAAAAATTTAAGGGTGACGCAGTTCATACGAGTATAGCATAGTGCACATTTGTATAGAGTATAGTAATGTGCACTCGTATAGTGCATATTGAGTCGAATGTCAGAGTTTGTGCGTCTCTGAGATGACCTGAAAAATCAAACAGTTGAAGGTCTGGGGAGTCCCATGCCCGTAGCCCATAGCTGGCGACGTTAGTGTCACGTATATCAACCAGAGAAGAGAGAAGGTGTAGAATGTTCAAGTATACAGTAGGCCTATACGTATGCTGATCTGCAGCTGGAAAGCTCCGTTATAGTTGATTGGCGTTCATGTAAACAAAGATTGTATGTCCGGTGATTAATGCTACTGTTACCGTGCTACGGCTGCGTGTGCTAATTATTCCTGGTAGTGGTCTGTGTACACGATGTCTGTCTCGTTGCGTGGCCGCGCTGGGCACAGACAACCCCACCT
>Ga0209367_1001715_pt1 | contig 27669 bp, 17 predicted proteins | sample WorMetLIZISLAND2_FD_187412 | JGI IMG/M metagenome (GOLD analysis project Ga0209367, IMG submission 187412) | Marine gutless worms symbiont microbial communities from Max Planck institute for Marine Microbiology, Germany - Olavius geniculatus... ...
GGGAAGGGAAGGGAAGGCACAAAAAGTCACGCAAGCGTTATATTTCACCTATTCGTGGGAAGCCCCCCGTAAACGGATTTTCACCAAATTTTGCACATCAGGAGATATGCTGGACGTAATCATTTGTGCAAATTTCGATGTGGAAAAATTAAGGGGTTTGGGGAATACGAGGGGTCAAATTTTGGAGTTTCCCATTGAAATGGCTGGTCACCCTTACAACAGTGCTGCGCTACCGCGCAGCCTGTGATATAGTAGTAGTGCATATTGCGGTGCATGTACACTGTGTCTCAAAAAACATCCCCGACATTTTCGACTGTAACTTGAAAACCAATTATCAGATTTTGATAATTTTTAGTATGAATATTCTTGATAGAACTAGCCATCAAATGATTATTTAGTTTTCCACCTCACCTAACATTTGTTTCTGCACTACCTGGGGAAAACGCAACGAGCGAAATATCACTTTTTTATCCAATGTGATATGATTGCTTAATTAACAAATGCATAAAAACACATTTTCTTCACATTTTTGACACTTTGGCTGACATTTTATCCAGTTGTCCATTTTTTAACTGCCTGCAGTAAAATTGTTTGCAGTAAAAGTGTTGACCTACTGTGTGAACACAGGCAAGGAGACGCTTTCTCTATTCATTGACAGCAGTATCGATAATGTTCTGCTCCATACTAATCCAGGCCGTACCAGTCGCTTCTTGACTTCACAGACATTCCTAAACTTCTGCTGCGTGACAGTCAAACCTTGTAATAGACCGGCTGTTGGGGCCCACAGATTAGGACAGATGGAATTTATTGACGTTTTTTCATTCATTCTAACACTTGGTTTGATTTACTTAGTTAGTGCAAAAGCAGACGTTGGGTGAAATGGAAACTAAAACACTTATTTAATAGCCAGTGGTGTTTGAAATATTTCTGCCAAAAAATCTGCTGATCTTTCTTCAAGTTATGATCGATAATGTCGGGGATGTTTTTTTCAGGTTTTCTGTTTATTTTTCACACATATTTTGCTTGATTTGATTTTCCTAGGTAGTGCAGAAGCATACATTGGGTAAGGTGGGAAATTGAACAGTCGTTTGATGGCAGGTTGTGTTAGGTACTATATTATTAGTACCAAAATTTATCAAAATCTGATAATAGGTTTTCAAGTTGCAGTCGAAAATGTCGGGGATGTTTTTTCGAGACACAGTGTAGTTAGTTATATTGTGTGCATGTATTAGTAGTGCATTACATTACAATTTTTTAACGTGGCCTGAGTAAAAACTGCGTGCATTAGTAGTATCTGTAGTAGTATTTGGGTTAATAGTAGTATGTGCAGTGATGTGTGTAGTAGTAGCTTATGGTTCAGCTTAATGTACATAGCATGAATCCCAAACATTCCCCCCGGACGACTGTTAGTGCACAGGATGTATAGCACATGTTTCTTAGTCGAAATGCACATTTTTTATCAGAACACACACTCAGTTTACCTGTTGGTTCGCTGATGCATCCGCTGCTGTATATCGATCAATGACGGATCAGTGAATTTGTCTATCTCTTCAACCAGCCACTTGAGAGCTGAATCCCGTTTGATCGCCAGGTACAGTTGGACGAAAGCCTGCCGGTTTCCTGATGTGTGGAGTAGCGCTAACAGTTCGCTGCACTGCTGTTGTGGATCATCCCTTAACTTGAGCAGCGTTTTCATGTCGCTGGCGCCTATGACATCTTGCTGAAACAAGATGTTGATGACGTTCGCTGGGTTGACGCCGTCAACCACCTTGGAGTGTAGCTTCTTGAACTTGAGCTTCAACACCTCGTTCGACTCTACAGAAAATTTATGAAGAATATTAGAATATCCGACATTTACAGTGTGAGAGCGTGGAGTGTGAATCATCATCATCATCATTGCTGGGCAGTTTGGGCCGTAGTGTCGCTTCGTGTTTGCGCTTGATGGCCCTGCATCATAGATAAGCTGGAGAAGCGCCGGAATCCCAACGGATTTGATCCAGCCGGTTGTTGCATTGATGAGGTGGTCGACCGAGTGATGCATTGACGTGAGAGAATAGGGCTTGGTTGACGTGTAAATGCGTATATGTCTAAGCTAATGTTACAATTCACCAAATCTCTGTTCCCTGAAGGTAAACCCGATTCGACCACCTCTTGTGTTTTGTGCTTAGATCAAAACAAGACTAGTACAATCATATAAATGTAGGCCTATATCATAATTCGTATGAATGTGTGCCGTGAATCAACAGTTGTTTTGAAAATGTTTATCTTCCAGCATAATGAATTTCGTTTCTGTTATGCGCATAACTAAGGCCAGTGAAATGACACTGATAAGCGTAACAAACAGAATTCGGGTTTGGGGCAGACAAAAACAACTCAAGTGAGAAACCACAAACCTGTTGTCTGTCCGGGTGACGCAGTCGCCATTGTGCTTGTGTATTTATTAGCGCGACGTGCGTACAACGAAGTCACAAGTAGTAGGCCTACGCCGCGACGACCTCATGTTAGAGAAAACTGCACGACGTTTCCTGTTCACGACATGTACACTTTTCGTATATGACAGATTCAGAGAACTGTGGTAAATGTCGCTGTTAGAAATCAAAAATTAGCGCAACGTGAACGACGAGGCGATAGCATGCCAGTGTGTGCTCTGGCGACACGCAAGTCCAGCTAACCTCTGCGACAGAACTTTCTACGACTGAACCTCGAATGCTCTCCACTCGGAGACAGTCGGACATTTCACTGGGGCGACTGAAAATGCGAGACTGGAAAATGGAGGACAAGAAATGCCCTGCATTTCTTGTGCTCCTTTTTCCAGTCTCACATTTTCCACCCCTGCATTTCTGAGCGCGTTTGTGCCGCAAATTTTAGTCTCGCAAATTCCAGTCTTGCATTTTCATCGTCCCCATTTCACTGTTATAACAAGAAATTTGAGCTAATGCTCACGAGACGCACGAAAGCCTATAGCAGTTCCTGTTCGCAGGTAATCGTAGTCTATCTCCATCCATTTCGTCGCAATTCACTCTTTTGCAGCCAAAACTCGCCAAAAAATCATTTAAAATCAATATTTTTAGGGTTCAAGGTTTGACTGATCCACCCGTGTGACAGACGGACGGACAGACAGACAGACAGACGGACAGAATTGAGATGGCTAAGTCGCGCTGAAAGCAGTAGCTGCTTTCGCGCGTAAAAATCCTGAGAACGTTCTTCAGGGGCTGGAGTAACTGATGTGTGCCAGTTTTTACCTCAAGGTCAAATGTCAAGGTTATCAGATAATCAAAAATTTTCATGTAGGGCTAAAGGTGTATATCTCGTCTAGGTGTTTGCTTACAACTAGCAGCCCACCCACTGCACGCTAGGCACAGTGCAGCGAGCACGTATACAGGTTGCTGCACTAATGAACGTTTATGACTGAGGTAACGGCAGGCACCTGATATCCAGGGTTGTCCTGGCAAAAATTCGCCCTGTTTGTCGTTACATAAGCTTCCGGTGTGTCCATAAGCATGACCAGAAATTGGAGTTAGCGATGCACTTTTGGGCTCAAAGGGCTGAAAATTGAGGCCAAAGGCCGAGATCGGGGGTGAGATTTTTGGAGGGGGCAGCGTGTCCCCTACTCACACACTAGAGGGCGTGAGGGAGCGCTGTAAGCTCCCCCAGCGGGGTTTGACCTTGACGGAGCTCTGGCTGCAAACGCACTTTTGGTCATGAACTAGCCTTGAAAATGTTAGTTTTTTCACATTACTGATTTGCTTATCTTTTGAGCTATGGTGGTACACTTGCACCTCTTCACGCCCTGGCGACGCCTGTGAGTGTATATGGTACATTGTATTGTCGCAGGTAAGGTGTATAACATTACGTCGTACTTGGAGTTTCATCCGGGAGGAGTGTCTGAAGTTATGAGAGGCGCTGGCATTGACTGTTCTGAACTCTTCGATGAGGTCTCTCGCCATTTTGTTACCGATTTGTTAATTAATTAGTCAATTAGCTAGTTAGTCAGTTAGTTGCGGTCAGTTTTTGGTGCTTTGCTTGTTGGTTTGTTAACTCAACTAATAACTAACCAGTTAAGTAAAAATGCATTTTTGGAATTATTTATCATTTGTTAAATGTCAGATAACTTTATTTAGCCAAGCTTGGCTTAGCCAGTTGGCTAACTTTTAACCATTGTTGGTTAGCAGTTAGGAGAAAACTTGCATTTCGTATGATTGTTAGGAAATTTGTTATTGGTTTTATTGTAATAATGAAAGATTTTACCACCAAGCAATACATATAACCATTAGGACAGCTGTAATTTCTGCTTCATTCGTTTGCCGCTGCCAGGTGCACCGCTGGGTGAATTATGAATCAATGCTTAGCAAATGTTTCGTTGGTCCACTCGTTCCATCACCTCCGGCAGTTAAGCCGTCTTTTGTCGTTCAGCAGGGTTCGTATGATCAACGTTCATCATGTACGCTGCATCTGAAAAAGTACTGCGCAAGTTTATATCGCTAAGTGTGTCAATTCTTGAACGGATTTTCTAAATTCTTACTGTATTTTATCGCTTCATTAGGTTGACTTATAGGAATTGACTGAATATCTAACCATTCGTTAAAAACTATGTCTGCAAAAAGCTTTTCCAAATCAAATAAAATTTTGCCTGTAAGTTGAGGTCAATGGTTCGTCATATAACTTAGTCCAGTCAATGTCTTTCTCAAGGTCATTAGATCTTTAATGTTAGAAATTCATTTTTTAAAGTCTATCATATCTGACACTTACTTTGGGAGCTGCAAAACGACTTGTGATTTGTAACTAGGAGACCATATGTAAATTTGGTCCCGCAGGATTTTTGGTAGGCCTATCTGTTGTATTTTTTGAGTCACGTGACTGAACTTCACTGATCGAGTTTTGCACAGTGTTTTAAAACCATTCCCAAGTATTTGACCACAGTCCCATACAGGGTTATTTTTTGTTTTATATTCTTTCACATCTGTTCCCATCTGTTTGGTTAGCTAGCGGTGGTGATACTACTCTGTGGCCTGTAAATAAACGTGCCACTTTTATTTTTTGAATAGCACCGTGAAACTTTGGCTAATTTTAATAATTTTTGGCATGCAACATGAAGAAGAAACTTGATGCAAATAACTGTAGTTTTGACCATCTCACCTTAATACTGTTGCTACACTATTTTGTGAAGTGCAGGTTATTGAAATTAGTGAGTAGTGTCAATGTTTACCACTTGCGTTCATGCTGAGGAGTAGGACATTTTGAGCGCATGCTGTAATAAAGATGATGCGATGTGACATTTATGACTTTTTGAGAGACAGTTATTGCCAATTGTGTTTGTCGCTATTCGGTTAATCATTTCTGAGCCAACGTGTGTGCTATCCAGTATGAATTCATTGTTGTAAATGGTCAAACTATCGCTTCTGCATTTCACATGGTAGTGTAGCAACAGTACTAAAGTGAGGTGGTCAAAACTACAGTCATTCGCATCAAGTTTCTTTTTGATGTTGCATGCCAAAAATTATTAAAATCAGCCAATGTTTCATGGAGCTATTCAAAAAAAGTGGCACGTGTTTTTTGGACCATGGTGTAGTAGTTGTACAACTTGTACTAGCTGTCATTGCAGTCAGTATATGTTTTGTTTTTTTTCTGTTCTATTCTATACTAGTTTTTTATTGTCTCTGTAGTTTGTAAAAAAAGCATTGCCACATAGTTTTCTGCTTTACGCATTTTTGCTGCAGATCAAACAGAGGAGCTGATTGGCTCAGAGATGACCAATCAGCAGTCAACGATTTCTAATGGAGTTGTAAACACCAGTGGTCTGTGTCATTTAAGCATCGTTTGATCAGTTGAATTATGTTGCTTGTGGAAAAAAGCATCTACAGTATTTTTTGTCTTTTTTGGCAAACACGAACATTATGCATTAGCTTCGACATTTATATCTGGCTACTGAGAACAGATTAAATGTCTAAGCTAATACATTAGTTCGTGCTTATACTTTTTGATTTTTGTCATTTTACATCAGCGTTTATATAACATTAAATGAATTGCTTGCAGTTTTTAAATATATAATTTAGCAATGTTGGCTGATGAGGGACTTTGTTGGGCCAACGACAGCCGGGTAGATAATCATATATGGTAAACCTGTTTAGTCTTTAGCCTCAGTTGGTAGATTGTGGTGAATGTGTTTGTCATGGAATAGTGCAAAGACAGGTTAACTTTAACATAATTATGTAGACACATAATCATATTATTTGTGGTGCGCCTGTAAATTTTTTCTTATTTCTTTTCCCTTTATTTTGTTCTCATCTGCTCTTCTATTTTTTTTCTTTCGCAAATTTGTGAAGCATTCCAGATTTTTTAGGGTTTTTGAGGTTATTGCAGTTGACATGCTATGTAAATTATTTTATTACTTACTTATTTTTGATTTTGTTTTCTACGTCTTTTGTCATCTCGAGTGATGTAGGCAGATGAAATTACTTATGATTGGTCTATGCATTTCTTATATCCTTTTTATCTGCAATTATCACATAAACTAGTGAACTCACTTTTTGTTTTTATCTTTTCCTTTATTTCTTTCTTTTTGCATTGGTGATCTGGGGGTAGCTGCTGCAGCTGGTCTACGTTGTAAGATGATCTTAGAAAAGTGTCAATGTGCTGGTTGTTTGTTTGCGTCGCTGTTAGATGATGCAGGCAGTTTTAAAACACCAAACCCCATTTCACCAGTGCCAAGGTAGGCAACCATTTGCTCTCTTTGACTCGTTAAAGATTGTGTATAGCTAGCTCTTTATGGGAAATTTATTGCAGAGCTACTGGACGTCATCTGCCATATGGGATCACACTGTATTACTTGCTATTCGACACAGGCGAATGTGCCTCGCCATGACCCCAGCCAGACAGGCCGGTAAGGGGATGTCAGACGAATGACAAAGTCGGTCGACTTGTGGGCGTGGTTTAGTTGCCCGACAAAATCGGCTGACAAAATCGGTGAACCATGACACACGGCCGATATTTTCGTCTGCTACTTCGTACGATATCAGCTAGCACAACAGCCGAATGCAGATCGCAAAATAATACTTGCATCACTTTTTTCTGCATCTAATAAACGAAAATAGATAACAAACACAAGAAATAACTGAAATAAATACTTATCTTCTGTTGTAAACAATCACCATGGCAACATAAACGAAATTTGTTGTCCGATATACAAAAAGTCTGCCGACGAAATCGTTGAAGATAGAACATGTTCTATCTTGGCCGACAAAATCGGGCGATTTTTACATGACACACGACTGATTTTTGTCGGGCGACTTTGTCGGCAGATGAAATCGGCCGATTTTGTCATTTGTCTGACATCCCCTGTACTTGTTAACAACATTTGGAAAGACAAACGATTATCCCTCTCTATTAAACTCCGCGTCTACCTCGCCTTGGTACAGTCAGTGCTCTTATACGCATCTGAAACTTGAATCCTTACAGTGGCAGACAGCAAATCACTAGATGCATTCCACATGAAATGCCAGCGTCGCATCCTAAGCATATCATGGCATCAATTCGTACGGAACAAAGAGATTGCCACTCGCACCAGTTTCCCTCCTCTATCGACCACCATCTGTTGCCGTCGCTCAGCCATCTTCGGACATCTAGCGAGGCTTGGCGACGAAGTTCCAGCTCACAAGGCATTCCACAGTTGCGTCAGGTTGTCTCAGGGACGCCTCCCTAACCCTACATGGAAACGTCGTCCCGGTCGTTCACGTGGCAGGTGGATAGACCAACTACGAAGAGACAACAACCGCCCACCTGCTGATCAATGGAAGCTGGCTATTAAGCGCGGTAACGGTGGAAGAGCGACGCTACGGTCTCACGACTACGTGACTACCTGACCTGACCTAACCTGTACTTAATATATCTACCCCAGAGGGATGGAAGATTGTTGGTTATATATCAAGATGCTTTATCTGTCCACAGACAGCAGTCACCCATCCAAGTAGTAATCAGTTAATAGCAACCCAATCGGGAGTCAGACGCATGATTTTTAGATCGTAAGTCTAGCACCTTACTGTTATGCCGTCAAGCCACCATAGTATAATTTACAAAAATAAAATTTGGTGTGTGCGTGTGTGTTGTGTCAGGTATGATTGGTATCAGACTGACTGTTCGGTAACGGTCGTCATCTACACTCATCACAGTGGCTTACAGCATTCTGACGTCATCATAGAGTTGAGTGATTCAACCATAGATTCGACGTTACCACAGACATTTCATGTCCGTGTACGAGTCGGCGACACACATACGTTCCACTTACACCGAGGTGATGTCAATAAACCAGGCCTGACGGACTGTTTGATTAAAATTATGGAATTATAGCTGTAAGTTTTTTCTGTCGTTGCAGCATTAAATCTTGATGATGATGATAGTCTTTATTATTAAAGCAATCAACGGACACACCACTGTTAAACACAATGTGCAAAAATTGAAGAGCTAAAAACAACTAAAAGCAGTCTTTGTACAATACACGATACATAAAATTGCACTCATCAATATTATTTATTTTGGAGGGAAGTTCGTAGTTATGCTGTTGCGGACGTGTGTAATATGGTGTACTGCGCTCGGGTGGTAAGAGTGGTCGAAGAGGATGAGTAGGTATGTACTTGATAGAGCGGAACAGTTGTTCGTCGGCCTGCTCACAGAGTGCAGCAACAGTGGGCAAAGAATCATCAATATAATATTTGCCAGCTCGTCTCAAGAATCTCGAATCTATTCTTCTTGCTAGCATTAGCAAAGTCCCATCAAGCTGGGGAGGCATAGAGCAATTTGGCGATAGCCGTCAATCGGAAGACTAACTGCAGACAGGTCTGAGGCATGTTTATGCATGGCCTATATACACTGTGCAAATAAATAGAAGATTAGTAGTTACTAATTATATTACTTTTGAATCTGTGTTAATCTTTTTTTCTTTGTGGTGTGTTAAGATTTTGAAGAAAAGGTAACCACAGATTATAAAGGTTTGTTATCACATTGTACTTTTGAATTTTAGTGTAATTACAGTGCTTCAGTCTTGTTCGCTAGATGCCAACAATATAATGCCAGTGGTCGGTATTTTATGACTTTGCTTCTAATAGGTATCAATATCAAAGTGTCTTCTAGTTTTGCAGCCACTGTTGTTGTATGTCAAGCATTTGCAAATGATGACAACTGCCATGACATTGCTCACTCAACAACAACAACTAGTACTGATAATACTACTACTGCGACTACAAATTCTACTATTATGACTATGACTGCTACTACTACTATTACTACTACTACTACTACTACTACTACTACTAAAAGGTAAAGGTCGTCAATTTGTATAGCGCATCGTCGCAAACACGCCTCTAATGCGCTTTCGTCACTAACCAGAGCCGCCTGCCACACGGCCACCACATGCAGCCTGCAGACACAGGCTGGTGCAGCGGTCGGCTAGGCAACCCTAGTCAGCTGTACCAAGGTCCCCACCTTCCATAACCCATGTAAATGAGTAACTACTCATTTTACCGTCCCACGGAGGGTAGAAGGTTGAGTCGACCTAGCTGGCAGGCTTCGTACTGAGATGGTTTACCTGCCCGCAGGCAGTCACCCATCGCAGTACTAACCGGGTCCGGCGTAGAGTAACTTCGTTTCAACAAAACGCGTTACCAACTACGCCACGTCACAAACTGCTGCTGCTGCTGCTGCTGCTACGAATACTACTACTACTACTGTGACTATGATTACGAATACTACTACTACAGCTACAACTATGACTGCTACTACTGCTCAAGTAACTACAACAACAGTCGATCTTGCTGCCATTCTTGTTCTCTGCTTTCTTTCACTTTTATTGGTGAATTGTATCAGCGGTGAGTGAAGTTATGTGTGGCTTGCAGTGTCATTGGGTCAATCTAACGGACGAGTGGAGATTATGTTGTCAAAACTATCCACTGGTACACAATGGACATCACTCGGTGTTGCTGGGCAGCTTGATGGCGCCTGGGTTAATACATCAACAGAAGGTGAAAGCATTTTTATTAGAGCTGTAGAAGTTAGCGATTAATCACGTGATTAATTAGTAAAAAGATCTTGGTGATTACTAGAAATTTTAATCATTTACATTTTAATGGAAGTCAATAAAAATATAAAGTACGCTGTAGATACTATGCCATGACAAGCATGTTGAAATCATCAGAATTATCTGGGTTCTTCAGAAGAAGTCAACATTTTAGCTTGCTGCAAGACTGGGTTAAAACACTCAACAATTGTGTCTTGGGACATCTACGAGAACTTATAAGCTTAGCTAAATACCGAAAAAATGCTAAACAATAAAATACATTATTTTTGGCAGTTATCACTATTAGCTAATATTGAAATTAAGAATTAATTAGATATTAATTTTTGTAAAGTTAACTATTTAAAAAGAAAGATTACAGCTCAGTTATGTGTATAGTTATTGTGCTGTTTTATATTTGTAGTACTGATAGCTGTGGTAGTAGTAGTAGTAGTAGTAGAGAGAGAGAAGTTTATTTTCCCATATCAGTCACAACTAACACAATAACAATTTCACACAACAGCAGGCTGCCAGAAAGGAAAACTCCATCACAGCTGGCCACCTATGATAACTATAACCAGTAACTGTGAACAATATAATAAAACTAGTAACAAACAAAAAGACAGACAAATAATGCAACCAAAATGAATACTAAGAAGTGCACAAAGCAAATATTACAAAATGCAAAGAAAACTGGATTAGTTTGATATTACACGTGATTATTCATGGCAAGTTCTTAATGTAATTTTTTAATCTGCAGTTGAAAGAATTGATAGAAGTAATTAACTTTAACTCAGAAGGAAGTTGATTCCAAAGATTACTACCTTTATATTTTATACACTTTAGACCATAAGAAGTTTTACATCTAGCAAGATGTAAATTATCCATATTGCATGTATCATGATTATGAAACGAAATTTTCATTGAATTTTTTTTATAGTAGTGTTGTTGTTGTTGTTGTTGTCAGACATGTCCTACTGGCAATGTCACGTTGACTCAGTTGAAGCCGTAACTCATGATACAAACCTATACGGTGTCAGTTTCCCGCCTGGTTCTCGTATGCAAGTTCCTGTTGGTCGACATGTTTTCGTTACTGCTTGCGTCGATGGTAATTCTGCTTCTTAGTTGTTTTTGCTGAGAAAAATTACTTTTCAGACACGTGCACACGTACTTAATGAGTTTTATTTACAGCTGTGAAACGTCAATTTTTTAACGCGTTAATTTTTTAGCGCATGCATTAGTGTGCTAATAACGCATTATTAACATTGCTGATATTGTAGGTGGACTACATCGAGAGGGTGACTGGAATGACGACCGACGAACTTGTGACTCTGTCGTTCATAACTCGTTTATTATTGCACATAATTGCACGAAATTTGGCATGTGTATTACGTTAGAGGTCCTACATACAAACATGCCAAAATATTGAACCAAAATAAAATCCAAGATGACAGCGGCCGCCATCTTGGATTTTAACACAAACAGCAATACCTCAGCCGCCGACTGTGACTGTGACTGTGTCGCAGGACCGTGACACTAGTGATGGAATGGCAACAAAACAATTTCTGATTACTGGAATATTATTCAGTCATCAAATAGCTGCGGTTTAATGGAGTAGTGGAAATACTGATTCACAGAATTTAGTTAATTTACATACGTGATGTTAATTTTCTTAACGCATGTTTATTAATGCGCAAATGCATTAGGTTAAAGCATTGATTTGACAGCTGTAATTTTATTGAGAAAACCCACCCCAAAGCTTAATACAGTTTTAGTTTCTTGAACCACTAGCAACAAAATGTTCTGTTTCATGAAGTTTTTAGAACTTTTATATCTATGAATTTGCAGTTTTTAAGGATATTTAGGCCTGCTTGATGTGGAGAGTATTTAGTACTGTAATAACTTTGTTACTCACAAAAACTCCCAGAACTCGTCAAGCTGGTTTTTTAAAAAGCCCAGTTTAACCCAATAAAATGCAAAATCGAATAAAACACTAGATCCGTCTTGTCTGCCACCAACTGGTCTACGACAAGTTGGGAGCAGTCTAATAAAAGTTGCTCCCATTCTGATTTGAGAATAGAATTAACGAAATTTGGCCCAGGTTTAAACTAAGCTGCTGTCAATGGTTCTGGTATAAGGAATTCAGATTTCAATTTGCTCACTCATCAGTCTTAGTTAGCGTTTTTTATGCATAATCTGTTGTGCTGCTTGTAGTGGTAGTAGCAATGGTTGCAACGGGGTGAACATTAGGTCAGTAGGCCTATTAGTAGAAGTAGCAACAGTAGTTGCTTTTATGCCGAATCCAGGGCTTGCAGCACTTCGTTGGCCGTCTGAAAAACATGTTGCCACTTCGTTTCCAAGATAGTTACAAAATCAGATGGTAAATACCCAATATTAGATTTGAAACCAGCACATCGAGTGCTACAGCGTGGTCCGGGGAAAACATTCTCGCGGGCCTGTCTGGAGAGAAAAATTTTGAATTTTGCTTTTTAAGATGGCACATTCTGGTGTACTTTCTATTTTTTGAGCGACGGTGGGGCACCCAAACGTTGTGGGGCCTGAGGTAAACATTTTCCTCTTTCCCCCCTATCTCTCGACAGGCCAATCCAATAATTCCATACCAGCATTTATTTTTCCCACTTCAAGTCCTGACAGTATGAATGAATGAATGAATATGTCAATTTGTATAGCGCCCAATTAGAGAAGACCTCAAGGGCGTTCGCAGCCAAATAAATGAGTTTTGAGTTTTTTCGCAAATGTATCTCTGGACAGTCATAAAGTCCGCAGATCGACGGGGAGGCTATTCCATGTGGCCGGGCGGCAAAGTCCCTCCGACTGATCGTGGTTCTTGTGCGCGGCACGACGAGTGCCCCGCTGTTTGCCGACCGCAGCTGCCACCTGCCGACGTCAGACGAGACCGGGATGCACACATCTGCCAAGTATGACGGCGTCAGACCATGGAGGCACTTGAAGGTGATCATCGTTAGCTTGAAGGTGATTCGCTGGCGGACCGGAGGCCAATGAAGTTGACGCAGCACTGGAGTGATGTGGTCGAACTTCCTAGTTCCTAGGTACTAAGTACTGTGGTAGGTAGAGTGGTGTTTAGTTGGTAAAGAAACACAGTGTTTCTTTGTATATGTCAGGTACTGACATAGCGCACTGCTACACGGTTATTCCTCCGTCCCTGACTGGAGATCATTCGAATGAACAGAAATTCTTGGAGGGTCGCGCTCTCTTCATGATGATCAAGGTCTATCGAGACGGTCTCCTTACTCCATTCATTGGCAGGCTTCAATCCGGTCGGTTGTTACTTAATTTGTTGATTTTAAAACTGTTCTTTACAGATTGTGGGGAAATTTTAACAGTTTGCATTAGTTAATTAGTAGATAACAATTGTCACCTTTGGTTATGCTCTTTTGCTAGAGCATTTGCTAATACAAAAAATTCGGTCTTGACCTGATTTTGGGTTCAAGTAAGTAAAGTAAGTTAAGTAAGTAAAATGTGAATTTATACATAGTGTTTCATAAAAGGCACCCCTTTTCTTTGTTTTATAATTCAGTCAAATGATGAACAATTTGCACGAAATTTTTACTAGCTGTAGCTAAAGAAATACTAATTCAAACTATTTGCACAAAATATGGCTGTTAGTTAAATATTTTTTGCTAGTCGTAGTGTAATGCTGACGTCATAGTGTGCCACGAGTACAAACTGGCTTGTTGCAACTGGTGCTTACAGACTTGCTGAATAGCTGCCCTGCTTCAATGGCAAACTTTATCTGGTTTATTGGTGGCAAACTATTGAAGTTTTAACATTGTAGCCACAAAAACGCCCAAAACGATCACTTACACACACTTGTGGGGATAGCTTAACTTTACATATTTCAGCAAGACGGTGCACCAGCTTACGAGATGGTTGAGTTTTTGCATTGCAAGACACCTGATTCTATGCCTTTATGTTGCTAAGTGCTGACACGATGAACATTTTTCATCAGTAAACCAGATAAAGTTCACCATTGAAGCAGGGTAGCAACTGACAGAACCAGTTGAGACAAGTCAGTTTGTACTCACGACACATTATGACATCAGCATTACATCATGACCGGCAAAGAGTATTTAAATAATTGCCACAATTAGCATTTCTTCAGCTACACCTGGTAAAAATTTCATGCAAGTCGATCACCATTCGACTGAGTCATAAAAGAAACGTAAGGGTGCCTATTTTTATGAACACCGTGATAGTAGTCATTTATGCTGTTTAAAACTTGTGTTTGGCTAAATGATAAATCAACCAGCTGACATTGAAACTGTTCATCTAGGCAGAGCCTATAGGCTTTACCCACAATTAAGTGTAGTTTTGGGTGTGGTTAATGTTAGGTGATTGTATTCGCGTGAGTTCATCTTATGCTGGTGATTTCTCCGTCATATATCGATTGGCCAATGTCCAGCATCTGGTTTTGTTTGCTGCTGGTACCGGCTTCACTCCAATGGCAGCGCTCATTGCTTACTGCTATGCCAAGGCAAACAACTCAATGCGGTTTGTTGCTTTTGCAGACTTTTTACTTAGTAATGCTTATTTTATGCTTACTGTGGTCATTTTCTTCATCGTTGCATAGTCTGTGCGGACTGTATCATCACACAGGATTGCTGGATTGCCGAAGTATTTTTGTAGAACTTCACTGGTGGGTTTAAAGACTACTTTAGTGTTTTTATCTTAATTTAGCTTCCGGTTGAGAACTGCGATATTTACTCATATGAAGTGATTATTTGTGTCCGTTCCAGGCACCGAGAAGTGACTCTGGTGTTTTTCAACAAGACCGTCAAAGACATTCTCTGGCATGAACAACTTGACAGACTGGCTACAAATGCCAACTGGTTAGCTTACTTACTTTTCTCTTAGCACAGAATGTCTCCATGTGGTTAGATTGAGCTGGTTCGGTGATTGGCTGTTAGTACAATGTAGTGTGAGGTTGATGCCCATGGCTGCTGTTGACAGTAGGTTCAGTGCATGTAAAGTTTTTAACCGACCATACTTAAGTAATGGTCGAGCTATTGTCATCTGTCTGTCTGTCTGTCTGTCTGTCTGTGACGGATGTACCCTGGCTAACGGGTAGGTCTTGAGAAAATTTTTTACCCAAATTATTAACTATGTGTCTTAAACCTAGGCATGCAAAATTAGAGCGATCTAGTGTAAGGGAAACATTTTCAAACTCTGCGTTGAATGTACTGTGGTAGAAAATGTGTGTTTTTCAAAGGAAAACTGGCCATATCTCGGAAACGGTGAGAGATAGGGCCAAGGTTACTATTAGTCATAAATAGGAAGTGGCATACGCTCTTTCAGAAAATCATCGACCTTGGATGACCTTGAAGGTCACTGACAACCTGTACGGTTGGGCTTCTTGTTTGTAAGCGGCAAAAAATTTACAAGTTGCTCAGCCGCATTGAGAATTTTAGAGATGTAATACCCTTGCTTGTTTACTTTACAGCATATGTCACTTTTTCCAATTTTGTTTTAGTCTCTGAGAAATAACTACCAACAGTTGAATTCTGCTTGAATTCAACAGTTGAATTTCATTGTCTTCTTAATTGATCAGAGAAATTGTTTGAAATTAATTGATTATTCACACTTAATTATTGGAGATTAATCGATTTAAAAAAAATCAGTCAGTACCAGCCTTACTTTGGTTACCGGTGCTTACTTGTATAGTTCACTGGTCTACAGAAGATTTGGAAAGACTTGGCTGAGCTTATGTGTCGAGTGGTTGTCATGTTAACAGCTGCCTGTTGTTCACGCAGCATTTCTTACATGTGGGGACTGTTTAGCTGATGCAGCAACTTGCTTGTCTTTTTACCTCCGCTCAGGAGGTTATGTTTTTCCCAGAGTTTGTTTGTTTGTTCGTTTGTCTGTATGTCAGCAAGATAACTCAAAAAGTTATTGAAGGATTTTTCTGAAATTTTCATGGAATGTCGGGAATGGAAAAATCTACAAGTGATTCAATTTTTGGGGTGATTCGGAAGGAATGCTGGATTCTGGATCACTTTGAAATTTTCGTTACCATTGCTTTCAATGAGGCATAAGGGAAACTGCTGCGAAACCGAAGATGGTGCTGCCACCTAGTGAACAACATTGCCTTGTGTGGGCTCTGACTGCTTTCTAGTTTGGGCTTGTACTGGACCTGTGCATGGATGTGAATTATTTCACCCGACCAATATCATGAATGCGAATGAATGAACTGGACGGTCAAGCCTTTCGTAATGGCTAAATCTGTCTGTGGTAGCTGCCTTGATATGCTGCAATATTTATAGCAATGATGTTAGCATCGGCCAATAGCGTAGCAGCAGCTATTAGCAGCATGGTTCTATCTTGGACATTAATAAATGACAAATGAATACATGAATGAAAGAAAATTGTTGTATCACTTGTAATTTGTGTTTGCTAGGTTTACAGTTCATCACATTCTGTCGGCTGCGGATGCTAGTTGGCCTGGACTGAAAGGTCAAATTAGTAATGAGATCTTTGACAAGTTTGTTCCGTCATCGTCACCGTCAAATGTGAGCTCGTCGTCAACACTACTCTGTTGCTGTGGACCTACGCCTTTCACCCAGGAGTTCCTCAGGTTTCATTCTCTTTTATCTGCTAACAGTCGTGGCTGCGCATAAACAGTGGAACCTAAAAACATTAGTGTTTCAGCAAGTACCTTATCTATAATTTAGCCTGCTAAATAAAATGTGTACATGTTTATAGTTTTAAATAAGTTTTTTAGGTGTATATTGTAAGTTACTGGTCGTTTTTTTGTTTTTTTTGATTAATTGATTGAAGATATCCAGTCAAGTGGATAACTGAGTCACAGTTTCATATACAATTATCTTTAGTCACTGCAGTAACGTGCAGTCATGTTGTTCAACAGTTTTTTGAGTACCTGTAGTTGTATAACTACTCTGAATATGTTACATTGGCTTTCTTCATCTGCATGTAACGTAAAGATTTTCCCAAGTCATAAGGTCCATAGGGTGGTGCTCATCTTTGTTTTCTCAGCTCTCAGCCATATACCAGTTTACACTGCGAGACCACAGATAGGGGGCTAGTGCATCGCGCAATGTGCCTGTTTATGCTGCAGCTTTCACTATTACTCATTGCACCTACCCACGGAGGGCTGGCCAGGCTGAGTTGACCTGGGTGGCTAGATACAAACTGCGATGGTTTACTCGTCTGACAAGTACTAACTGACCCCGGTGTCAGTTAAATTCGTTGATACAACCGACAACGTTACCAACTATGCCAAACCGCCACAATGTCTGTGTAAACTATCCCAATATGCTAAACATTGTATTTTGTGGTTTTCTTTTTTGTCGCATCACTTGTTTGTCATGTTTTCCTCAGGTTGGCTCGACTGCGGAAGTTCTCAGAGGATATGATTCATGCGTTTGCTGGATGACGTTGCATCGTCGTTGTTGTACCATGCAGTCTAGTCTGCGTTCAGACCCGACATCAGGCAGCCAGGAATTCATAGTCTTTAGGGTCTTGAGACTGGAAATTGTGGTTTTAGGTCTCGATCTTACATTTTTGGGCTCATACAAAAGTCTGCCGGTCTGCTGATCTTGTTGTGGTTCATCCCATTCAGGTTTCAAATGTGAACTTTATCTCTGCATTACATTAGCTTAATATCTACTATCTGTACTAGTAAAACGTAGCATTTTCGTTTCGTTTCAAGTTGTCAGTCATTGTCGTGGCGTTGCTAGGAACGACAGAGATCTCAAAGCTCTTGCTGATGGTGTGGAGATTTTGGTTTTGTTTACATCACTGCATTTCTGCCGTTTGTTTACATCAGCCGTCCGTCTCTACAACTGAACGTAACTTTACATACAACAAACTAGACCTGCAGAGCAGCATGCAGACATACCACCGCCAAAACTAGCTCTACTTACAGCTGAGCCTCACCTATACAGAGCTAGTCATAGTTGTAGCAGTGGTTGTTCTAGCCTATAAAATCGGGGGCACGGCCCCATTATAATGAGCGCCGTTCATGAGTCTACGGAGGGGCTTGGGGCTGTACGTTCATGGAGTCTAAACAAGTCATGCCCGGGGGTCAGTGGACAAAGCCCCTGAAGCTGGCAGCATTTAAATATTCACGTTTTGCAATTTTTTGATAATAATTTGTCGACAGTAGTTTTTTTTATCGGTGTCGTCAGTTTGAGTCCTTGGAATTCGATGACGAGGTCGTGAAACTGGGGGCCTAGACCCCGGACACAGCCGCTGATTTTCCTCTGGAGCTTAGAGAAAAAAAACTGGGGTTTGTGACCACGGAGACCTGCCCCCCGGTTTTCGCCTAGAAATGCCACTGAGTCGTAGTTGAGTTGGTGTGATTATTGTGTGTGCATGTAAACATGTATCTACTTGATACAGCACTGCTTACATGAGTCAGACGGACACGTGATCAGAAGCACCTTACAATGTTGGAAATTGGTGTTGAATTGGCAGCTGAATGGCATGAGCTACTGATACTACCGCAGCGCACTATGCGGCCATCCATTGCGCGCATCAGCGAACAATTGGACCCGTGCTGCAGTCGGCAGACATACCACCACCCCAATCAGCCACATTATGCTTTGACCTCGTAGTTCGTAAGCTGCTACTCATTTACGATCTGACTCGGGCTAGGAGGTTGAGTTGATTTGAACACACAGTGCGTTAGCAGTGACTTGAATCGGTCAGACAGAATGCAGAACCTCCAGGTCGCCGTAGCCAGACAGTGCCGTGATAGACTTGTCAGCACAGGTATGAGTTGTGATGGAGAAACCATTTGCACTTTGAAGGAAATCTTTATACCGCGTATGGGATAACCCACATAGTGATTGATATGAGCAGCAGTGTCTGTCGTGGGTTAAAAAATAGGTGGGCACGAAAGTGCAATTTTCCAATAGCTGCGAATTTCCAACACAGGATATTATGAGTGCTCAAAACTTCAATTTTGCTCCCGAATTTTTCTAAAATATGGGTTTTCAGCGCAACTTTTTTTTCATTTTTGGACGAAATTTTTTTGACAAGAAGAAAATTTTCTGACAATTTTCCGACAGCGCAAAATTTATCGGGGGGGGGAGGGGGGCAGTTGTTCTTTGTCCCTCCCCCTTGCCACGACGCCACCATATACGGGTATATTACACAGGGTCAGTGATAGCTGTTTGCTATACTGTTAGCTAATGTTGTGATTGTGATTGTTGAGGCGCCTACAGAGCGGCCTAACTGAACTGAACTGACATGGTTTAGTTTTCGACAAACCGATTATCAGTCGATGTGCAAGCAGTAATGCATTACAGTAGGCACCGTCTAACAGTGTTGGTAACTACGTGACGTGACTACGCACACGTACGCGTCAGCCAATGACCAAAGGGTTGGTCAGTTCGTTAAAAACTAAGCCATGTCAGTTCATTTACGTCGCTCTGAACGCGCCTTTAGTCGTCGAATGAATGTTATACTTTATGGTAGTTCTGACTTGTGTCCAGTGTTTAGTACTGTTACTTGTAGGCCTAATCACAGTGCATTATAACTCGTGTATGAACGACAGGGTCTCGAATACAGGGCCCGCCGCTGCCCGATGAAGTCATGTCTTCAAGCTGCATGCAGTGACTTGTTTGGATTAGCGAAATTGTGTGAGCAAACACTTGCTTAGTTAGTTAGCTCGGGCGTAAAAATGCATGCGCTTCTGTTTGCCGTCCGTCCCTAAATTTTTTGGGACTCCTGAAAAATATCGGTGCAGTCTGTGTTTTCTTTCGGTGTTTCCTCCAAATGCACAAATCCTCATATTTGAGTAATGTCGTTACCAGCTGCTCAGTAATGTCGTTTCGTAGTTTCGCTGAATAAAACTGTTTTTCATTTATAGTCTGTTGTGCTCAGTGTTTGAATTGTAAAAAATTAGCTGGGGTGTTGAACTTTTCAACAGTTGGAGCCCGACCAAAATCGTGAGGTAAATCGCATGTATATATCATATAGCTGACCCCCCAGTACATAATTTGACAGTGTGTTAGGGGGGTTGAGAAAACAGTTGGGGGGTTCAACCCCCAACCCCCGGCAATTCGAACATTGGTTGTGCTGCAGTATCTTGACTTTTGTGTTCATCGTAGTATTCACATTCAGTGTTGCACTGTTTTTATGAGAGGTTGTGTAAGTACGGAATGTCATGAAATAAATATGTAAAACACTTTAATATTTTCTACATTTCTACTTTTTTACCCGGCTGCAGCTCAAAACACAAAAATTTTTAGATTTTAGTAATCTGTATATAAATAGCTTCGAGTGTGCTCGGTGTGTTAGTAGACAAGAAGTAGATTTTAAATATTTAATATGGCGTCTATAAGTAGACAAAACATGGCTCTGCAATACGTAATGCTTGTTCACTTGCGACACTTTGTATTTACGTTGTTTTTCAAGCACCGGTAACAAAGATTGCAGTTTAACATGTTGTTTAGGCATAATATTGAATAATTTATACATCTGTTATTTATAGAAACGAATGCGCATTTTTTTACAACGAGGCTGTCCTATTGAGCTTAGGCTACTTGAGACCTGTGACTTATAGGTGATTCTAACGTTGTAACTGTAGCGTGTAAAGTGTGACATTGTTGTCTGCTTTTATGTACACTAAACTGTTTGATCGACAGCGTATATATATCATGTCGTTGGTGGAATTGTGGTAAAATTAGGCTACCACATCATTTATTGTGTTATGTTTATACATAATCACTGTGTCCGTGTATAATTACTGAATATAAGATGAAATTTCTGTACTCAAAAGTTAGGTGAACTGATCCCACAACCTTGAACACCTAATCGAAGTCAAGGTCAAAGCAAGGTCATATACAGGGTGTGCCAAAAATGACCCAACTTGTTTTTTGTCAGAACTTCGTTAAATCTCCACCAAATTTGATAATTTTTGGCGCACAGATAGCCAAGACGATAGAATTAAGTAAGGCGTACTCATTGTCTACCTCACCTAATTTATGTTAACGCACTACCGTATAAAACGCAGATGCTCCAAATTGTTACATTACGCGGTGATTGTAAGTATGAGATTGCTCACTTGTGCATTATCAAAACAGCAGACAACAAAATAACTGATTGATGAGCTTAAAACGCATTTTATCCATGAATCCAGTTATTACAAATGAACCAAGCTTTTAATTAAAATAGACACTGTGATAACGACACATAAAACGTACATTTCTTCGTGTAACTACGTCGAGCGCAACTGTCTCGTCAGAAGGACCACAAGTTAGTAACGTCTTTCAGACATCCTACGAAGCGCTCACTGTATCGGGCTTATATAAAGTCGTGGGTGAGAAATGGCTGGACGACACGATACGATATACGCGATAAACGATCGACACTGGAAAACTCTCAGACAAAGGAGCGGATAAAGTTGGTCTGTCAAATTTATGCAAACGAAATAGAATTCAAGTCACTGGCCAGGAACGATGCGAATCGCCTCACGATCGCCAAAATATTTGCCCTGTAAATACGACTTGCATTGGCGACACATATACAGAAGATTTCACAATGTCTTCAAACGAACGTTGGTCTGTTTTAAGCCCTTTGCGATGGGTGACTGCTTGCGGGCAGGTAAACCATCTCGGTATATAACCAACCGCCTATGTCAACTCAGCCTTCCATCCCTCCGGGGTAGGTAAATCGAGTACCGACCTATCTGGCTGGGGTTAAGGCGGGGCGCGTTCACCTCTGTCGGGTGGCAGGTAACACTGTGTGATCCCATATGACAAGTGACGCTCCGTAGCTCTGTGAGGGGTTCGCTCCTTAAGAGCTAGGCCTATATTCTGACCTTTACCTTTACCTTTAAGTAGTCGCCAACGAAACAGTAACAGGAGACGAGACATAATTTTACATGGCTCAGTATAGTAGGCTTATTGTGTAGGCCTATGCCTATTTGTTCTTAATTTGCTATCGTACACTTGTGTGTTCAGTTATTCGACTAGGCCCTAACTGTAGGCTGATGCCTGCAAATTTTAGTTGCAGGGGCAAGTAAGGGCTTCGACAGAAAGCACTGGCCTGCCGAAAAAGCAGTAAAAAACACAAGCCGACAATTCAATACTGCCCGCGGAAGCGAAAGAATGTCCTACTGTTATCAGTATTATGCTCTGTGGACACGATAACTCATGAACCGCTGTACTTAGTTTGACGATATTTTGGAAGAACATGCATCCTTCAAACAGAAACACTAGAACCCTATTGAATTTCAAGGTCATAGATCAAAGGCCAAGGTCACATTTTTGTGTGGATAATGCGCCCGGCAATGAGGAGCCGTGCAACAAACGCATTCGCTTAATAGCGCTTGCGGCGGTTGCGTTCCTGCAACGTTAATACTCCATTTACACGATGAAGCAAACTTAGAGCACACGTCGTGCACGTGTATTTTGAATACGTTTGTTTCATGTTTGCTTCACGTATGCTTCCTCGTGTGAACGGGGTATAGGGAAATGTTGAAGGGAATGTTGCACAGGCATGGTCCGCGGCCGCGCGGTCCCTATGACTGTGACCCTTTGTTTCAACGTTTTGGTTGAAAATTTTTGCATTTTGTTATTTTGTTTTCGCCTTCCAAATCCGTTTCAAAAGTTGCCGATACTCGTCTCGGGTATATAAAGTGTCATTTTTCTCGGTAAACGGAGCATTTTAGTATGCAGTAGAGCGCAGTTTAGCCGCTATAAGCTACGTAAAGTGTGCAGTTTTAAAACACAGCATGCAGTTGTTAATCTGCATTTAGCGTTATTTAAGGGCCGCGCGGGAGACAATTCGGCGTCGGCAAAATGCAACCAACTGCTTGCTATGGGGCTAACAGACAGCTGTGACCTTAGTCACCCTTGAGACTCCTTCAGATCCAATGACTTTCGCCTGGTTTTCATCCAACTCAACGCACACAACGCAAGATCAATGAACAACAGTTCTGGCTGTTGCGTTGCTCGCGTGATTTGCGCGCAAAAAAAGCACGCAAGGGCCTTTCGTCGCGTCCGTATAGGAAACTAATATGTATACGTCTCCGCTCTCCGCCACCGAGTGGCAACGATAGATACTGGTGGACGCGTTGTGTTTTTCGGTTGTCCATCTGTCCGTCCGTCCGTCCGTCTGTGCGTCATCAGAAGTTTGTTATCTCAGAAGTTTTTTTCGTACGCAGTGAACGGAATTTTGCCCCTGACCTTGGTTGCTGATTTAGATGTAGCCTATTGATCAAGTTTCGAAGGTCGACTCGAGGTGTCAAGGTCACGCTTGTCTAGAAGGTCACGTGTGCGAAACAAAAAAAGTAAATTAATACTTCTGAAGAGTTTTAGATTTTTTTTGTTAAATAAACCGCGTAAAAACTACGTTTTAACAATTTAATTTCACGTCTCATATAGATTACCTGTATTTTTATAGTCCCCTAAATATGTCCCGGTAGTTATGGATGCAAGCTACACGCTTGAATGACCATCATTAGGTTTAGGATACCAGTGACGTTGTGACGGGGGTTAAGCGGGCAACTGCCGCTCTAAATTTTAACCTGTCGTAAAATTTTCGTTTTGTCGGAAAATTTTCTTTTAAAAAATACAAAATTTAGGACTAAAATCCTCCAGTGGCAAAATTAGGGAAACAAAAATCAAATTTTCAGCACCCATGTCCTCTATCGGAAATTTGGAGCAGTCTGTCAAAAACTTCAAACTTCTTGCTGCTTAGTTTTCTAACCCAAGACGCCGCTGTAGCTATAGCCATGCGCCCCGTATTTCTTGAAATTCTTGGATAGCTATATACGCGTATAAGATAGCATTCATTGTGTGCGCGTGCGCTGCGACAACCATCGGACGAGCAGCAGCAGCTGTAGCGTCGTCGTTGTCATGGTAACGCGGCAGGTGCTCCTCGTGCAGTGCCCGGATGATGACGACGATGATCGGATGCGTTTCCATGTCGACAGCCGATCTGACACAGCAACAGACGAAACGGACGTGTTTTTAACGCAAACAGTGTTGGGGTTTTCGAGGTCGAGGACCGTCGTTGACCTCAAACATAGCTCGACGACAAAAAAATCGTGGCCTTGATTTTGAAAAGGTGTGGCCTTGGCCTCGGCCTTGAAACTGCTGGCCTCGAATCTGAACCCAAAAAAACATGTCGGCGCCGATAGTCCATTTACCCAGCGTATCAGGTCTCGACAGTGAATACCGGCCACTGGATTCCTGCGTGTCTCCGGTCTCCGAATAACTAAATCCTCACCGTGGATCTGGTTTTGTAAGCGGATTGGTTTGCAAACTTCATTAACAGAGTCGGGCGTGGCCGCCGTGTGTACAAAATATCATAATAACTCTAGTTGTCGTATAAACACAAAATTGCAACAGAATCCGTCGGTACCTGGATTACGCATTAACGCGCCAACAAGGTTTACCTGTAGCCCAAACACGTTTATTACAGCAATGTAGCATAATTACCGTGGACGGGAGAATAGAACTGGTAGACTGCTTCGAAGCCAGTCGCGTCGAAGACGTCGTTGGAACGAAACTCAATGTGCATGTGATTGGTGTCAGAGAGCGCTGAACTACTACTACTGCTACTACTACTACTGCCACCACCACCACTACTGCGTGTGTGTGTCGCTAGCGCTATAACAGAAACAGTAACTAGGCTACTGCAACAACTACACAACACTACTACATGTGATTGGTGTCGGAGCGAAACTGTTCGACGTCCGTGTACTGAGCACTGGCGCCGCACATGCGTCGACCGGAAGTCACGTGGTCGTCGCCACTATGCACGTGCTCTGACGTCACCGACACGTAGTCGCTCTGCGTCTCTTCATGACACCTAAACGTCACATAGCGCCTACGATACGATGCTATAATACGATTTGTAGTCGGCGTCGCGTCATCATAACATCTTGTTTGCCGACGTCAGCTCCACACCACACCGTGTCTCAAAATAGAAGTAAAACTGTTTTCGTCATAACTTCGTCAAACTTACCGACTTTGATAATTTTTGACATAAAGGAGGCCAAGACGATGAAATTGTGCGAGAATCGCTCACTGACCACGTTATCTGATTTACTTTTCGAGACACGGTGTGTTATAAGAACTACACTGTGTCCCAAAAAACATCCCCGACATTTTCGACTGTAACTTAAAAACTAAACGGTCATTTGATGTCAGTTTGTGTCAGGAATTTTCGTACCAAAAATTATCAAAATCTGATAATTGGTTTTCAAGTTACAGGCAAAAATGTCGGGGATGTTTTTTTGGGGACACAGTGTATACTAATGACAATGTTCCTGGTGCTGGCGTTATATGCTGTTGTGAGAGTTCACGTGGTTCATGTAACGAACATAGCACGAGCGCTGGGCCGGCAGCCGCCGACTTTTGGACCAAGCCAATCAGCTTGAGCCACAGATCCGCCTAAACTGGCAGCTAAAGTACTACATTCGCAACATTGCCATTTAAGCCTATCTGGCTTAATACCTATCTGGCTGGGGTTAAGGCGGGGCGTGTTCACCTCTGTCGGGTGGCAGGTAACACTGTGTGATCCCATATGACAAGTGACGCTCCGTAGCTCTGAGATGGGTTCGCTCATTAGAAGCTATATGCGACCTTTTTAACCTTTAAGCCTATTACTATTGTTTAGCTAGAGACCTGATACCCATTTTACTATCCCACGAAGAATAGAAAGCTGAGTTGACCTGATAGCCTGAAATGGTTTAACCCGTCCGTAGTTTCGGCATGTACTAGATACCGCACTGCTGGAGTGGGTAAGCGAATACGCAGTACAAACTTATACCACCTCAGACAGTGCGGCATAGTACTTAAACCAAGCTTAGACGGCACAGATTACATCGTCGTTTGCTTAATGACGCACGACTGCAGCCGAGTACCAGTACGAGCCAAGTGTGTATCCATTAAGACGCGTACAGAGCGACGTAACTGAGCTGAACTAAAATTAACTCGCATGGCTTAATTTTCGAAAAACTGACCAATGGGCCAGCAGTAATGCATTACAGTAAGCATTGTCTAACGGCGTCGGTGGCCTACGTGACTACGCTTACGTACGCGTCAACCAATGACAAATGGGCTCGCCTTGCTTGTCCGTTGGCCAGTTCGTCAAAAACTAAACCTTGTAAGTTCAGTTCGGTTTAGTTACATCGCTCTGTACGCATCTTGAGATGTGCATTTTTAGTTAAATTTCCAGCTTACTTTGGCGCGATGCCCTCGACGTCGAAGTAGACGAATCTGACGTGAACGAGTTCTGTCGGCAGCGCAATGAATTCGTACAGGCAGGCCGTGTTCTACTACTACTACTACTACTACTACTACTACAACTATTACACATCATTACTAGTACACAGTACGTCGTACAGGCAGGCGGTGTTACGCGGGTACAGACCGGGAAAGTTGGGAGACGTAAACGACCCGTTCTTCGTGGCCGCAGACGCGTCGCTGCGATATGTGAAACGACAACCTGCAGCGTTCGACAAACACCAGTAGCCTAACAACCAGCGTATGAGATATAAAATCCGTGAGTTACTAAAAGGAGCGTACAAAAGGGCGTTATGCGGTAGGCCCATGTATAGCATCTTGACTAGTAAATAAGCCTTCAAAATCGTTTAAGCCTAATAGTTGATGAATGTGTGCTATAACGACAGACAAGTTTTGCTTTTCACGAAAAGCTGCTCCAAGTTTGAAGTTCTACGGAAATGTTAGTCAGCGACGTCTAAAAAGTAAACAGGGCAGAAAATTGCCATTTTTAACAGACCCTACAAATTTTCAACAGATAAGATTATGGGGGCTCAGAATTTTAATGTCGGCCTTAAACGGATGTTTTAGCCGAAAATTTTGTTTTTTTGGATAAACATTTTTTGACGAAAAGATTTTCCGACAATTTCTGACAGCCCAAAATTTAAGCGAGGGGAGAACAATTGCTCCTGCTGCATTGTCACGACGCCACTGCAGTTAATAATAAGCCTAATCAGCTAAATAAATAAAGTAATAAATGCACAAGTCGTGCATTAAAATAAAACTGAAAACGTTTGAAACTAACCGTGATCTAGATCCTGTTTGCCGGATTTAATACCGTAATCTGCATAACACCGCATACAGTTGCATAGAATTAGCCAACAGTAACTAAATTTTGTGCGGGCTAATGATAAAAATACTGATAGAAATCTTTTCACTGCACATTTGCGAGAAATAGGGGCTAATGCATGTGTGTATACAATCATTATAAAGCTCATTTGACACTGAATGGTATGGGAAACCGAGCGGAGTGTTACTGAGACTAAATTGAGAAAAATCTAACAGGGCGCCTATTTCACGTACGAACATACATGTAGGGTGCCACAGAGACACGTGTAAGTAGGTATGTAAGTAAGTAGTCTGCATTTGTAACGCGCCATATGTCAAAACAGAAGTTCGAATCGTAGGCACGGATGGTAACAGTTAGTCGATGGCGGTGTTGCCGGAGAAAAGATGAGTCTTGAGGTGTCGTCGAAAAGTGGTGGTAGTGGATGCTGTTCGAATGGTAATTGGTAAACTGTTCCAAATACGAGGTGCAGTTGAGCTGAACGCACGGCCGGCGAACACTGTGCTGTCTGTTGGCTGGGACAGCAGTTGGTGGTCGGA
>Ga0209367_1001716_pt1 | contig 27663 bp, 20 predicted proteins | sample WorMetLIZISLAND2_FD_187412 | JGI IMG/M metagenome (GOLD analysis project Ga0209367, IMG submission 187412) | Marine gutless worms symbiont microbial communities from Max Planck institute for Marine Microbiology, Germany - Olavius geniculatus... ...
GTGCAGCTAACTTATGTAGTAATCGCTTATGTGGCACCTTATCAAAAGCTTTTTGAAAGTCTAAATAAATAACATCCACAGGATACCCAGAATCTACGTAATTAGTAACTTCTTCCAAGAAAACTATCCATTTCGTCGCAATTCACTCTTTTGCAGCTAAAAATCGCCAAAAAATCACTAAAACCAGTATTTTTAGTGTTCATGTCATTTAAGGTCATCGATGTTGACATTTCTAAGAAGCTCTTTGCTAGTGCTTGTTATGATAAGCAGCATGTCTGTGCATATCTGCAACTATTTTCATGCTAGACAAGCCAACAGTGGATAAATAACCAATTTTTAGAAGGGTACCCCTCTTTGATACCCGCTTGCGCAACCCTCCTTGAACGTAGAGGGTTCAGACTTGGACTGCTAAAATCTACATTCAGTGCTGAAAATGTCGTACACAGGTTGTTTTGGTCTATCTTTAGCCATTTTGGCACAATTCACTCTTGAAATGTGTGTCACAGCCTGAAGTCGTGAAAAATTCACTAAAACCCGCTATATTGGGGGTTCAAGGTCATCAATGTTGACATTTCTAAGAAGTTTGTGCCAGTGCTTGCTATGATAAGCAGCATGTCTGTGCCGATCTGCAATCTTTTTCACATTAGACGAGTCTATAGCGGTAAAATAATGCTTTTTAAGGGGTGCTTCTCTTTCACCCCCTCATTCGAGGGGATCCCCTTTACCCAGCGGGATGAAGTTTTGTCACGAAATACTAGAGACAATAGGCTATCATATGGTGAAAACCCGAAATCTCTCTCACCTGGTGCCGGGTCATGACAGACGGATAGACAGGATAACCGTAGCTAATATGTGCTTTAGCTATGCTAGCTCTCACGCGTAAAAGTTGTAAATTTTTAAATACTTAAAATTTGTAAAATGCTATTTCTCTAACTATGTGTTTGTCCACTAACCAGCAATGCTTTCAGCACCACCGCTAACTAGGCCTAACTCGGGTTTACCCAGCCGAAAGCTAAACTGAAAACAATTTGATGCGTGCCACTGTGCCTGGTGTGCCAGCAATACACCTAGTATGACATCAACGATTATATTTACTGTGTGCATGCACAGTTCGTATGCAGTCAGTCCCCATGAAACTAATTAAGAACAAAACTAGGCCTACGTGACTAAAAGCTAAACAGAGAATGACTGTTAGCATGGATAAAATTTGGCATATAATACTAGCAGCCACAATAGATGCTACTGTGTTAAACAGCCGCAATGCCACATAATATTTTCGCATTGGCGGTACACAATGCAGTAAAGAAATAAAAAAAAATAACTGGAGCAAATACTAAGGTAAAGTTATACGAAACATAAACAGCATGAAGGCATAAAACATATAAGTAGGCTAACATGACTAAAAGCTAGCCCTATTGCTGGTAAAAAGTGCAGTAACAGAGCTGCTTAGTACACCTTAGTGACCTTAAGCATCACAGCATTATGCCACTGACAACAACAATTTCCTGCTGCGCGCATTCTGCTCGCCCCTGTCGCGTGAACGGCAAATGTCAACGTCGATTAACGGTCGCTGCCTCTATGGATCAGATCAAAGCACGCTGCCCGCCTGCAGCCATTGTGCGCCATTGTCGTAAGCAGCGCTGGCGGCCAGTTGGGGACAGCGGCACACAATGGGGATGGCCCATAGTAATGAGCTGTGTGCACTGTTCGCACTCTTTTCTATGACCCGATGGAAGACTTGAAGTGTTGTGTAAGCAAATCTGTCATTATTTTCGGGTAGCACTAAATACTGAAAACTGAAGAAACTTTTTGGTTGTTTTTCAATAGTTTTTGGTAGTTTTCAGTATTTAGTGCTACCATTATTTTCTGTTCACCATGGACGGAACTCATGACATTTGAGAATGGAATCCTAGGATCATGAATCGGGACGGCCATTTTCACCAGTCCCAAATTTCAGGATTTGCAGCATTCCAAACCCTGTGATTTCTGGGTTACAGAAAATTTAAAATAGCATTCTTTTGCTTGTTGATAATTGTTAGGTGTTAGTGATGTGTGCGTCAAAAACGCCTTCACTCAAAATGCTGTAATGTTGTTATTTTGTATGTGTTTAAGACGGACGGGGTTCTGGCCAAAGTGGATGCATTTGCCGCAGCCGCTGGACAAGATGAGGATGTCATCTACTCAAAGTCCACGTCTCTTCAGGTAAATGAAGTGATGGCATTTGGCAAGGATTCACTTGTCATACTTGCCAGATGTGAGCAATGCATAATGATATAATAATGCGATAAATGATGATTCTAATGATGTTCTAATGTTATGCTTATGTTGTTGTTGTTAACAGACGTGGCTGTTTGGCTATGAGCTGACCGACACAGTTATAGCATTCTGCAAGGATACAGTCGTGGTACTGGCCAGTAAGAAGAAGATAGACTTCATCCGTCAGGCTGAGTCAGCTGCTGCTGATGACCCTGACTCTGAAGACCTTCCTTCATTTGAGCTTCTTGTCAGAGACAAGGTTGATGACAGTTGTTTTTGGTACATTTGTAGCTATAGGGTGCTTTACTTCTTTGGCTTTTATGTAGTGTGTCCAGCTGAAAATTTGGCCACTAAACCAAGAGGGTTCAGTTTTTTAGCATTCCCCTTTATTGTGATAAAAAGATGATACTGACAATGATATGCTAATGCAGTGTGATAATGTCATTGATAGATGTGGTTATTTGGCTATGAGGTGATCCACATGGTGATGGCATTTGGTTCTGTCTGTCTGTTTGTCTTTCTGTCACATGGGTGGTTAGAAACCGGTGTAAGCTAGAATCACTAAATCTTCACCATCAGCTGCCTGGAAGACTTGTTTCAGGAAGCGTAAAGCTTTCCCATAAATTCGAAAGGGGTCACCTTGAACGAGGGTGCTAAATGAGAGGGGGGTTGGAAAAATTTGTGATTTTTAGCCAATATTGGAATTCCTGCACTGGATATGGCACTAGGCATCATCCGCCGTCGCGTCTAAACGAAACATCGTTGTGAGCTTAGATTTCGTTTGCACTGGGCCTTCACACATGCATCGCTGTCATGCGTTCGCTTTGCATTAGCTGGGTTTTTCTTGTTTGGTTAAATAATCAGACACCAGTGGCATGTATCAGTTAACATTTCCAGTTCACACTAAGATTGGCACACCATTTAAATTGCTTGTTAGTGACAAAGCCGTCAACTTTTGAATCAACTGTATTCAGCATTTGCTATCTTTATTCATATTTTTTATTCATGTTTTTTGCCGGTTTTGTGCTTTGTACAGTAAAACTGCCTCTTTGTCCAATTGTTTTGGGCCTGCTTATGCATATGAGCTTCTAGTTGATAAGGGTAGTACTTGTTATGGGTGCCATGTTAAATGCTTTACATATTTGTGTTTTGAAAGCCAGCGATTAGTTACTGGAACTGTTCCTGGATGTTGTTAAAGGTTAAAGGTGGTGTTATGAAAGTGTGTATGTGTTAATGAAAGCCCATTCCAGAGCTATGGAGCATCACCTGCCATATGGGATTACACAGTGTTACCTGCTACCCAACACAGGTGAACACAGGTCTGCCTTAACCCCAGCCAGACAGGCCGGTACTTGATTTACGTACAATTTGATATGTGTCTCTATAGGTAGTATATCTGCACTGTATTTCATAAAAGGCTTTTTTTCGCTTTTTTGTTTAACTGAGTTATTAAAGTCAGAAAGTGACTGTGCTTTTTAGAGGTTTGAGATTTCTGATTCATTGCTGTGCTTTTGCGAGTGCAGCATGATAAAGATCATGGCAACTTCAGTAAAGTTATCAGTGCCATTCGCAAGTCTGGCAATGTATGATGGTGTTTTTTTTCTATTGTAGCTTACTTTCGACAGCACATTTTTTGGTATAGTCAGTTACTGTTAAAACAAAGGGTTTGTCTAATGCATGGATCTCAAACTCGCGGGCCACTGGCTGCATACAGCCCGAGAATGCGTTATTTTTGGCCCGCAACACATTATCTGAAATTTTAACAATTTGGGATAAAAATAAATCATTTTATTTATTTTACTTTCTAGTAACCCAACAGAACTACTATTTTTTTGACTTATGATTAATAGCATTATTCATGGCTGTGAACGACAAGGACATGCTTCAACTTTGTGATTCGACATTTCTGTCTGATCTGGCTTTTTTGATAGATATTATGAATACGCTAAACTTGCAGCTCCAGAGTCCACAGCAGATGATTACTATGATGTACAACTACGTAAATTATGTCCTTCAATGTGTGGGCAGAAAAGCTTGCAGCTGGCAACTTTGCCCATTTCTCATCTCTTCAGGTGGTCAGTGAAGTCAAGCAATAGCGCCCAACATATTATTAATCACTGCATTTACGGCATTTTGTTGTCTCTAAAAACAATACGGCCCACCGACTAAGTTATACTTTGCATTGTGGCCCGAATCCTTGAATGAGTTTGAGACCCCTGGTTTAATGTCTGTAGTTCTTAGTGGTAAGTGGCCCATCTCCAAGTCTTGGAGTTGCATTTGCCATATGAGATTACGCATTGCTACCTGCCATTTAACATAGGTTCGCTGCAACCCTAGGCAGACAGGCTGGCATTTTAGTTGATTTACCTATTTAAGAAGGATAAAGGCTGCGTTACATTGTTGTGGTACAAAGTGGTCTTTTGTGTGTTGGTTTGCCATTTTGTTTTTCACTCTTTATTCTAATTTCTAGATCTTTGACATTATCAGCATTTAGCACACATTGTTTGTGTTCATGTTATTATGTTCATGTCTTTTCTTTCCTTTTTTATTGCTTTACAATATTTTCTTTAGCTGTGTAATTTTTATTTTCTGGTTTTGCAAAAAATTACTCATGTTTGATTACTAAGAGCAACTCACAAGCGTACTTGCATTAGTTTTTGTTCAATATTTGTTTAAATCATTGATCATAAAGAGCAACATGCAAGTAGTTTTGCATTAGTTTTCATGAAATATTTATGTGAACCATTTCCACAAGATTGTGGATTCAAAACTCTGAAGCTTTTTACTAGTGTAGTTGTTGTATTGTGTTTACTAACTGCATTTCAAAAATTGATGGCAGTACAAACAGAGCAGTTTGTCTTTGTCTGTTCTCAGGGGAAAGTTCTGGGGGAATTCACACGGGATAAATTTCACGGCGAGTTTATGGAAGCATGGAGATCGGCCGTCGGCAAAGCTGAGTTTGAAAAGGTTTGTATCTTCACAGATCTTATCAGAAAACTCCTGTTTGAAACATTCCCGGCAATTATTGGACACTTTACTACAGTGCTTTCTGATTTGTCTTGCTAATGGAAAACGGTCGAAAAGTGCTGTAGTTGCTACTTGTTTGTTGCTGAATCACTTTTTGAGTATGTCAGAGGAGTTTTAGTGATGAACAGTGCATAGGGTTTGTGTTACTGATAGGCATTTCATTGAAACAGTGGAGGACGCTGTTAGCTGTAGGTTGATGTGGGGAACAGTTTTCTAGTCCGAAGGGGTGCTAGTTCGAATTGTGCAAGGGTTAGAGATAGGAGGCACATCTGGCAACTTAGCGACTGCGAGCGGCTGGCAGCTGCTAAGTTGCTCGACACTCGGCTACAGCAAGCCACTACGAGCACATTGTAGCGTAAAAATTTTATGCTACGTTACAGTTTAGGCCGACGTCCGGCCTTCTGAACGTATCACTCACAGCGGCTAAGTTACCAGACGCGCCTAGGGTTAGGTATAAGAATAATTTGCATATTTGGCTATTCTACTATAGTGGCTTCACTCTCCTGCTATGATGGACCGAGTTATGGCCAACAAACCGACAGGTCTTTACACTTCCTGTTGACATGATTTTAGTCCCTTGGGGCCTAACCTTAGTCTGTGGCCTTATTTCTACGTCCGCAAGATTAGCTGTGAATCTGTGTCCACAGTCAACACGATTCTGGCAGGCAACAGGGCAGGCCCGCTAGTAGGCCTGCCGCAACAAGTGCTTGCTGCTCTGCAGCAAAATTTTGGACAAAAGTCAAACATTCTCAAATGGATGAGCCCTCAGCAACGTCTGACTTAACCCATGTCCCTGCCAAGCACGACATGGGTCCGCGTGCTCCATTCTGTTGCTGTACGTCGTGTCGTTTGGGAGTTATTGCCGCTGGTAACTCTCAAATATAATATTGTAGATTTTGGACTAGTGCCTCTTCAGCCTAGTGACCAGTCACCTGATGTAGGCTCATCATGTGGAAACCAAGGATGATGGATCATCTTTTGAGTGTGCTGAAACAGTCCTTGTGCTGGGCAGTGGATGGTGATTATGTTAGTGATGTGTGCAGTGTGCTGAATGTTGTTAACATTAGGTTGACGTGAGTGCACCTATGGCGTACGTGATGGCAGCCAAGGACGATGCTGAACTCATTACAATGAAGAAGGCTTGTCAAGCTACAATGGATTTGTTCAGTAAATTCCTCAAGGAACAGCTCATGGATCTCATAGACAAGGACAAGGTTTATTTCTGTTGTCTGTGATTAATTTTTTCCGCATTGCTCGTTGTAATCATCTTCATTATTTAGCACTTAGCAAGGTCGCATACATAAATAATGGAAATACATAAACTATGAAAATTTAAAAATTAAAAATGTTCGTAACCCATGACATGTTTATAAAATTCGTTGCCATGGCTGCCATGGCAACAGGGGTTGGCAGGGGAGAAATTTTAACGACATCGGATAGCCCAGACCTGAAAATAGGGAGGTAGGTGCAAACAGCGCACAATTATCTTTTGCGGGGACCCTGTTGTACCGCTTTGAAGTCTCCATAGGCCGTAATGCGAATTTTTAAAAAATTGCGGTAAAATAGGGGAAGGAGTTATCAGATTTTTATCCCAAACAAACTCAATCTTACTTTTCGGGCCCCGAATCACTGTGCAAAATTTCATCAAATCAAAATTGCAGCCGTAGGAGTGTTTACAGACAGAATGACAGACAGACGCAAGTGATTTTATAATCTGACCCTTGCTATGCTATAGCAACGGTACAGGTAAATATTATTACTCAGTACTCTGTGGCAATTGTTTTGTGCTGTTTATTAACAAATTTTGCTTACTTGTGTTCTAGGTTTTAATATTTATATTTGTGTTGTATTTCAGTTAGTACTAGGGTTAGTGGAGTACTAGCTAATATGGTCAGGAGTGTCACGAATCATCAGGGAAATGTCAGGGAATTCCATAGTGTTTGGAGAGTAATCGGTTAGTCATCCTGTTGATTTTATAGTTGTTGATAATAATCTGTAATTGTCGATGACTGTTAACACAGAGAGTGAAACATTCACGATTGGCCGATCAGGTGGAAGAAGCTTCTCGCAACAAGAAATATGTCACCGGAGTGGATTTGAACCAGCTTGACATGTGCTACCCACCGATTATACAGAGTGGTGGACATTACGCTCTCAAGTTCAGTGTTATCAGGTATGTGGTAGTGGTAGTAAGCTAAAAAGTAAGGTACTTGCTATAGCACTTCTCACGTGAGACTTTCCCTCTCCCCTGTCGTCCAATAGACAGCATTGTGAGAATGATGACTGTCTGGAAGATAACGGAAGATTATTTCTATATATTTTTTGTATTCTTTGCTTCACGTCCAGGTCACATCGTAGGACTGATCATGACCAATGAGGGCTCAAAATGCGTGTTTCTGTGTAAAGTTATACCTTTTGTACCTTTTCAGAACTCCCCAAAAACATGATTTTGGGGGCCTGAATAAACATTTTAAGCCATATTTGCAAAATTTTCAAATCACGATATCTCAAAAAATACAAACTCAATCAACGCAAAATTTGAAGGGCAAGTTTAGGACTGCAAACGGGCTTCATGGGTGGTCCGGCATTACAAAATAATAATCCAAGCTGCCGTTTGAGTTAGATTAATAAAATTTTGCAGTATTGTAGCCGGCTACTACAAGAAATAAGTGATATGACCAAAATTGGCAGTGGTAATAAATTCAAGATGGCGGCGGCCGCCATCTTGGATTTAGTTTATCATCCATAGCTCGCTTGTTATTGTATATACACGGTGTTTCATAAAAAAGGACCCCTTTTTGTTTTTATCATAATTTACTCAAGTTACGAGCAATATACATGAAATTTTTGGCTGCAGAAGAGTGAAGTGCGATGAAATGGGTAGATATAAATCGATATTAGCTGCGAACAGGAACTGCGATGAGCTCTCGCATGTCTCATGAGCATTAGCTCAGGTTTCTTGTTTGCCGGACACAGTGTAGTCAAAACCAACCACTAGGCTTCATTCAGCCTTTAATTTTATGCCCTAACCACTGAGCCAACAAGTAGCAGTAGCAGCAACAGCAGCTGTTGATACATAGACCAGAGACAAACTAAATACCTGTAAGATTTATTGACCAACATGTATGTTTACTTCAATGACAGTGACAACAATCAGCTGCATTTTGGTGCCTCCTATGTATATGGGGAAAACTACAACGTCTGCTTTTCAGTCATGATACATGTGTCACTTTGGCTTCATTTTGGTGCTACAGTGGGTGTATGTTTTGGTGTTTGATTGCAGCGACAACAATCAGCTGCATTTTGGATCCATCGTGTGTATGCTGGGCACGCGGTACAAGTCGTACTGTTCAAACGTTGTGCGCACCATGATGGTTGAACCCAGTGCGGAGATGCAGGCTAACTATGATGTGCTGCTACGAGTAGAGGAGGAAATTCTCAACAAACTTCAGCATGGTATGTTTGGATATCTGTTTGTCTGTTTCTGTGTTGGTTTTGTTTGCTCACAAGTTCACAACACTGCAAGCTATATGCAACCCTTATTGTCAGGCATTGCTTGTGGCTGTGTCCATCTGTCTACACAGCATGTCTTGTGCTATAAACAACTTGCAGCATCACGAGACACATCACCTGCGAGCCTGTCTACATATGTGTTTGCCTGTCTGCTGTCAACAGACTTCAGCATCGCATATTTATCTCTCTGTTTGTTATACGTATGTCTGTCCTTTCCATCAGTGTGTCTGTCTGTTCGTTCTGCTTAGCCGTGAACTTATTACTAGGGTCCACAGTTTTCCTCAGTAAATTTTGCCAAATTCTGCGGGCCAGTTTGCAAAATTCCGCGGCTCACCATGGCAGAATTGTCCAAATTCCGCTGCTTACCGCGGCCTTCCGTTTGTGCATGAACTAAGCTTTATTCTGTTTTAAAAACAATTTTTGTATGCTGGCATGGCACTCAGTTATGCTAGCAACATACAAAGGAGATTATCGATTTTTTCTTTTCAAAGGCGCAATTTGTCAATTAGTCGCATTGTGTTAATTTACGATTGTGCCGTATGCGATGGTAATTATTAGTAGGGATGCAGTTTTAGGCAGTTTAGTTTGATTTTTCTCCATGATATAGTTAGTTTGAAGTCGACGATCGTACTAATCATTGGTCATTTCTTAACTTTTGTAAAATTTTGCAAAATTCTGTGGCAGTATCAAAATTCTGCAGAAAAGGGCAAATTCCACGGCTTGGCACAAAATTCCGCTGCCCACGGAAAACTGTGGGCCTTACTTATTACAGGAGCAGCAGCAGTAGTGATAGTAGTAGTTGTTCTGGTAGAAGTGTGTCCACTGTGTAGGAGTTAAGTTGAGTGAGGTTTATGAAGCGGCTGCAACTACAGTGAAAGAGGCAAAACCAGAGTTACTGGACAAGATGACCAAGAGTGCTGGGTATGTACTTGTCTCTTTCAATAGACTTTAGGGTTAGAACGATACCAAAAAAGTCCCAATACTATTGGGTCCTGCCGATACCAGTGCCCAATGCCAATACCAATATCGGCTTCCTGCCACATTTCCTGCTACAGCTAGACATAAGAAGTGAAGTGTGTTGTGCTAACCGTGCTAGCCCAATGGTGTTAACTAAGCATTAAAATCTGTTTGGTCTGCTTTGCCAGCACCTGCACTCAGCCCACCATTTAAGGGTGCAGTGTCCTTTCACTCTCTGTCCATCCTCTCAGCTTATGGCCGTGCTATACCAGGAATAAGAGACAGCCATGTTTGATCCTCACTACAGAGCCGTGGTAGTGGCAGTAGCAATGTGGTGTCAAATTACATCATGCAGCACAGGTGCCGTTGGTCTGTCTCACATGCTGCTGAGCCAGTAGACCACCACCATAGAGCACAGTGGTTGGCTACAAGTGGGTGTGACTGTTCACTGATCAAATAATTATATAGCTTACATAGGGTTCCCACGCCTCCAGGAAAGTCCTAGAAAATAAAAATCTTGGTTAGCTGATAAATTCACTGGAGCTTCAAGATGAACAACGTGCAGAACTGGCATACATTTACTTGCTAAAATACAAAAAAAAATAAATTTTAAAATAATACCCTGCCAATTTTTGATAAGTAAATGGCTAATACTCGTACATATGTGATATCAGTCTCTAATCATCTAGCGTCTTGTTTCATGACGGTGTCTTTTGCGTGGAACGTACGTGTGATAAACGTATGCAAGATATATTTCACTTGTCACTATTGACTGGAGTGAGATTACGAGTGGCTATAACACTGCAGACATTGTGGCGAGAGGATGGGATGGATGAACTATTGGTAGGTCATGGAATAATTTAAGCTCTCATATGTCTGCTGAATATTTGCTGTGGCTGGATATTATTGATGAGTGTATATTATCTACATTCAGGTTTGCTATGGGAATTGAGTTTCGCGAAGGCTCGTTACTGATCTCCAGCAAGTCAGACTTGACTGCTCAACAGGGAATGGTATTTAACATCAACATCGGTTTTTCCGACTTGGACAATCCCGACTCAAAGACTTCCGAGGGGAAAAAGTACGCTCTATTTTTGGGCGACACAGTCCTTGTGAATGAGGTGAGGCTTACTGTATTTTACTTACTTACTTCATCTTACCGACAGCAGAATAGCAAAACGTCCTATTTGTTGTCACTGTAGTTTAGAGAAAGTCGCAAAATAACTTTTTATGTGAACCATTTTTGTCAGATTTAAGTTGGTGTTTTCACGCTGCTTTACAGTTTGTTAGTAAATAATATATGCATTTGCTGGCTATATTATTTCAAGTTTGTAATCAGACAAATATGTAAACAGCATTTGATCAACTTCGTAGTTTGGATGTTCTGCGAGAAAACTTTAGATACAATGTTTTTTGCCATTTTGCTCTTGTTCATGGTCTGTTGTTTCTGTTAATTAGTGTACTATATGCAAGTGGCAGCTGCTAATATACTCTTATTGCCTTTGCAGTTTGCAGATGTTCGTTTGGTTGTTTGTTGGCTGGTTTGGTGGTTGTGATTGATTTGCCATGTTACGGCACTTTTGAAATTATCCATGTATTATTATTGTTTGTGCTTCTACTAATTCCGCTAGAGTCCGTGATGATGCAGAGTCCATGAGAGACTTTGGATTTGTACCATAATCCAACCGTTTTCTTCTTTCTTCTTCAAACCAATCCACAAAATTTGGTCAAAATCTGTTCTTATATTTTTTGGAGTTATCTTCGATACTGCATACTGATCTTGTCACGTACCTTTCTCCTGCAGTAGAAGCAGTAGTTGTGTAATGACTTCTGATAAGCTGTTGTGCCTTCTTGATCTTTTGCATGATTGTTTACCACTAGGATGTAGGGTGATAGCTGACACTTTGCAGTGTACCTTTGCAGTTGATCGGCAAATTTTAAAATGACATTTTAGCAATGCCTTTGTGGCTAAGCTGATAAAAAAGCAAGTCCATGTATTCTACTAAAACCACGTTGCTGCTACCTGTGTGTGTTGAACAATTAGTGACGTTAGTCATGGTCTGAAATTGGTACAGTTTTTCATCTGTATTTACTCAAGTCTTACATGTTCAATCTTATTGTTGAGAGTTTGGATTTTGTCTCATTTGTGATGTGTGGAGTGGGTGTGTCATTGCCACAGTCTTCTCCTTCTCTGGAAAACTCTGCAGGCATTTTGATCAATTGATACGAGTTCTTCAATTGGCCTTGTTGTGTGCTGGCCACTAAAAGCAGGGTGACACTCACCTGGAAAACTTGGAAAAGTCGGGGAATTCCAGAGTGGTCAGGGAAAAGTCAGGGAAAATTGAAGAAGTCAGGGAAACTGGGAAAATGATTAATGAAACTATAAACATTTTGGCATATTTCTGCTATGTGGTCAGTATTTCACGTATTTAAAAAAATTTGTTTGTTACATTTGTGTGTCATTCTGCAGCTGCTATAGCATAAAGCAGTGTTTTTCAACCGGGGTTCCGCGGAACCCCAGGGTTCCGCGAGCATCTGCCAAGGGTTCCGCAGCTGGCCAGTAAAAAAATAAGCTAGTGTGCGAAATCTCACCAAACAATGTCGCAGAAATACTCATCATGAAATATTTTGTTCAAAATTGCGTTTCTACGCATTCATTTTTGCATAGACCAACTCTGTTAGATCATTTTTGCTGTTAGTAGTCTTGGTGTATTTGCATTTTTTGAAGCGTAGGCTTTCTATGCACAACATTAGGCTATTCAACTCTGAGGACAAGTGTATTATCGCAAATAAAGATAAAGAAGAGAAAAAACATTGATTAGGGTTAGGCCTATGGTTACGAAATCGTTTGACCATTTACGTAATAAATTCAATTCTTTAAACACTATGCTAAGGAAAATTAAAAAGACACGTAGGCCTATCTTTAACGAGGACGTCCACATGATAAATTTTTTCAGTTGGTATGGCTGTGGCTAAGCGGCCGTGGATGACTGCTTCGCCAGTGGTGTTACGTTAACTACAATAACGTACTGCTACCTGTTAATGTAATCAAATTTAATAGTGGTCATCTTTGCTTGCTTTGTCATCCTCACAAGGGCTTTGCTCTGCTAGGAAAATGAGTTCATAGACACCCTGTAGCTTCTACCTTGCGTACGTCGTTGGACGCTTGGATCAATGCATGGGGTTCCGTGAGTGACCTCTATGCTTGTTCAGGGTTCCGCGGCAACAAAAAGGTTGAAAAACACTGGCATAAAGTGTCAGCCACATTTCATTATGTGATGAATGCTGAAAGCACCGGGGCTACCTGGCCTGTTTTTATCCAACCTGAAGCAACGATCGTCGATTATAGCGTTAAACAGTGTATCGGTGAATCTTTGCCTGCTTTACTGGAAAAGTCGGAGAAATTTATTTGGTCTGGAAAGTGGTCACATTGTGAAAGACCACATACTCTACCATCTCTTTGAGTGCCGTTGCAGGTGTCTAAAATCTAGTACAGTATAGGTAGGCTGCCAGTGCGCAGCTGAGTGACCGAGATGCGCTGTCGTTGTTCCAATGACAGTGTGTGTGTGATGGAGGGTGGTTTGGTGTGGTGTATGTTTTAAATTAACGATTTAATCATTGCAACTTGCTCATGTGTGCTGCAGGATGCGCCGGCCTCGTCACTCACTCCACTCAAGAAGAAAACCAAACAGATTTCTGTCTTCTTGAAAGTATGTTCCATTCTGTGACACCAGTTTTCTGAAAAACGTGGAAATTTGGAGCAACAGCTTGGAAAGTTGTCGGGGAATTAAGTTAATGTTAGCGAAAAATCTTCTCAGCAGATACTGTTCATGCGTAACTTAATGTCTAGCTTAACACTTCGTTTGCACTTTTTGAACATTGGATGACTTTACTTTTTGACTTTAGCTAAACTGACTAACTTGAGTTAATTCTGTAGAATCTGCATGGAAAGTATAGCTTAAGACCTTACGTTTCAACTTTTGTTTTGAGTCATGTCTTAAGATACGTCGTAAATATTGTGTGTATTAGATCGTTATCTTCAGATGACTGTAAGAGCAAAAAATGTCTTACGATTATTGGCACTTAAACATTTTGCTTAAAGTTTTGCTCAGTAAAAGGCTAAGTCAGAAATCTAAGTCACTCATTATTTTATTCTATAAACTATGCTTATTATATTTTACATTATTTTATACCAATATTTTATTGTATTGTTGGTGTCTGGCTTTTTTTGCCATTTTGCCTTCGGAGTTATTAGATTTTTATCCCAAACACAATCTTACTTTTCGGGCCCTGAATGACTGTGCAAAATTTCGTCAAAATTGCGGCCGTAGGAGTGTTTTCAGACAGAATGACAGCGTGACAGAAGTGATTTTATAATCTGTCCCATGCTTCGCTATCGCAGTGGGACAGATAATTAATGTTGCATTGTTTGTGTACTACTAAGGAAAGTGATGATGAAGATGACGTAGATGCGGAACAAGAAAACAAAGAAGACGATGCAGCAGCTGCAGTGCTGGGTCGTGGGCACCGTAATGCGCTGCTGGCCAACCGAACCAGAGTCAGTAGTTGTTGTAGTTATAGTAGTAGTAGTAGTAGTATTAGTAGCAGTACTCTGATGAGAGCATCGCAATGCACTGCTGGCTATTCGAACACCAGTCAGTAGTAGTTGTAGTTGTGGTGGTGGTGCTGGTGGCGATAATAATTAATAAAGTGGATTTGTACACGGCGCCTAAAAGCAGAAGTCACTAGGCGCCGTGATGGTGATGGTGGTAGTAGGCTGTTGGTAGTAGCAGCAGCTGCAGTATTGGGGCTTGGACATCGCAATACACTACTGGCCATTTGAACTACAGTCAGTAGTAGTAAGAGTAGTATTAGTCACAGTGCTGGAATGAGGACATCATAATGCATTACTGGCCAACTGAACCAGAGTCAGTAGTAGTAAGAGTAGTATTAGTCACAGTGCTGGAATGAGGACATCATAATGCATTACTGGCCAACTGAACCAGAGTCAGTAGTAGTAAGAGTAGTATTAGTAATGGCACTAGTTTGCGTTCGTCATAGGAGCAGCAGCAGCAGCAGCAAGAGCGGCACTGGTATTAGTAATTGTGGCAGCAGCAGTAGATGTAGTAGTGATTGTGGCCCGCCATAGCCAAGGGTCGCCATAGTCACAATGCTATAGCCAGGGGCCACCAGAATTAGGGCTACGGTTAGGGTTAGGACCCCACTAGCCCTAACCCTGACCCTAACCCTAACCCTAGTAGCCTGTAGGAAAGTGTGGCGGAGCTAGCCATTCGTACCATCGATTGTGGGATTGTGGCTATGGTGATCCCTGGCTATGGCGGGCCGTCAACGGATAAGTCGGGTAATTTGGCTTGCTTATGTTACAAACTGTGAAGGTGTCTATTTTGATTTAGTAGAACATGTCTTATGGCTGCAGAGCATATAACGTGCTATATTGGAACAGACAGGCAGACAGCCCAGTTGTTCTGCTAATCTGCTCTGGGGGATAAAAGGCTGAGTAGACTTGGGAACATAGTACATATACCAGAGCTCTAAGAAGAGTCACCTGCTACATGAGATCACACCTGCCACTTGACGCAAGTGAACACACCTTGCGTTACCACTGCCAAGTAGGCTGGTACTCAGTTTACCTACCGCAGACCGGTAGCAGGCTGGATGGTTGGTTGTATACTGTGATGATTTATCTGCCTGCAGAGGGTCACCCTTCTTAGTGACTTAACTTGGAGTCAGACCCACAATCTTCTGGTCGTAAGCCTGATATTGCCTCTCTTGCTATGCAGATGATATGCTGCGTTAAACTGACAGCCTGTCCGTCATTTTTCAAATGTAAAATCATTATCGTATCATATCTAAGCCACTAACAGTTTGTGTTGATATCTTAACAGCACAAATCTATACTGATATCATCTGCTTTTAGAGTGGGTAGGTTGTGACACTGTAAGGTATGCCCTCTGTCTTAAATTATGTTGCATGACACTATATTGTGATGTTCTGCAGTATTTTGAACTATTTTTTTGATAAAGTTTCTCTAGATTGTAACATTGTTTATCAGTTCTTTTGTTGCAAGTTTTGGTGATATATTCAGACATTAGGGACTAGCTGTGGTTCAAGGAGTCTGTTTCATTGGTCCAGGTGGCTGCACTTTTTTCAGCAGACAGCTTCTGGTTATTGCATTGTGACTGTTTAGTACTGCTAGACATTGTAATTGTTGTTTATTTGATGATGACGATGTTGTTTGCTGATAAATGTCAATACAGCAACCGGTAAGTATTTAGCATGTTCGTGTTGTCTTGTCTGTGTCATAGTAGTAGACACTAGACAGTGCTGTCATGATAGAGGGTTAGGGAACTTCCCCTCTCCACTATTTTTTTGCACTGAAAATTTTTGCCTGTCTGAAAATTTTCCCGTTGTCACAAAAATTTTTTTCCCAAAAATACAAACTGGTGACGGAGTTTAGGGGCAGAATTGAAATGTTGAGCACTCGTAATCTTTTCTGTTGGAAATTTGCAACTTCCTGACCCCCTACTTTCGTAATCCACAATGCCATTAGTTGTATTAGTAGTAGTACTCTCAGTAGTTGTAGTAGTTGTATTTTGTAGTCGTATTGGCAGTTGTTGTAGTTGCTATTATTTGTGCGTATATCTGTTGTTCCAAGCATGCCTTGCTTTATTTCGTCACATCATGTCCATGATACCTGTGATTGCATTGATGCATTCTTTCATTTCTATTGCATACGTCATCGAACATGTAACACGTCGACCTGTGACTTTAATACGAGAATCTAAGCAAGCAGTTAGAAAGTAAGTAAGTAACATATGTGATTAGTGTCTAGAGCTATCCTTGTGGGGATAAACAATGGAGAAAAGATGGGTCTTCGCTCTTCATAAGGTGTGGAGATGACATATTCAGGAAGACTGTTTCAGCCATGAGCAACGGCAACTGTTAAAGCTTGGTTGTTAACATTAGACATTTGGGTGACCCCCTGTCTTCCAATAGTCAGCATTATCACATTGATGACTGTCTGGAGAATAACAGGGAAAATTATTAGAACTACCATTATGTTAATTACATATGCATGCATATAATGGAGTTCTTACAATTTTAGATTAACCTCATTTCTGTGTTTTGTGTTTCTGTAAAGGTTAAACTTCCTGTTTATTGTAAAGTTTAAACTCACCGTTCCATTATTATGTGTTTGTGTGCATTTTGCCTGAAAAGGTCGTCTCCGAAACGACCTATACTGTGTTGGGTGGGACGTTAAACCCTACTCACTCAATCAGACATTTGGGTGTGACCAGTTGGGGTTAAACAATTCAATTTATTATTTAACCCTTGAATAATTCCTCAAAGTCACAAATTTGGTCTGATATCAAAAAGTGTCTGTACATAGTGTTCACATGTAAGCTGACCTTAGTCATTGTAGCCTCATAAAAGTGGTATAGTGACTAGTGAGTAATCAGTATGGTGTCTTAGATTCCAAATATGTGGTTGTTTCTAACCTTTGCTCTAATTACAGTGAGCATTTTTTTCTCCTTTAACATAGTCTAGTGTGTGAAATTTTTCAGACACAGCTGATGTTTGTAGAGAAGCAACTCCAAGAAGTTAGATTGAGAAACTCATCACCAGTGATGGGCAGCGTGTGAAATGTGGTTTAGACCGAGCTGACATCAGAAGAAAAGAGACAAAGTCATCAGAAAGAACTTGCCGAGAAGTTGAATCAAGAAGCTCGCGCTCGACTCGCAGGACAGAAGGAGAAGACTGACGAAAAGAAGTGAGTGTGTTTCAGCTGTTTGTTGTTTTGTATTGTGTTACCTTTTGGTTGTTTTGCAGACGTGTACATAGAAATGAATTTTTTGCATTAAATATTTTTTAGATGCGCGATGTTAGAACAAAATACTAATGTTTCGGTATTAACGTTATCAGAACACTGGCGGTTATGTGAATTTTATTATTAGTAGAAATAGGCAGCTGAAGAAGTTATTGTGAGATTTCCTACTGATTAAGTATTTTTAGTTGATGGCATAGCATAGTTGTTTGAACTTCGGTTCTGGCTGGCGAATTTTCCCTATCCTGCGCTAGACTGATGGATGGCTGTTTGACCACTTTGTGGGTGAAGCGACCACTATCAGTCAACCAACAAGGCCAACTCAGCCTGCCATCCCTCCGGGGTCGGTTAAATGAGTACCAGCGAAAGCTGGGACGTAAACAGACACACCGTGTGGTGCTCTAGCCCCGTACCCGTGGTCTTGCAGTGTAAAAACTGGTGTCTGGCTGAGGGCTAAGGAAATGGAGATCAGCACTGCCCTATGGGCCTTAAGGCTCGGGAAGGACTTTACGTTTACTTTTACGTAAGTATCTTTGGGTGAGTTATCCTGATGGTAAGCTGAGATCTGGTATTGCTAGAAAATTGCCTTGCAATAACTTGATTCAGGATAACTTGAGTTGCAAAAGCCAGGCATTAATGTGACAAGTAGGACATGAAATTTTGTTTACTCACTCACTTGAAGGCGGTCTGTGTGATTGTTAGAAAGATTGAAATATCTAGAGACATACCCATGAAACCCAGAGGATCTTATTAGGTAAACACATTTAAAAACACACCCCAGAAGACTACCCTGAGCTTAATCTAATTTTAGTTTCTTGTTCTGCTAACTATGAAATATGGTTAACAATAACAATATGGTTAATTTTTTAAAATTTTTTAACTATTACTTTTCTAATAGCTTAATACTTGTGAAAATCTTTAAACCCATATAACTTGTTTTTTAGAAAAACCAGGGTTGCTTATTGAATGGCTTTTCAATCCAGGATTCTAGCAAACTTGTGTGTTTTATTGTGTATTGCCAGAGATCGCAAGCTGAGCATATCGTACAAGGGTGTTTCACAACTGCCCAAGGAACCAGAACTTCGCGAACTGAAGATTTATGTTGGTATGTTTTGCATGGATTTTTCACTAAACGTTGATTGTTGGTGTAATCTTGCAGTGAATGGATTAGAGTGAATGCAAAGGCGTCTTGTTGTGAGGTCATTTGCCTCTTTAAATTTTCCCCTGTTGAAATTGGTTTTTTGTCAGATTTTTTTTACAAAAATACTTAATTTGTGGCTGAAAGTCCCTATTTTTACGGAATTAATTTCCTGTACTACTGCTGGGTGAACGCTGTATGTATATGTCACAGTTTAGATTTTTATGCGCAAAAGCAGCTACCTAGCACGTCTTAGCCATCGCAAATCTGTCTGTCCATTTGTCCGTTCATTAGTCCGTCTGTCACAGGGGTGGATCAGTCAAAAACGGTTCACCAAATCACCAGATTTTCACCGTCAGCTGACTGGAAGACTCTAGGTTCAGGAGCCGTAAAGCTGTTCCATAAATTCGAAGGGGGTCACCCCGAACGAGGGCGCTAAATAAGAGGGGGATAGGAAAAATTTGTGATTTTTAGCCAATAAGTCACTGTATTTCAATAATGGTGCGAGATAGGGCCTAGGTTACTATTAATCGCTAGTAGGAAGTCGTACAATGGCTCTCGATTGCCACCGAATTCAATGACCTTATATGACCTTGAATGTCAAAAAAGGCGTTTTATGGATTTTTTGGCAATTTCGGGCTGCGAGACACATTTCAAGAGCGAATTGTGCCAAAATCGAGATAGACATGGAGAAGCAGCGTATGAAATTTTCAGCCTTGAGCGTAGATTTCAGTGGTCCAAGTCTCGATTTTCTAGGTTTAGGAAATCTGCACATGAGGGCATCAAAAAGCGGTACCCACATATAAGTCTTTATTTTACCGTTGTTGGCCAGTCTTTCATGAAAATAGTTGCAGATAGGCATGGGCATGCTGCCTATCATAACAAGCACTAGTGATGAGCTTTTCAGTCATATCAATATCGATGACTTTGAAAGATCTTGAACTTCCAAAATAAGGGGGTTTTATTGATTTTTTTGTGATTTTTGGCTGCAGCGCACACTCTAAGAATGAACTGCAATGAAATGGCTGGAGGTAGACTGACAGTTTGTGAACAGGAATGCTATAGGCTTTCGTGCATCTCTTGAGCATTAGCTCAAGTTTCTTTTTTGTTCAAGTGATAGTAGAGATGTGTGCTGCTGCTTAATACAAATGTTTTTTAAGAACACGTTTTTTTGTTTTAAAACATAAGGAAAACGTGTTTTTTTTAATTTTCAGTATTTCTATTTTTCTGCAGTTACGAAACTGTATGAATTTAAAGTTGTTGGTGCTATTACAAAAAGAATTGAAATGTTCCCCACCAGAAAGTTTGAAATAGAGATTTTGGCTTACGGTAGTTTTATGAATAGGATTAGGCTTTGAATTAGACCTAGCCTTAGAATTCAAGTGGGCAGGTTTTGCAATGGCATCCAGTTTTTACGCGCGAAAGCAGCTACTGCTTTCAGCACGTCCTAGCCATCGCAATTCTGTCCGTCCATTTGTCCGTCCGTCTGTCTGTCTTTCTGTTACATGGGTGGATTAGTCAAAAGTGGTGCAAGCTAGAATCACCAAATCTTCACCATTGGCTGCCTGGAAGACTCTAGTTTCAGGAACCATAAAGCTTTTCCATAAATTCGAAGGGGGTCACCCTGAACTAAGAAGCTAAATGAGAGGGGGTGGGCAAAATTTGCGATTTTGGGGCAATAAGTCGCTGTATCTCAGTAACGGTGCGAGATAGGGCCTAGGTTACTATTAATCACTAATAGGAAGTTGTACACTGGCTCTTCAATTGTCGCCAAATTCAATGACCTTGAATGCCAAAATAGGGGGTTTTATGGATTTTTTGGCGATTTCGGGCTGCGACACAAGTCTATATCATTCACAATGTGGTGCCACGGAACTATCGTTATGCGATCCATATAGAGAATTTCGTATTTGTATATTAACTTAGCGTGAACACTCCAATTTTCAGCTAAACTGCTGAGCCGGAACTGCTATAGGCTTTTGCGCATCTCGTGAGCATTAGCTCAAATTTCTCGTTTTTTACTGCAGTGTGTTGTTAACTGAAACCATTAAGCCGAACATTTCAAAAGTAAATTACTCTGGTCTCACAGTGGGCCTGCATGTATGACTGGTGCATCAATTTTTTTACATTTGTGTTTGTTTTAACTGCATTAAATAAAACTCATTTTAGATAATTTAGTGCATCAATGTGATATAAGTGGCTAAAATATGCACTGAATGTTGACAGTAATGGCTATCAAAAAACAAATAAAACACAAAAAAACGGTTTAAAAGAACAAAAAAACTCAGCGCAAATAAAACATGTTTTTACATTTCTAAGTGATAGTGCAGAATCATTTGCAAGAGGGTGAAAGATTATTAAAATTGGTCCAGTCCACATTAACTCCACGTTTGTCGTAGCATGTAGAAAATGTTCACAGTGCTTGCTAATTGGTGTTATTTTATTTTCTTTGGTGAAACAGTGTTGTCTGTGTGGAATGTTCAGTTATTCTGTTCTTTAACAGCTGTGATACTGGTTGTAGACAGGAAATATGAGACCGTGATTTTGCCTGTGTATGGAGTTTCAACGCCATTTCACATCTCAACAATCAAGGTTCTTAGTTGCTTGTTGCAAGTACACTTTTGATTTTAGTCTTGGATCAATTGACAAATATGCATATTTGTTTTACGAGCATGTTTTTTTGGTGTCAAACAGCAGTTTGCCTGTTTTGAGAAAAACACTTAAGAATGTGTTATAGTTATATGTTACAGTCAGTTTATGTAGCACACAGGCACAACATGTGTCTAATGTTTTTGTCTGTCCAATGCAATGCATAGCATTAGACAGAGTATAAAATCACCTGAGTGTTCGTGCATCTGTCCGTCCATCCATCCGTTTGTCCGTGCGTCCAACTTTTCTTAAGCTCTATTTCTTCCACCTTTCCTTTCCCCTTCCCTTTCTACTTTCCTTTTTCTTTCCCCTTTCCATTTTCCTTCACCTTCCACTTTCCCTTCCTCTTCCCTTTTCCTTCCCCTTCCCTTTCCCGCTTCCCATTTCCTTTCCCTTCCACTTTCCCTTCTACTTTCTCTTCCCCTTCTCCTTTTCTTTTTTTCCCCTTCCACTTCCCCTTTCTCTTTTTTCCCTTTCCTTCTTTTCCTCCCCCTTTCTCTTCTCCTTTTCCTTCCCTTTTTCTTTTCCCCCTTTTCCTTCCTTTTCCTTTTCATTACCTTCGCTTCCTTCTTCCTTTCCCCACACCTTCTCCTTTCCCTTTCCCTTACTTTTCCCCTTCCACTTTCCCTTTTCTTCCCCACCCTCTCCTTTTTCTCTTTCCCTTCTTTCTTTGCGTGTCAACGTCCGTGCATCCAACATTTGAAGTGCCATATCTCCATAACGGTGCCAGATAGACGCATGGTCACCATGGACCATTGATAGGAAGTCGACCCCCAGGAGTTGAATGGTCACGTGACCGATGACGTCACGTGACCCTAAAAGGTCAAACTCGTGACCCCATTATCTTTGAGGCACCATATCTCCATAACGTTGCAAGATAGACACATGGTGACGATGGACCTTTTATAGTAAAGTGCTGGTGACGTATCAAATATTCTCGTAACTGACAATGTTTATTGTTTAGTTAAAATAATACAGAAGGATGAAAGGATCATTGCTGCTGTTCAATTTTAAATAAAACTGTTTTATTTTTTACCGGTCTAAACAGCTCACTGATTATATATATACGGATATATACTAAACTATCGAAATGCATTGGACAGACTCCGTGTTCATATGAACATTGTCTTGTTTAGCATTAAGATTAGTAGAAAAAACAGAGGAAGTGCTTGAATAGTATTTGAAGATGTCAGTGGAGGGAATTGGATTTGGCAGAGAGTTCGGCAATGTATTCCAGACACTATGCCTAGAGACTGAAGGAGCAATCTCCATCGGTTAAATGCTTCACTTTCGGAGCAGTAGACCAGAGATGATAAACTGCTGGAACACTTAGGTACACTGGATTTCTAACTCTAAATTGATGCAAACATTCCCTATAGTGGGAGTAACCAGTGTGCTGCTAATTTTCAGGTCACAGGTGAGGCTTAGGCTTGTGCACTGCAGATGTAGGAGGATGGCCACATTATGTCAACACTGGACTGATGTGTTTCTACTTCGTTTCTAGTTCACAAGTTTGTTGTGTCTGTCTGTATACAGAACATAAGTCAGTCGGTAGAGGGTGATTACACCTACCTGCGACTGAACTTCTTTCACCCTGGGTCAACCCTTGCACGCAATGAAGGTGCCACATTCCCCAGCACTGATGCGGTCTTCGTCAAAGAGATGTATGCTAACGTTTTATCTCATTTATATCAGCTTCAGCTATTTAGCAGGTACATTGGTGATGTCACTCTTAGCATGGCAGAATTGCTAGCGATAGATCAGGTTTTTGTTTATACTAGACACATTATGTGAGGTTTATGTGCAGTTCTGGATGCTGCAACACCATCCTTTGTTCAAGTCTGTTATTCAGCACAGAACATGAAGCAGCTTGTGCAACAGTTGTGCTTGTTGTCGTCCATGTATTTGGTTGGCTTGTCGACTGAATTGATCCAGTGAAGCTGGTTTTTCGTCCGATTTGAATGAAGTGTGGTATTTAATGTAAGTAGAGATTGATGACTGCTACAGAACACTATGCCGTGTGACATGACCGAGGTCATGAGACCTAGAGTTCAAAATTCATTCATTTTTCTGTGTCCTCCACCATTTATAATGAAAGCTGGCAAATGGCCACTGATGCTTCAACTAGAAGACAATGTCTCTATATTTAAATTTGATCAGCTAGATGGATGTTTGCAAATTTTTGTGTCACATGACTTTCAATTTCACTGTGCCAGTATGCAACATTACAAAACTGATATGTATAGGTCATGTAGAGGACTAATTCTAGTGCTTGGTTTTCCATCAGTGACCTATTGCTATGTCTGCTGTACCTTATCACTTAAACCATTTACGTTTGCATTCTAATAATTCTTATAACTGCAGTATATCACACCTGCTGAGAGTTGTCAGGCATTAAAATGATGGTCCGGTTTAAGCGTTGTAATCATAGAATGTTTCAGAGCTTTAGCTGCAAGGAGCCCAGTGTGACTTCTGCTCCTTCATCTAACCTGAATTGTAGTAAATACAATGAAGTAAGTATAATATAAATGAATGATATTATGTTAATTATAAATATGTTTATCATAGAACGTTTCGAAGCTCTAACTCGAAGGAGCCCGGAGAGATCTCAGCTCCATCGTCCAACCTGAATACAGCGTTTCGCATCATCAAAGAAGTGCAGAAGAAATTCAAGACACGAGAGGCAGAGGAACGAGAGAAAGAGGTTTGTAGTAGTACTCTAGTAGTTGTTGTAGCAGCAGCAGCAGTAACAGTAGTTGTAATAGTAATAGAAGTAATAGTAGTAGACATTATTGTCCTCACCTTTGTAGTCGTGGTAAGCTGAGAAGTAAAAGAAAGAGGTTTGCTGTTTAATTGTAACTGTATCTGCATGTCACACACGTACACAGTTGTTACTGGGTAAATGCAGCTTTGATCATTTCTCTATCTTTATGTGATAATGTCTGACATTACACAAAACTCTGTCAGCAAGTTAGAGTGTGCTTCATAGATATAGCTTGGGCTCTCCACAACTATGGGCCCGAGTATGGGGTCTCTGTATTTATGAAAAAATGCTACGAAATGTTGTTTTTGTGTAGTAAGAAACGTGGCTGGTTCTTATTAGCTTTGGATTTTGGACTTCTTGTCCAGTTTGAGCTGGATTTTAACTAAATCGGTGGTTTGTTTGTAACATCGTAACCCGCACTTCTGAGAATTTTGTTGCTTTATAGATGTACAAATTGATCGAATGACCGACTGGCTGACTGATTTATATGCAGGGAGTGATGAAGCAAGATTCACTGATAGTGAGTCAGAATCGTGGCAATCCGAAGCTGAAAGATCTTTACATCAGACCAAACATTGTCTCCAAACGCATTTCTGGCTCGCTCGAGGCACATACAAATGGTAAAAGAGCTTCATAATCGGTTTATGAAAAACTAGGTGATTGGAATGAGCATTTTTAGCCAACCGTACTTGAGTAATGGTCGAGCTGTTGTCATGGTTGTCATCCGTCCGTCGTCCATCTCTCATCCATAACGGATGTATTGTCGCTAAACGGTGCAAGATAGGGCCTAAGTTGATATTGGTCACTAATAGGAAGTTGCATACTGGATTTCAAATGACATATAAGTCATTGACCTTGAAGGTTGTTATGCACGTTTGGCAGCGGAAAACTGGCCATATCTCAGAAACGGTACAGCCTAGGTTACTACTAGTAGGAAGTGAGAGATACGCCCTGTCAGATTAGATGGAAATCATTGACTTTGGATGACTTTGAAGGCCGTTATGCGCTATTGCGGCTAAACGGTGCGAGAGAGGGCCTAGGTTATTAGTGATCACTGATAAGAAGTTGCATATTGGCTTTCAAATGAAATGAAAATCATCGATTTTGGATGACTTTGAAGGTCGCTGACAACCAGTATGGTCATCAACAGCAGGGCATCTTTTTTGGTTATCCATTGTCCTCACCAGCAAACCATTGGATTCATGGTTTGCAGCCAGCAGACATACCACCGCCACAATCATGCATACTAGGCCTTCTTTTCATAGCCCTTAATGTAGTACTCATATGGCTAGAGCTGATCTGGTTGTTTAGGTTAAGTGTATCTTTAGTTTGATGTTTTGAACAGTCCTGAATTAAAGGGCTTTTACATCAGACCGTACTTTGGGTAAGGTCGAGTTTTGCTGAGATAAATGTCTTGAGACCAAAGTTTGGTCAAAAGCTAAAGTGAAGAGTGAATTTAACCTTGTGAAATCCATTAGGCCGAAGACCAAATTTGAGCCTAAACTAGATGCTGTGAGACCTAACTTAAGTCGAGACCAAAGTCATGACCATACTTAAGTTGAGAAGAGTTCAAAAAGGAATTGGTTACATTTTGTGGCAGTCCATACTGGATTATGTCGGATTCTCCACCATTGTGCAATAGCATGTAAACTTAGACTTCGTTGTACTTGCCAGCTGGCAGCAGCATTCTTTACGGAGGTTTGAGAGATCCGATCAGTTCCGTTCTTAACACGGTCTGCAAAAAAACTCTGCACGGATGAGCCAGACTCGTGACCAGAAACGCTTTACTGTCTCGGAAGTGGCAGCTGATTGGCATGAGCTAATGATACTGCAGCGCACTATGGCCATCCATTGCCTGCGCCAGCAAACAGCTGAACCCATGCTGCAGTCAGCAGACATACCACTTCCCCAATCAGCTGCACTTGGCCTTTACCTCGAATCTTTACACAAGCATGATGTCGTGAACAAAGATGATGATGACCGTGTATGTGCCAGGTTTTCGTTTCACATCTGTACGTGGTGACAAAGTTGATATACTATACAACAACATAAAGCATGCATTCTTTCAGCCCTGCGATGGAGAGATGATCATTCTGCTGCATTTCAATCTCAAGGTGGACTGTTTTTACGTCATGTTATGAACTTTTCAAACGTTCTTTTGTCTTACTGGACACTTTACAAAATATTCGCTGGCTGTTTTTTTAGTCTGTATTCATAGTAGTATTTGTTGCAGTTATTCTAGTTGTAGTAGTATTGTGCATCTGTATGTTTAGTGCACTATTCTCTTTGACATGAAGACACAACGATGTACAGTTCTACACTGAAGTGTTCGTAACTGTAGTTGTAGCAGTGGCCTGGCATAGCGGTAATCCATTTCATACGATCAACAAAGTTACTGTATATTGGGTTGAGTTAGTACTGCGATGGGTGACTACCTGCGGGCAGGTAAACCATATCGGTATGTAACCAGCTGACTAGGTCAACTTTATTTTCAATCCTTCCAGTGTAGGTAAATTGAGTACCAGCCTATCTGGCTTATTAAGGTGGGGTGTGTTCACCTGTGTTGGGTGGCAGATAACACTGTGTGATCCCATATTGCTGATGGCTCCATAGCTCTGTGAGAGGTTCAGTCTTCTAAAGAGCTATATTCTGACCTTTACCTTTACCTTTTTGCCTTTACTATTGGTATTTGTAGTAGAACTACACCGTGTCTCAATAAAAAACGTGCCACTTTTATTTTTGTAATAACTGGGAAAAATTAGCCGATGTTGATAATTTTTGGCACGCAATATCCTGAAGAAACTTGACGTAGATTACTGTAGTTTAGCCCACCTTATCTAAATATTGTTGCTACACTACCTAGTGAAATTCAGAAGTCATAGTTTGGCTATTTACAACAATGAATTCATACTGGGTAGCGCATGCGTCGACTCAGAAATGATTAAACGAATAGCGACAAACATGAGTAACGGTTATCATTTCTCTAAAAGACATACATGTTACAGTGTTACATCACATCATTACAGCATGTGCACAAAATGTCTTCTTCCAAGTTCCAGCACGAATGCAAGCAGCAAAAGTTGACGACCTGGGCTCAATAGCTGCGTGACTTAAAGCGGCTCACTTGCTGCTGATGCATCATTTTAGTTCGTCAACATTCTATTTTACGCTCGAAAGCAGCTACTTCTTTCCGCGTGTCTTAGCCATAGCAATTCTGTGTGTCTGACTGTCTGTCTGTCCGTCCGTCCGTCTGTCTGTCCATCGCACGGGTGGATCAGTCAAAAACGGTGCAAGCTAGAATTACCAAATCTTTACCGTTGGCTGTTCGGAAGACTCTAGTTTCAGGAACCATAAAGCTTTTCCATAAATTTGATGGGGGTCACCCTGAACGAGGGTCGCTAAATGAGAGGGGGCGGGCAAAATTTGCGATTTTTGGCCAATAAGTCGCTGTATCTCAGTAACGGTGCGAGATAGGGCCTAGGTTACTATTAATCACTAATAGGAAGTCATATA
>Ga0209367_1001717_pt1 | contig 27662 bp, 19 predicted proteins | sample WorMetLIZISLAND2_FD_187412 | JGI IMG/M metagenome (GOLD analysis project Ga0209367, IMG submission 187412) | Marine gutless worms symbiont microbial communities from Max Planck institute for Marine Microbiology, Germany - Olavius geniculatus... ...
GTAAAAGATCGCATGACGTCACTCACGTAACATCTGTGGCAAGGTCTGGCCATGGAGTCATGGATGATAGCGCTAGTATTCAGGAGATCATTTCTATATATCAGAACTTTGATATACTATGCTTACTGTTGCAAATGTGTCAAATCATACAAAACATTGCATTGTGTTTGAAACTAATATAGATATGTAGGCTACAGAGTACAGACTGCAAGGGGGGGTTAGAAGTTTGTGACGTCATATTAGGGAGGGGTTCAGAGCAGCATGACGAAACATGACGAAGGGGGAGGGGAGATATTTATCCCCTAAAATTGTGTGACATCATTTATGGACGACCCCCATATCTCTGTGGAAAATATATATTTTAACAATGGTTAAGTTGTTGCTGTTGCCATACAGGGTAACTATCAGTATCATTGTGGCAAGAGGGGTATGGAAAGGAGGGGCAGGCAGTTGTCCCCCCATGAATATTGTGCTGTTGAAAATTTTCAGAAATTTTTTTTGGTCAGAAAGTTGTCCAAAAATGCCGAATTTAGGGTGAAAACTCCCATTTGGGGAATATTATGGGCAAAATTATAATTTTGAGCACCCATAATATTCTTATATTCGGAAATCTGCCGCTGTCTGTTGGAATTATTCTGTCCAAAATTGGCCGTGTCTGTCAGAATATTGCAACTGCAATATTGCAACTCCAATTACTTTTTAACCCATGTCACCACTCATAACTGTATATTATATAGTTGTACTTAAAACATTGTCACATGTTACACATTGCTTGTAGAACGAAAATGAGCATCATCATACTTGACATATTTAATACCTGTAGTTATCATCGTTACTGCAGTTTTGTTGTAAGTAAATGCAACTGTTACCAGTATTCGCTTATCTTGTATGTTAAACTGAACATGTTGCTATTAGCGTTCTTTACAAGTAATGTAGTTTTGTACAATTGTATATTGGGTTAATGATTGCTGTGGTGAATATTTAGATACATAAGACGAAGAATATGTTATATAAAGATTTAGTGTGTTCTTGGAAAGCCGTAATTTAGTAATGGTGGAGCTGTTGTCAGGGTTGTCGTCTGTACATCTGTCTGTCCATCCGTCACAGATGTACTGTGCTTAAGTGGTGCAAGATACGGCCCAGGTTGCTATTGATCACTAATGGAAAGTCACATAATTATTGGCTTTCAAATGAAATGAAAATCATCGACCTTGGATGACCTTGAAAGTTACTGACAACCAGTACGGTCGGCTATCCTAGCAACAGCTAGGCTTCTTGTTTTAACAAGCTACTGCTTGACATTGTGTTGTTTCTTTAGTACCTGTATATGATTTTTTAAACACATTTTTCATGTATTGTTGCAATTTTGCTTGTATTACAACATACCAGTATTATTGTGCATCATCTAGTGCACAAGTAGGTCTAGTCCTTGCTTCTTGCTAGCAGTTTTGTTTTTTTTTGTCCATTATAAATGTTATGAATTTTGTGACTTTCATATGTACGTTATGCAGAATTTTGTTTTAACACATTCGTAGCTAAAGGCCGAGGTGCTAAATCCATCATATTAAAAGATACGTATATAAATTATGTTACATGAAATATGTTTTGAGTAGTTTGTAGGTGACTCTTAATCACCTTGAGGGCCGAAAAATCTTGTTGGCCCATACAAGTTGACAAAAAAATCTTTAACATTTCAAGACTGCTAAATGGCTATCAAGTTATGAAATCTAACTTTCTAGGATACCGAAGTTGAAGAAGTGTTCCCCATTATCAGTAACTTGTTTTCTTTGCGGCAAATGCATACTTGTCTGATTAGTTGTCCAAGTGCAGCAGGACTGGCAGTAGATCTGAATGTAGGGGGGCATTTAAGGGTAGGTGTGGGGAGTGGTGTTCCCTTCCCACCTGGAAGTGTTCTAGGGAGGGATGAACTATATGCTCTCCCCAGAAAATTTTCCAAATTTTTTTCTTAGCGTAAAATGAAGCATTTGGGTGCATTTTTTTAAAAAATTTGCAACGTTATCAAAGCTCTCTTCCCCCTTATTTTTCACTTGGCGCAAGCTGCGCACACCAGGTATAGGGAAAGAAGCCACTAAATAGATTAGTTTGTTAAATAAATTATTGGTTGTCGTATTATTGATATAACACTGAATTACGTTTTTAGTTCGCTATTTTTTATTTAACGAGTTTTTTTATTGTGTAGTTTCGAATACTAATATTCGAAATTTCGAATAGCAAAGTTCTTGGTTCGCACAGCAACGTCAAAGCATTTCACTATACATAGAATGCGTAAATTCAATATTCTTTGTGTTTTTAGCACCAAACTTGTAACAAATTTTATGACTATAGTATATTTATGCATTAATCCCACAAAAACTGATACGCAGCCCGCTTATCATACTTCACGTAACTAAAACTGAGCATTAAGGTTAAATTTTTGAAGACGAAAACACATTATCAAAAGTAAGCGGGAAAATCTACCAGGCGTTGGCCGTTGGCGATCACCGCGCATAGAGGACCGACAGTCGGCCCTTTAACTAGAGGGCCGACAGTGTCGTCTCTCTAGGACACAGGCTAGAGAGCCAACAGTCGGCTTTCTGAGGTGTAGTCCTGCATACCGAAAGTGTATGCATATCGACGCTTTTCGGTCATATTAGATACAAGAAGAAGAAGTACCGAAAGTAGTAGTGTGATTCAGCGCATTGTTGCATCAGGCTGGAAGATGAGCATTACTGAGATGAATCTCAAACAACAGAATGTAATGAATATTTTTTGTCAGGGTGGAAAAAAGTACCAAAAAACCTAAATACCGCACCTACAGAAAACCTGTTCTTAACTCTAACCGATAACAGAGAAAATTTTCTGTATTTTTACGCGTGAAAGCAGCTACTGCTATCAGCGCGTCTCTGTCATCACAATTCTGTCTGTCTGTGACACGGGTGGATCAGTCAAAAACAGTCTAAGCTAGATTACCAAATCTTCACCGTCGGCTGCCTGGAAGACTCTAGTTTCAGGAACCGCAAAGTTTTTCCATAAATTTGAAGGGGGTCACCCTGAACAAGGGTGCTAAATGAGAGGGGGTGGCCAAAATTTGCGATTTTTTGGCCAATAAGTCACTGTATCTCAGTAACGGGCCTAGGTTAGTATTAATCACTAATAGGAAGTTGTACACTAGCTCTTGATTGTCACCGAATTCAATGACCTTGAGTGACCTTGAACGCCAAAATAGAGGGTTTTATAGATTTTTTGGTGATTTCGGGCTGTGACACAAATCTATATCATTCACAAGGTGGTGCCACGGAACTATTGTTATGCGATCCAGATAGAGAATTTGGTATCTGTATATTAACTTAGCGTGAACATTCCAATTTTTAGCTAAACTACTGAACCGGAACTGCTGTAGGCGTTCGCATGTCTCATGAGCATTAGCTCACGTTTCTTGTTTGGCAAGTTTTCAGGATTTAGTGCTACCGGTTTGTTGTGGACTGTGAACTGTCTTAAACTTGTAATTTGTAATGAGATGCTATTTTCTGTTTCAGGATATTGAGCTGTAATGTCTGACTTGAACACTGCTTTTATCAATGATGACTTGTCAGGTGGTTTTATGGTCAATCCGGTAACTGATGTCGATAATGCTGATCAAATTACATCAGCAAAGGCTGTGGGTGGTAACAACTTAAACAAAGATGATTTTATGATGACCACATATTCAGCAATTGAAGCAAATGTTTTTAATGAAGACATTGTGCAAGAATGTGTTTGGGAGTCATGCTTCGTGGTTCCTTTAGACTCGCTGAATTCAAGTGCATTGAATAAAGAGCTGCTTGTTGAGGAAAATCTGTTATGCCAGGACGTGTTCGGACATGGCATGAAGCTACGAAATCATGTAAAGCAGAAAAATTCCACCAAAATCAAAACCAGAAGAAAAGCAAATAGCAAACAACAGAAAAGTAATCTTTCCGCAGTGGAAAAGACAAATCTGGATGACAGACATGATTTGTGTTCAGTGGTTGATGCAGTTGACGATAACTTCTGTAGCAGGTCATCTGAAGTTACCAGCACGGACGTGGTAGACTGTCTGGAAGATGGTGCTGACCATGTGACGGACTTAGCAACCGGATTTGAGTGTACTGAAGAGGAGTTGGCAGGTGGTAGCAATGGTGATGATGTAAGTCTGTTTCACTCAGTTCCACTGCCAACGTCTGTGCACCAAGAACATTTGCTTGGATTGCCAGGCATAAGTAGCTATCCTGAAAATTCTGGTGAAAATAGAAATACATTGAACAACAATGTTATGCTGCAGGACGACTGCCAAGAGAAGGTGGAAATAATGCAGTCAAATACTGCTGTTATCAGTTGTGAAGATTTCAGTGATTTGGCACCAGGCAGTGGTAATGTGGTGCAATGTGTAACGAATGATTCTGCCGAAGCTGCTGTATCAAGCATGCTGAACAAGCGGAAAAAGAAAGAAGCAGTGAAAAAGAGCAAGCGTGTAAAGCGTGAATTAAGTACAAACTTGGAGGAGCCGAGTGAGGAACTGGTTTGCAGTGAATCAGATGCTCTGTCAACTATAGGAGAACCCGACAGATGTGCAGGAAATACTGCTGTACCAGGTAAGTTAAAATCCTACCATTGTTTTGTCATTTTGGTTATTTTCATATTTTTAAGTGCTGTCAATGTTTTCCACTGCTAATGATTTCAGTACTGTTATTAGGCCGCCCGGAACGGTAGTTCCTGGAAGGCCTTATGTTTTACAACAGTTCTTTATTTTTTTTCAATGCGAAATCTCCGAGGTTTCGGACCACTTTCCACGAGCGCAAATATCTCTGGAATGGATAGAGATATCCAAAATTGAAAAAACTAATTGACCGAGAGCATTTCCTCCCGCGTTGGACGAAAAAAGTTTGGTGGACTTTGGTCCACTAATTACGGAGATTTGGAGGTGCAACTATACCCAAAAAGTCAGCTTTTTCGAAATACCATATTTCGGCCCTAGGGGGCACTGCGTTCTGAAAATTTTTACATGCGCTACAGAATGACTCAAGTCTTGCTAGCATATACCCCAAAGGGGATGGGGGCTCCTCCAACAATTTTTTCACTGGGGTGTCAAAAATTGGCTTAAAATGTAGCGTATGAGCCTCAAAATCTATGGCGCTAAGGGGATTAGCCTAATGAAACTTTTACCACGTGATGTGCTGCTAGGAAGGCAAAAAACATCCAAAATTTGGCACGATTTAGGACAACTTTCGAATTTGACCAAATATTTCCAGGAAGGAATAAGATATTGACAAGCGCTCAACGGTGTTATCAACTACCATTCGTCTGGCATTGAACAAAAAAAAATCTGGTGAACTTTGGTCTATTAACCACAAAGTTGTGTTTGCTCATTCTGACCCACCCAACATCGACAGTGCACGCGTTTTCGGACAACTTTGGAGTTTGACCAGGAATATCTTTGGAATGAAAAAAGATATCGACAAGTGGTAAACGGCGTTTTCAACTACTATCTATTCAACATTAAATGCAGAAAATTTGGTGGACTTGGGTTCACTAACTACAAAGTTGTGTTTGCTCATTTCGACCTACCCAACATTGACAGTTCGCGCATTGTCGGACAACTTTAAAAATTGATCGCATAATATTTCGAGAATTTATAGACATCAATAAATGGAAAACTGCATTTACAACTACGATCAATTCCACGTCGAACGCAGAAAAATTGGTGAATTTGTGTTCACAAACAACAAAGTTCTGTTGTCTCATTTTGAACCATGCACCCAAGTCTAACATTGAGCTTGCTATACATGTATATGATAATGCAGTTGCGTTCGGGCCACATGGCCGCGTGACTTTGCTGCGAACGAAATTTCAACCCCTTAACTGTCCCCCAATCGAACTTAAAGCGCTGGGCGGCCTCACGTTGGGCTTTTTCCCATATTTCTAGTTTGTTTAGCTGGGCTGCCACATATTGCTGGAGATTGCCTGTGACCCATTGTGAACTTTGCAAAGTGCTTGTGTATGACGTTTATAGGCTGGTTGTCCTTGTTGCGTATCCAGCATTGTGAAAGCTGTTGATATCTGTTTTACTTCCTACATTTTTATGCCTCTGCCAATGTGGGTTCAAAAGGTCAAGGGTCAAAGTCACGGTGGGGTCAAATATGTTCTGAAATGGCAGAGGCATAATAGTCGATGGAGTCGTAACCACCACCAATGCAGGACTGCACGGCATCACTGACGATCTTCTACAATGACTGCAGTCTGTTCAGAATGTCGCCGCGAGGCTGGTCACTCGCACAGGACTGTGTGAACATATCATACCCGTTCTATGTGAGTTACACTGGCTGCCCGTGCGACGTTGTGTCGAGTTCAAGATAGCCACACAGGTGTTCAAGGCACTGAACGGCTTGGCGCCTCCATACCTGGTCGACGATTGCAACTTGGTCAGCGACGACACTCTCCGACTACGTTCAGCTACCTACCTCACTTATATGGTACCAAGGACAAGGACACGGCTCGGTGACAGATCATTCGCAGTCACCGGCCCACGAGACTGGAATAGTTTGCCGGCTGCACTGCGGGCCGTAGAGGACTACGAACAGTTCAAAGCGCAACTAAAGACACATTTGTTTGATTGATTGAGACTGCAGCACCTAGTGACTTCTGCTTTTCAGCGCCGTGTATAAATACACTTTATTATTATTATTATTATTATTATCTAGTTCTAAAAAAAAATTTTGTACTATTAATTTAAAAGCGTGAAATTTCCTGATAATATATAACTCACTAGTTTTTTACGTATGTACTGTTCTGTTATTGTTGCTAATAGCCACAGTGCAAGTTGTAGTGGTCTAGCAGACTGTGTCTGTAAATTTTTTGTGCATTGACGCCTGTGTGTCTGGAACTGCCTTTAGATGCCAATGCTGCTGAGCATGAGGACCCATCTACTGGGTTTGTCAGTGAAGCACCGGATGTTGACGCAGCTTGCTCTGTCTCAGACGTCGTTCCTGACGTGCAGACTTCTAGTCAGAGTTTACTTCAGGACGACGTGGATGACATCGCCGAATTTCCGGCTTTCCCCAGAGAAAGGTCGCGTAGGTTAAGGAGAACTTCAATCATCATGTACAGGAGGTCGCTGCAGGATGCAGAAGATGCTGCACTTCAAGAAGAAAAGTGTGACACCTGGGAAAACATGGAGGAGTGCGGTACAGCAGCAGCAGCTGACGCCGAAACGACTGCCACGACTAACGACGTTACATTTGATGATTATGAACTTGTTCTACTTCCCACGAAGTCATACCAGTCTCTGACACTGCCTACAACTGCTGTGGACAATGCGAACATGCCATCAGATGTTGAGACCGTCGAGTTGTCTTCCATCACTGAGTCCCAGGGCACTGACATCTCTGATGAAACTGGTATTTTTGATGATTTTTTTCAATACACTTATTGAATATTATTACTACATCAGTAGGCACTGTTGCGTTTACAACAACAGAAGTGTTCGGCCGTTTAAAATTAGTAAGTGTTAATTTGCAGAAGAAAACTGATTCACTATTATTGTAGCCTTGTAGCAGCTGATAATTAACATGGCCCTTGCGGATCCGTGAGAGTCCTTGAATTTTTTTTTCCAGATTTTTAAGGCCTGGAAGGTCCTTGAAAACAGACATGGTCCTTGAAAAGTGCTTGAATTTGATTTTTTTAAAACCATGACTGAACAAGTGATTTTCAGCATCAGTGGTGCCTGAGTCTGAGTGGTGAATAGATTTCATTATTCCTGTTACTTATTGATAATTCCAGTTTCTGATTAATGCTTGAAGGTGTAAATTGTCAAATGTAAATTGAAACTGCTAATATATGCTTATAAAAGTGCCGGTTTGATTTAATTCAGTTCTTATGTATCCTTCGTATGGTCCTTGAAAGTTCTTGAATTTGATTCTAACAAATGGGCAAGAACAATGTGCCATGTAAGTCAAGAACCATGTAAGCCTAATCTTTATTAAGTAAAACAATGACTACAGTAAATGCCAACAGGTAAAGAAAGACAAGACAATGAACTGAACGTGTGTTGGCACTGTCACATATGCAAACCATCTTGATCTGTATCTGTTATACTCCTGCGACGAATAGTTACATTACGGACAGTGACATAACAGCAACTTAATTTAACTATTCGTCAGATGAGTATAACAGATACAGATCAAGATGGTTTGCATATGTAACAGTGCCAGCACATGTTTAGTTTGCTGTCTCGTCTTTCTTCACCTGTTGGCAGTTACTGTAGTCATTGGATTTTTGGGGGGTAAACCCACTGGGTTGCTTTGCGGTAAACCCACTTTAAAATGCACTAAAAACTCACCCCAAACTTAATCCAATTTCCATTTCTTGTTCCGTCAATAATGAAATATTTTATTGTGGTTAAGTTTTTGAAATGAAAGCCCATAGAAATACCAAAATCCACCAAGTTGGGCTTTTTACAAAAGCCGGTTTTACCTAAAAACCCAACAAAACCCACTGGGTTCAGCTTTCTGAAAATACGTTTTTTGCAACCCTGATTGTAGTTCTTTCTGAAATTGTTTTCAGATTCGAGCTTGATGAACATAACCAACAGTCGACCACGGCGCCGCCGGTCAACAGTAAATTCACAGGCTTCAGCCATCGTGTCTGTCGCTCTACAACCAAAAAAGAGACAGCGTAAGCCATCTACAAGCTGCATTGAGGATATATATCTGAATCGTTTATGGAGATCACAGATGCCGAAAGAAAAGGCACTGGAGTCCATCCCAGAAACGTCCATGCTGGAGCAGCTCGGGTCATGCAAAGTAATGAAGCGTGTGCGCAGCCTGAAGTTCGAAGATGGTCCGAACAAAACCAAACTTAGACAGCGCCACCAGAAGGCTACAAAGAATGGCTGGAAACCAATAACAAAGAAGCAGGATGCACTGCTGGATCGTCAGCTGTCTAGCAAGTTGGCTGAGTTGGAGAGTGATCTAAATTCAGTTACAGAATAGAATTGCATGACTGACTGCTGTTACAGCAAACTACACAGTTCATAAACTATCAGGAGTTCTTTATCTAACTCTGGTTTTCGAATTTGTCCTCCAGTGAGTTATTTTTCCTTGGTTTGTTATTTTTCTTTTGGTTTTATTGCTTATTTGTGCATTTCGTTAAAATGCTGTAAGTCTTTAAGATGCTGAGATTGCATTGCCTGGCCAATGTCTGGTTGTTTGATAATGTTTTTAAATCTCTAGCTTGCATTGCTGATAGCTAGATTGGTAAGAATACACACAGTAAGGCTGTGTTCACACATGCACGAGTACGAGTACGTGTGCCAGTTTCGGCTTGTAGTAGCTTCACTCACACGAGTGGAATGTTCACGGTGACTTGTACAAGCACATAACTCAATGCGTGTCAGCCATATTGAATGAAATTGAATCGAGAAAATGCTTTGTGAATAAACAACAATATTCCATCACATCGCTAATAATTTTACCAACTGCGCACCTCTGACGACGAATAATTTTACGACGACGTTAGTTCTGATGTCAAATATGTGCCACAGCTTTTACATTATATTACTGTTATTCATAAGTAGTTTACTTCGCACGGGTTGGATAAAAAAATGACCTGCACAGAAACTACTTGTACAAATTAAATTTACAGGTAAACCATACTCGTATGTATGTGAACGGCCACCATTGAAATACACGCAAACTCGTGCTTGCCGGAACTCGTATACAGAAACCCGTACAGTGCCGCACTCATACTCGTGCCTTTGTGAACCCAGCTTAATACTGCTAAGAGAATAGCAGTAAACTGTTGACATGGTATTTGCAGTGTCCTGTTGTCCTATTCAGATGTTGCTTTAATCGCTGTCCTGACAGACTTTTCATCCTGGGATAATCAATTATTTGATTGCAGTTAAATGATTTGTGATGGCATTGCTGTATTGCACACTGATTAGCATTAACCTGTGTAAGTGCATCAAATGATGTGCAGAAAGTGGACATAGTCAGCCTATGCAATGACTGTAATCGTATCTGATTTGACACTGCGCATAATGTCTAAAGTGATGTTCTTTTGACATTTTACCATTACCTGCTTGATTAACATTGGTGGCACTGTGCCAGCAAAGTAGTAAAATTATTAACTATTATGTCAGAAAATTTTCTTTTCAAAGATACAGAATTATGAGGAAACTTTAGGAACAAAATTGAATATTTGAACACCCATAATCTCTTCTGCTTTCAATTTGCAGCTGTCTGAAGAAAATTGAATCTTTGTGTCCCGCATTTTTCATTCCATTGTGATGCTGTGAATTGGGAATCCGGAATAAGTATGCATTTGGATACATGCAACAGTATTTATCATGACACTCCGACATGACACTCCAACCTCTGCATTTGCTCTGGCTTATTACTGATTCATTGTTTGTTGATTTTGCATCAGCTGTAGTCATTTGACAAAAGGTTGAATGTCTGTTGTGTTCTCAATGTGAAGTTTGTTTGACACGTGCATTTGCTGAAGTATTTCACACGGTGGGGCAGATTACCATTATTACAATTACTTTTTGTTGCGATGAACTGTGGTAAATTATGTTTGTCTCTGGAAAATCCTTAAAAACTCCTGATTTGTGGCCACCCTGATTTTGTTTATTTATACTGCTGTTTCACATTGGTCGATGGCATTATTAATTTATGGCCCACAGAGGCTGGACAGTTTTTCGTAAAGTGTTGAAAGGATCAGGACTGTACTGATGCTTGGTGAAGGCAGAGAAAATGGGCTCACTACTTAGCACAAGCATGGAAGTGACAGACCCAAGGTCTACATGGCACAACAAATGAACTGTGAAAACAAGAAAATTTTTATGTATGTTGTCCCAGTCATTCTCACAGCATGCATAAGTGGTTAAATAGGACACGTTATGAGTTTTTAGACATATGGTCGCTAGGATTGACCAACTTCCTTTGTGTGGTATCGCTGACTGCCTTATTGCAATTTCATATTGAGTGTGTTTGAAAGAATTAGAAATCTGCCAGTTTGAGTTGCATACTGTAGATTGCATCAAAAAATACACAGCATTCTTAGGACAACTCTGTCAAACCTGGTCAATTCTAACGAGTATTTCATTCTTGCATTCAGACATAAACTGTAAAAAGAAGCTGGGATAAAATCTGCCATCTTTCACCTCATAGTGTGATATTTTGCAGTATCACTAGGCAAACACTGGACTGTCGGAAAATTGTTGGGAAATTACTCCCATTTTGGGTAAATTTAGAGGCCAAAATTTAAATTCCAAGCACGCATAGTCTCCTGTTAGAATATGTAGGCTGTCTGACAGAAAATTGCAGCCCCATCTACTTTTTTTTAAACAGGTCTACGATGCCAGTTACTACTCACAGCATGTCTTAGACTGGTGGTATGCACTTGAATAAATGATTTTAGACACTTTTAATCTGGCAAATTCTATAATAGTGATGCTATACAGATGAAGGATGTTCAGCGACATCTCAGAATGCAGCGGTGGTAGAGTTAGAAAAATCAGTGTGCATTAGCCGTAGTTTTCACACAAATGAGTTTTTTTATTCTGCATGTACATTCTACTATGACATTCACGTATTAATCCGATTGTAAAGTGTCCTTATCCCTGCAGAAATTCTACTCCACATCTACAGTTAATTCAAGAAGTTGGGAAATATTTTTGGTGCTGAATGTTCCATAATACAGTAGGCCTACCGGTACCGATGATCCAAGCTTATAACAACTACCTATTTACAAATTTCATTTTAAGCTAGAATTTTTTAACAGTACCGGCAGTGTTATATCAATATATAGTCGCAATACAATCAGTGTCAGCAAGTTATGCATAACTAGCAACCTATAAGTCAATCTGATCAAAATTTCATTTTGACACTTCCCATCTGAAAACAAACATGTTAATTCTAAGTGACAGTAAGTTCTACGAAGCTTCGCAGTCACAGTGACTTGAAACACAACAGTCAACGAAAGTCTGGTGCTAAACGTCGTTCAGTTTCATAACCAACTTCAGTATGCCGCAGACCTAACAACACAAATCCACATTGTACAATCAGCTCACACCTTTGTTATATTTTGGCGGTAACAATGTGATGCGTGATCAAAAGTTTTATGCGACAAAATATCACACACTGCAACACCTATGTATACCTAGTAGAGCTAGCAGCTGTTATCAGAGTTGGAAAATTTTGGTTTCGTGGGGAAAATTTTAACGCTTTTTAGTGTCTTTTGTCTTCAGTGTACAAAGAAAACAGGACACAAAATTTACGATGCAGGAGAAACATCCTACACATCCGTCTCCATGTCACATTCTTTTTTGTTTCGACATCAAAACTCAAAAATCACGATCAAAATTTGATTTGTGTGATTATTATACAACAAATGACAGACCTAAAGTTTGGAATTTTTGACGTTTTATGGAACTTTAAAGAAAAAGCTAGCTTTCTCAAATCAATTTTTCCGCCCTGGCTATTCTGGCATTGACGTACGGTATTTACCTCTTACTGACTTACAAAACTTGACCACTCTGAAATACTGCTTCAACTTTGATTTTTTCGCCTCACTGGGGTTGACAGTTTTAGCCAAAAACTTCTCTTCAGCATTACCAAACTGTATTATTCCATACTGGCATTCATACTGCCTACATACACGACAATGTCTAGAGTGAGATAACCATGATGGTAACCCATGGGTGTAGTCAAACATGACCAAACGAATGACAACTAGGCCACACGATCAACTATCGGTCAGTGTAGAATAAGTGCCAGTTAAACAATTGTTTTGTGCCATTCACTTATCCAACTTGGCTTGGTAGTCTGATGGTAACGTGCCGAACTTGTAATCCTGAGGTCGCTCAGGTCGCAGGTTCGACCCTGGGCCGGGACACTACCGCGTAAACGACCTTAGGCAAGTTGTTCACACACGTGCCTATGTTCACCAAGCAGTACAAATTGGTACTGGCTTTACCGCCGGGAAGGTTACGGCAGTAATATGCGGAGGTCTGGCCCTCCTCCCATATATAAGGCAGAGATGGGTTTGCCTGTATCGGGTGGCAGGTAATACTGTGTGATCCCATATGTTAGGCGAGGCATCTGCAGCACACTGCTGGCTCGGGACCATGGAAACGGAGACGAGCACTGCTCGCATTGGTCACAGAGCTGTTAGGGGGCCTGTTGACTATCGGCTATTTATCCAACTCCAGTCAGATGTTATGTTTACAAAATACTGAGAAAAAAACAGTACCTCGCATGTTCATGACCAGTTCAGTGGAAAAACTTGAGATCTCTTGGAGCCCACTGAAGCTGCTGAAAAGCTGTGCAAACTGTAGTACCGAGCATCACCAGAACTCCAAGCATGCCAAAATGTCCTTGCTTGCGCTTTGCCGGATCTAAATTCAGTATTAAAATTCACACATCAATCAATGTAATACAGCAACACAGTAACCAGTGCTGTGAAGCACACTGACGAAAAATCTTGGTTTAAGTGTCAACAAAAAAAAAATCCTAAGACGTTTCATGACTTGTTACTAATAACTATTAGGCCTAACATCTTCATATAATATTTTCCTTGTGCAATGAGTAGCAGCAATTGCTAGACTGGGTGATACTATGCTCCGATTTGCTCGCAAAATGCAATGCAAACTAATCAACTCGCCAGTCACCACCATAAAAAGTCTAGATCTGTGCTGAATGCAAGAGAGTTTACCCAGTTCATAGTGACCAAGTTGTTCATTTTTAGTAACTTCAGTTACGACTGCAGTAAACAATCTATATAAGTGCGTACTGTATTGGCCTCATATACTTACGCTAATTGCATTAATTTTTACTAGAATGCAAGTTCATTATCATCATCATCCACATGCTTTCAAAAAGTTCAATTTTGTTCCCTTTTCACACAGTTTACTTGCATATGCATATTACACCCATTATACTGAACCATATCATCTTGAAAAACGTTTTGGACTTGCACAAATCAAATTCCTACAAGGCCTGCATCACTGCAGGTGTAATAGATGTTTGCTCAAACTGTGGAGTGGCACCACACTCCGCTGAACATTTTTTCTAGTGCCCTGCCTGCTCGACACAACTGACAACTCACGACCTATGGGACGATCCAGATGCGGTGGCTGATTTGCTCAAGCTCAATGACAACTGACGAAAAAGAGGAGCTATGGGCTACAACAACAACAACAAGAAATCAAATTTTGTTTACATCACTTACTGGTAATGATGATCTAATGGTATCGAAACAGAGATACTTGCCACCGGTGTAATATCCACGTGCAAACATAACGCGGCCAGCAAGATACACGCATCCACCAGCAGCGGTTATTTTCTACACATCAGACAAATAATCTCAAACACCACTCTACCAGTCACCTCCAAACAGACAAAAAATAATATCAAACTAATTTTTTTACGAGAAACTTTAGTATATAGCATACCTGGTGCTGCCATCTGGCTCGCAACAATCTGATCTCCCTCATATTCTTCTTACGTGAAAAATTTCTGGCTCAGATCTTACTGTAGTTCCTAGTTGCTAGATGAACTATTAAACTGTTGGAAAGATGAATTTTATTCAACCACATCTAACAGTTATCAGAGATAGAGTATGCATGACGAGTTGATGACTACTGACTATAATGGCATAATAAGCTGGCATGGCAGATGAGTTAATTGCCCAGGTTGTCAAAAATTTCTTAACTGTTTTTCATAGAGACTATCAGTTAAGTTCAGTTTGTTCAGCTGCACTGCACAAGCTATGTTCTAAGCAGGAAAATGAAACTTTATTTTCCAATGAAATGCACTAAGGGCGTGTTGCACCAATGTCGTTCATGACCTCGGTTCAGCTGAACCGAGATCAAAAGTTGAACCAAGTTCACACTGAATTACGTTGCACCAAGTTGAACTCGAATCTGAGCCAAGTCAACTGCGTCGTCCATATTGAGGTCGCTGGATTTCAGATCCTGCTGAATGGTTTTCATCCATTTAATACAAGGACGTCCCAGTGGTCTCCTCCAGTTTCCTGCAGGGGAAGCTGTTAAGATCTGTTTTGCATCTGTTTCATCAGGCATTTGTGCAATGTGTCCGATGGTCAGATGGCAGTTCAGAATTGAATGGAGATCAACGCTTGAACCGCTTTGGTGCAACGCAATTTATGGCTGAACTAGGATCAAATTCAGATATGACCCGGGGTTCAAAGTTGAACGATGCTGGTGCAATGCGCCCTAAGAGAGATCAGTTTATCTGCCAAGTACAGAGCTTTAGTTTGTTGAATTGTGCAATGCACAATATAACTTTACTACATTGGCTGCTAGAAATAACTGGCACGACAGCACTCACAGAATGTAAAGGCAATACTAAAACTGAGTAACAATGTGGGAAATCAGAAAAAAAAGTATTATTACCGGCTGTGATAATCCTCCAACGAACAGCAGTGTCAAAAACAACGGATAATTTTCCAATCTGAAAAGACAACAATTCTCAGCTTCACAATGCACAAAACGCATATAATTAACAATTAATCACACTGCTTTCGACTTTTGTGAAACGGCCAATTTTTTGCGAGTTCCTGCAACTTAGGCAAGTGACGATCATACAGGAAGCTGGTTGAGTTTGCTACATGGTGTAGCAAACTCACCTGGGACTGATAAGAAGGTGGAGGGGAGTGAGTGAGTCCCTAGGGTTTAACGTGCCACCCAACACAGTATAGGCCATTTCGGGGATAGCCCTTACAGGCAGTGCACATACATACGTATAGAACAGTAAGTTCAACCTTTACAGAAAAACCTAATATGAAACATAAAACACAGAAACGACCCAAACCTAAGAACTTGCCGTTATAAGTGTGCATACATAAGAGTAATGGCAGTTCTAATAATATTCCCTGTTATCCTCCAGACAGTCATCAATCTCATAATGCTGCCTATTGGAAAACAGGGTTGCCGATTATAAGGCAGACTGCTGCATCTTGCACTGACTGCAGATACTGAAACATATTACCAACCTTGGACAAAATGCCACCGAAAAGGGAGCGCAGGCCCTGCAGGGTGACCACTTTCCAGCCAATATGAGATTCCCTGATGATTCATGGCACTCTGGATCATTTTAACTGGTACTCAACTAAGTTAATCTAACCCTAGTACTGTCCAAAATTTATATTCTAGATATGATACGATTATTAGATATGATTATTTAAAAAAACTAAAACATAAGTAAGCAAAATTCACCAAAACAGCATAAAATAATTGACACAAACTCTAAGTAACACTAAAAGCCTGTTGATGCAATTTTTAGGAAATTTTTTTGTCAATCTACCCTGACAATTTTTTCCCCGACAATTCACTGTTTTCCAGACAATTGGTCACGCTGTAAGTGAAAAGCTGTCCAAACTGACTGCTGCCTGAATGCTGTAAATATTAAATAAGCCGTCAGCGAGTTTTCCCATTGACCTTGTGCGCTACGAGTTACAAATTTACTTACTCCTTTATGAACCCAGCTCAGTAAAGGCAAAGCAATACATGGCTCTTACGTCTGTTGGTGCACTCTCTGAACGCAGTTGAACTTGTCATTGTCCGCACTGTACAGCTTTGGATACTGTTAAACATCAACATCAGATAGTATGACTGTGAGTAAAATGGGTAACTCAACAGACTTAAAACAACTATGATGTTGTGGTAAAAGTGAATGTAAGCAGGTGCTCTTCTTTCTTCTTTCTCTTTCCTTTAGCTTGTAGGTGGGTAAATCTAACTGAGTCTCTGGTACTGAGCTACTTTATTACAGTTTACAGTTCAAAATTGAACATTTAGTTAAATTTCTAGATGCAGAGCATCACTGCCATTTATTTTGTACAAAATTATACTGTTTACTGACTGCAGGACATCAATGTCAGTTTGTCAAATGCAATACCACAACAAAACCAGTCACAGTGCACAGGTATGAAGTAAAACACATCACAGTTTAGCTAAAAGAAAGCTAGCTAACTATTGGCACAAAAAATCATAATAATATTAATATTTAACAACTGGAAAATCAGTCCTAGGCCAGCCAGGGCTGAAAACTGGTTAAAAACTAACTTTTCCAGGTTTGTTTATAAAACCTCAAAAACCTCCAAGTAAAAAAATAGATTTTTTGATTTTTTTTATTTGCTATACAAATCATGATTTTCAAGTTTTCTGAGTTATGATGCCACATCATTCACCTGGTTGGTCTTTTAGGCCACTGCCTACACTTTGTTAGAATTTCGAGAAAATCTGTTCCAAACTTGCTGAGTAATAGTGCAAATTCTGCAATAGTCATTTCATGCTCTATTTGCTAATGGTAAACAATCCTTGATGCTGAAACAGAATCCACCAAACTCAGGATCACCACCAAAAAGTAATCATTTTCCTTAAGTCATGTCCAACCCCTGCAAAATTTCATCAGTGTTGGTTCACGTTCTTCTAGACAAAACTTACATCTTATGTGTACATACAGTGATGTTACGTACGTCTACTTTATGTTCCTTGCGAGCTTTAATCACATTCCCTGCCATCCACATGTTAATTACTACGCTGTCAAGGAAAGTAAATATAACATAGCCATAGCCATCTGGCAGCAACTCCAGTATCTTTGACGGAGCAACCATTTTCACCAATGTCTATTGTCTACAGTTCACAAAACACAACGCTAACACTACTAAATATGACATGCAAACTTTCACATCACTAGACAAAATGTGATAATTGTTATTGCATTCACAAAGCAGTAACACAGTGCTGTCTGTGCTATCGTTGTACATTTAAATCATTTTTGTTTTTATACGTAGTGCACAGCAAAAATGTAACTTGAGGTGGTGTCACAAAACACCGCATTGGCCACATCAACACCAAATATCTGATCAGATCAAGTATGGAGAGCCAGAGCGAGAGTTAGCAATCTAATCTTATTACATATCCAGTGTGGCTGGTGTGGTGTTTTGTGACACTCTACATTGGGTGCACAGTAGATTTTGGGGGTCACCCCACTTTGCATGGAAAGGAACTTGCAAGGAAAGGAAAATGGAAGGAAAATGGTAGATTTTGGCAATGTGTGAAATTTGCAAGAAATGAAAAATGCAAGGAAAAATAAAGTTGAATCTGCAAGGAAAGAAAATTGCAAGAAATGGAAACTGCAAGGAATGGAATTTGCAAGGAAACCATTACTGCCAGCAATGGTTACAGTTAACCACATGGTTAATGTAAGTTACTTGAAAATAAATGTGCAAACATTTGACAACATCAGTGAATTTTTAAAATGTTTAAATCATTTTGTAATCTGACTGCACAGTTGATTTTGGCAGGTGTAAAGTTTATCTCTACACATATGAAGTTTGGTATACTCGATTAAAATTAAATATGCTTTATGTTATATGTTTAAAACAGAATACAATCACTCTCACATGATACATACAGTATAGTAGACCAAATACTGCCGCCAACAGAACTGATAGACACAAAATGGTCCATCAATAAACTATAGGATACGTATTCCTTACAAAGTCCATTCCTTGCAAATTCCACCCCTGCAAATTACTTTCTTTGCCAATTCTATTCCCTGCAAATTCACACGGCTGCAAATTTTGGGGCCTTTCCTTGCAATTTCCACCCTCTTCCCTTGCAAATTCCATTCCGTGCAAATTCTGTGCCCCCGATTTTGGTTAAGGTTAGGGTTAAAGTTTTGTTGGTTTTCATTACCAGTAGTTGGGTTGTTTTCAGCATTTAGAGTTACCAAAAACTGGACAATCTTACTGTTTTCAGTATTTATTGTCACCCCATTCATCTATATCTGTAGTGCTTAATGGTTTCCGCCGTATGTCTCGGCCAAAGTCACGGGAGCTACAACATCTCAGTCTCACCTCAAATACAAAATGTCCCATCTCGGTCTAATCTTGGACAAAAAGCTCAATATCTGAGAAATATGCATCTCACTGGCATGCTGACTTTATGATGGATATGTGGCACAGCTGTTAATAATTGCACATGATGCAAGTATTGATAAAAAAAGTAAGTAAGTAAGTAGTCTACATTTGTAACGCGCCATATGTCAAAACAGAAGTTCGAATCGTAGACACTTAACTGTTAAAATGTTATATAAGCCAAAAATATGCATGACGGTAGTTACCAGCAATGACCGTAAACCTAAAAATGTCATTGTGTAAAGTTTTTTTTCTCAGTTGACGGGACAGGGCAAAAGTTCCCACAACGGCTTCCGGTGCAACGGATTCGCACAGTGCAACTTAGGCAATAAAACACAGCGCAATAATAATTGGTCAGTGCTAGCGGTAGATCGGCAATCTCGCACTAGAGAAAAGAAAACTACTAGCGGTAGATCGCCATTTATCTAATTACATTTATCTCGTTGTTAATGTAAGAATGCAAAATTTTCTTTTTCACTGCATTGCTAAGACTGTGGATGGAAATGAAATGTTAGCAATTACCAAGCATTAAATAAAATTTATTCAAAAACACTATAGCTCTAAGTCTGTGTTACAAAAAAACTGCTTTGGCTTGAGATGGACTCTGATATAATACTGAATAAGCTCGATTTAAATACGTGACAATGTCGTGGTATGGTTTGTAGGCCTTCTATGTCTACCAAGCATATAAGTTGTACCATTTTCAGAATAATGTATTTACCCGATCTACCTCTAGCAATTTTCCAGTGGTAACAGCAAGATCGCTGATCTACCACTAGAATTATGGATAATAATTATAGCAAAATGCTTGTAATGTCTACGTTTGTTACACATGAGAAACTACAAAAAATAAGACATATACAACAAAATATTGACCTTCAAATAGCAAAACTCGGCGAAGTTAGGAACTTTGTAAACATAGAGTAATTTAAAGCTGCCAATGTAAACAGTTTCCAGTAGTGATGGATCAATATTAGCATTTTAAAATCGATACGATTCGATACAGATACCGAAATCTAAATATTGATATCAGTTTCCTTTGTACAGATTGATTTGATTATTTTTCTTTGGTGTGTGTGTGTGTGTGTATTTTTCCGTTTTTCTTTCCCTCAGTTTTTAAGAATTCAATTAGTTTTTTTGTGTACTACTTTTATGTGTATTTTCATGTTGTTCTGTATGTGTACTGCGTGTACGATTTCATAATAAATAAATAAATAGTTTAGACGAATGCACGAAAGTTGTAAATTTCTGCTGACTTTCATGTTCTTACCACTTAACTTTCTAGGCCAAGCTTATTGAATAACGTTTCACCGTAAAGAAATAAGTCATCTTCATCTATTGTTTAGAATCTATGCCCGAGTCTGCTTCTGCCAGCTGCTTCTCCTAACTAGCAAACACTTTGCAGAATTGGTCAAGTGACTGAAGTGATGTCAAACACAATTTAACTGTATAACTGAAATTTTCACAAGACAAGAGGCATTCAAACTGTCCATCTATATCAGACTACAAACTTGTTGAATGTCCCTCATATTTGCATGGAAAAATGCTGGCTGGAAGAGAAGGTCAACATTTTTTCACAGTGGAATCTCAGCTTTGGAGAAACCCTGGACCAAGTGTGTTTCAATTGTGAAAAACTATGTTACAATGAGGCAGAATGCAATACCAATAGCCTATCTTTGGCCTAACCATGTCAGTCTACTAACTTTTTAAACGACCTGAGTACATACAGAACTCATGTAACATTGATATAATTTAACAGCAACCTATACGCTGAATTGCACAATTGCAGATAATGCTCACATGATCACATACACTAACATATTCAATATATTCATAATTAACAGTTACTTCAACCACACAACTACACACAAGACTAACTAAACATCAGTTCCTCGATAAGTACACCACTACAGATGATATAAATCATACAGTAAATTTAAATTTACTGGATGGTTTCCAGTGTCACAAATTGACTGCAAAGAAAAAAAATCACAGTCAAATGACTGTACTGTTAATGTGTCAACTTTTACTGTTCACCTGTGTAAGAATAACAAGGCAAATAATCACAGTAAAATTCAACAACAACAAACAAACTGGACCCAATCATAAAAAATCATCACTGAGCAATGTCATCTAACACACAAAATGAAAATACTACAACATCATCGTACAACAAGCAAATGACCTATTACAAAAATATAGATTCAATAAATGTTTCTGCAATAAGATCTTCCAAACACAGACTATACTACCTCAAATACTGAAAATGTAAGTAAAATATACACCAGGAGTAGTGTGGTGTTAAAAAAACAGCCACATCGACTAGCACAAAACAATGGTCCCAACGCTATGAAGAAAAGAAATAAAATCTTCTGATTCTCAAAGGTGCAGTTGCAAAATGCTAGTGAAAAACAACAATAAGTCCATTAAGCCACAAAACTGCAGGTACAACATATAAAGCAATCAACAAACACAATCATGTCACTAAAAAGTGAAAAAAAACAATATATGCAGCACAGCAATACATAACAATCTATTTTTAAAATGTAACTAAAATACCACAAATAATAATGCAAACAACACAACGTAACAAAAATGGACAAATGAGTACAATTTTATTGACTCAAGCATCATTTGCAAAATTGTCTATGCGAAACAAAAACTCCGCGACATTGAAATATCCAACATATTCCGCTTCGGATGGCATGACGTCGTAGTGGAAGTGACCTCCGTCTCCGTGATCACTGAAACAATGGAAATGCTCCATTCTCAAGTTCAAACCCTGCACACAGCATTCAGTGCTATTAACACATGCACAACATCACTGTACACATTGTTTACACCTTCAAATTCTGCATTTCTGGACAATATTTTTGAGAAAAAATTCTCTAACAATTATCTGACAGCAGTAAATTTTAAAAAGGGAAAAAAAGCAATTACATCCAGGATGCTGTGTGTTTAAATCATACTCACTGTATATAGAAAGTTTTATATCGCTAGTTCAGAGTGTTTTAATACAAGCTGTCAAAAGCCGAATATCTGTTACAGTAGCGATTGCAATCCCGGGACTGAATTGTTGATCCAGGGATCTGGGATTAAGAAATTTGCAATCCCAGGATCTTGTTTTCGAGATTAGGCTTACAGATTGGCCGTTATTTTGGTATCCTGAATGGACTTATTTCATACACATTAGGCCCCTACAAAAATAGGCCTATGTCCGAACTGTAAGAAGCAACTGTGCAAATTCCACTGCACAGCAAGGAGAGCGACTCGGGTGCACATTAAATATCTTATTACATAAATGGCTAGAATTGTCATTTGTATCATTTAGCATGCAAAAAAGTACAATTTTTAACTAATCCGAAAATCCCGGGATTCGGCATTGCCGAAAATGACTGGAATCCCGGGATCTCTGGATTTAAAATCCTGGAACTGCAATCCCTATCACTAGGTCAGGTGTTGAAACTAAAATGAAAGACAAAGAACAAATACTGCTACATAAAAAATAAAAAAAATCACAAATAGAAAAAGAAGAAGAAATAAAAATTCGCATAAACAGCTAGGTCCTTTTCAAGAGCTCATCCTTTTTTGGCACTTTGAGGCAGCGAGGGTTAGACCCAATTAAGCTAGCGTACAACCCAAGTCAGCCAAATGCCCGACTTTAATTAACAGCGAGCACCTTTAAACGACTGGGTCGGTATACCAACAGTCCTGGCCACAGGGCCTACTGTTATGCAGGACTAGCCGTTTCTTCCCTAGTGATGGCTGTAACCACCGCCAGTACTCATTTTACCATCCCACAGAGGGTAGAAGGCTGAGTTGACCTAGTGGCTTGGCTTCATACCGTGGACAGTCACCCATCCAAGTCCGCAGTAGAGTAACTTTGTTGATTTGACTCATATGAGGTTAAGCAAACAATCAAACAACTAAAAAAAAATAAAAACAAGAAACAAAACTAGTTGCTTGTTCATAAAACCAGATGTCGTAAAGTACTTTATACCTTAAAAAGTCGTAATCAAAAAATAATTTTGCATTAAGATACTACTTTACTTTTACTCAAGTATTTTTCAGCAAAGCATGTCTTTATCTTATTTTCAAATTGTCCTATTATTCAAGTACTACTTCAAACTAATGTGTAGGGCCCACAGTTTTCCGTAGAAAATTTTGCCAAATTCTGCGGGCCAAAAATTCCATGAAATTCCGCGGCAATATCAAAACTCTGCAAAAAAGGGCAAATTCCGCAGCTCGGCTCAAAATTCCGAGACCCGCGGAAAACTGTGGGCCCTACTTAGTAATGTGGCATTAGTTAGATTTTAGACCTGTCTATTCAGAGACAGTCACTCACTGGCATGCACAAAATTCTGTGCATACCTATGAGTGACTGTCTGTGAATAGAAAAGCATTAAGTCAATCAAGTGCCACATTAGTTCTGCATCAGGTTCAGAGTGTTACCGGATCATGTGAGATGAGGTAGCCAACACACGTTAACGGTGCTGACATGTTGAAAAACTTCAGCCACTCGTCTACCATGCGACCTGACGTCAGTGGTACTTCTGAATAACCTGGCTGCATAACACAAAAATACAAATATTATAAAAGCCAATAATGAGTGCAAGAAAATGCATCTTTTGTTTAGCAACTTGGTAAGAAGATTCAGCCTGCAGTTGCCTGAAATGTACCAAGACAAAATCGATAAGCATTCATTTCATCCAGCATTGTTCTGTATCAAGAAGATAATGTCCACATTAGAGCTCTGCACGGGCTGGGCCAGGGCTGGGCCGGGCTTGAAAATTTCTTCTAGAAATCGGGCCGGGCCGGACCGGACCGGACCAAGTAGTTACTGGGCTGGGCTGGTTTGCGTAAGCCCGTAAAATTACAACTAGTCAGATTTGCACATTATGGCGCTATGAAAATAGGAGTTGTGGACTCTGGGCCCATCAGGTCGGCAGGGGAAGCACCACTGTTGGCTCTGTCTGTCAACGGCCTCCTATACTTCTATGCCTCTGCATCTTTTGATAGCGGCGCTGTGGGGGATCACCTTAGAGTGGCACCAATTAAAGCACTCGAGACTGACCTAAGTTACCCAGCAGTAGGCTTATCAGATTACGCTGGAATGACGCCTATTGCTACTTGCTCTTGCTAGCCAGTGGTGGCCATTGCATAGGCCTCTCGTCAGGTGTTTGCAGTAGCCTACCCGCCTGTAGCGCTGCAAGTAAACAATCGCTCAGTGTTTCTGGATGCACTGAGTCTGCATCTGAACGTTGCTCTGCTGTCTCACCAGACAATGCTGACAACATTCTGTTCTTGCGTAAGATAGGCTTAATCTTACAGATTCCAATAAACAGGCCTAAGGTTTTATTGTTGTTTGCCTATAGGACAATGATGATTCCAACTATTTCAGTTTTGGACTGTTGTCATTTAATAATCGATTGGCGGCGTTTGTGCAAAACATTGTTTTTTCATTTTTGTCTATGGGCCAGGCCGGGCCGAGCCGGGCGGGGCCGAAATGTCACAAGTAGTTAACGGGCTGGGCCGAAATGACGTCGGGCCAGGCTGGGCCGAGAAATTTTGGCCCATGCAGAGCTCAAGTCCACATTCTGTGGAAAAAGTGACTATTGTTTATCAGATATTAGTCATTGTATTTACTTCGTACTGCTTTCTTGATGACAGGACTTTTCTCATAAAAAAATAATGACCAAAATATTATTAACTGTTAAATTTTAATGATTAATTGCACAATTACTTGTCAATTCTCTTAGCTCAAAAATTTAATAGCATAACTATAAAATATTTTAAAAATACATAGTTTGCATCATTCAGCAAGTCTGACAAAGTTTTAGTCACAAAATATTACACATCAGTAGGGCCCACAGTTTTCCGCGGAAAATTTTGCCAAATTTCAGTCTGGCTAGTTTCCAAAATTCTGTGGCTTACCTTAGCAAAATCCTCCAAATTCCACGGCTCACCGCGGCCTTCCATTTGTGAGAAAACTGAGCTCTATTGTGTTCAGAAATTTTTGTTATTAAAGGCTGTCATTGTGTTAGTTATGCTAGGAACATATAAAGAAAATTATCAATCTTTTTTTCTTTTTATAAATGCAATCTGTCAAGTTGCATTGTGTTTGCTTCATATGATTTTGCCGAATTGCGGCAGAGCTATTTCAGGGCACACGGTTTTAGGCAGTTCGGTTTGAACTTTTCAGCCACATTTCATGATAAAATTGCGTCATCAATCGTCGATCATTTCTCAATTTTTTTGCGAAATTCCGCAGAATTTTGCAAATAAATCAAAATTCCGTGGAAAAAGGCAAATTCCGCAGCTCGGCTCAAAAATCGTGACCCGCAGAAAACTGTGGACCCTACACATCAGTGTTCATCATCGGCCTTTGCACTGGCTGTACCACTGACACGGCTCTCTAACGATGTGTTTCCCATTGCTACAAAAGAACTTGGTATATATAATGAACCAGTAATAGAATCAGCAATGCAGCACGGTACAGCACACCAGATAGGCAATATTACTGCAATGAGGGTGAACAGTATTCAGACCATGACATGAACGCGAGCTTTTCCGTTCGTCAGAACAAAAACGCCGCCAAGTGCAACGGACCGAGTGTCATAATGACGTTTCAGAGCGGACTGCATGCTCATGATGAAGTTACCCTCTGACCTCTTCTTTCGACGAGCTTTCACCTCCAACACCTCAATGAATACACATAGCATGCTATGCATCAGCTGAATGATACTATCAGTTATCACGTTATTCACACTAGCAAAGTTCATACCGTACGGCAGGTCCACTCAACCCCCTCAGTCTGCCCGTGGGGGAGGTAGTGGGCAAAGTCCAAGGACTCAAATGCCACAGGCCAGGTCTGCGACCATGCAACACAGAAGGCACCACTGCACTGGAGGGGTATGACAGACAAACTTTCCACACATTATAGTAAGATAACACATGCTCAGTCGATAAGTCTCATCTAACACTGTTGAAACTCTTCAGAGCTTTGTCTCCTAAAAAAATTTCTGGTAGTATTTCAGGGAAACTTCTGGCAACTGCGATCACACAGTCAATCAATTAACCGACTGACCAACCGACCCAAGGATGAACAAATAAAAACTAGACAAAAAGCCCAGCTGTTGCTGGAGTGGGGCCGACCGTACTGGCTGTCACTAACCTTGAAGGTCAGCCAAAGTCGATGATTTTCATTTAATCTGAAAGGGCGTATGCCACTTCCTATTAGTAATTAATAGCAGCCTAAGCCATCTCACCGTTTCTGAAATATGGCCAGTATTCCGTTGAAAAAATGCACATTTTTCCTACTCCTCTTCATTCAACCCCCAATTTGAAAATGTTCCCCTTGGAGTAGGGGGCTAAAATTTTGCATGCCCAAGTTTAAAAACCACAGCTAATTATGAGTGTAAAAAGTTTTCCCCTACGCCCTACCCTATCCGTGACAGAGAGACGACGGACAACAACTGCTGCAAACCGCTTACAGCTTAACAGTCGGCCCAAAAATACAAACAAACAAAGTTAAAACATGTAAACATAAATAGAGACAAAGTGATAATAAGTGGTTCACTACAACATTGTCAATGACTACATCTAAACTCAAAAGTTGCTACGAATCAGGCTACTAAAACTGCTCTGCAGCTGAGAAACAGTACTGGCAACAGAAAGGTACCAAGCTCCAAAAACAAGTTCATACCAGAGTAACTAAATCCGGAATAATTCTTGGAAAATAAATCATTCAGTCCTAGACAAAGAATGGAGCATGTGTGTACATAAATGAACTAAGAAGTAAAATATTGTAGAACTTCATTTGTCTGCCGCTGCATTAAAACAACAAAAAATACCTTGCCCGGTTTCCCTTCGGAGACATACAAGTTCGTCAGATGGCAAGTTTCACAGGAAGAAGTCAACGGCTCCAGCACGTAATCCTTAGTCTGAAAGCAGCAATGCACAGATAGCTGTAATAAAGGCAGCGTAATTGAATAGTAACCAAAAGGAAGTCATAAAAGTGTGAAACAATTTTTTACAAATAGTAATTTAAACACATTGTTGCGAAGTTGTTAGTTTTAAGTAATTTTTAGTCTTTAATAGTATTAGTATCAGCATAATAACTAGCAGACAGCATTGCTACTGGTGATGTCACAGATGACAAACCATTTTCGGGGAATAAAAAGACATTATTATTATTATTGTGTCATCTTGCTGCATACAGCCACACAGAATGAAAAAATCTGACGAACACATTCCCCTGGTAGAGATAATAAATAAACGAAAACTAGAGCTCACTAGCATCACATGAAAGTCAATACCTTGTCATCAATCTTTGCAATCTTAGTGAGATTGTGCATGGCCCCTGACGCATCAATAGCAGCGTTTGCTATCATCTACAAAATCAGTCAGATGATACTGCCTATACAGGGTGGTCCAAAAAAAACTGCACAAAGTTTATGGCACCATAATTTTGCAGCCGAATATCACAGAGTCATGCAGTTTTCAGCAAAATGTTTTGAAAGAAATTCTTCACACGATTAAAGTCAGTGTTTAAATACAGCAGTTAAATATTCTTTGTTTTGGCGCTAGCAATTGAACTATGCAAAAACAGTTCAATTGCCAGCTGCAAAAACAAAGAATATTTAACTGCTGTATTTAAACACTGACTTAAGTCATGTAAAGAATTTTTTTCAGAACAT
>Ga0209367_1001718_pt1 | contig 27662 bp, 21 predicted proteins | sample WorMetLIZISLAND2_FD_187412 | JGI IMG/M metagenome (GOLD analysis project Ga0209367, IMG submission 187412) | Marine gutless worms symbiont microbial communities from Max Planck institute for Marine Microbiology, Germany - Olavius geniculatus... ...
ACAATATATTTTTAAGTCTGTGTTACAAAGAAACAGATATGGCTTGAGATGGACTCTGATATAATACTGAATAAGCTTGATTTAAATACGTGACAGTGTTGTGGCATGGTCCTATGACTACCACGAACATAGGTTTTACCATGTATCTAATAATGTGCCTACCCGATCTACCTCTAGCAATTTTCCAGTGCTAACAGCAAGATCGCCGATCTACTGCTAGAATTATTGATTATATTTACCGCGTGCACACACGGTCCGTATGCAGTCACAAAGTGTTATTTACCGTGTGCAAATTGCACACTCTACGATGGCATATTTTTAATCAACTTCTTCTGCAGCACTAGGCAAAATTAAGAGTGCAGTTTAGCGTTTGGCTTATTGGTAATAATCAATTGCAGTTTAACTCACGGGTGCATATGTTTAATTACTTTTGGGGGTCACTTAGAGATAATCATACAGCTTGGTTGGTAGCTGATATTCAGCTTCGCTCCCCTAAAATCTATCCTCCAACGTCGTGGGGGCGGGCAACAAACTGGTTTTCAACAGCTTCATCCAGGTTCATCTGCAAGTCCGTTTTCGGAAGTCATTGGCTTGGAGCTAACCAGCTAAGCTAAGATTGTGTGGTTTTTCTTGTACACTTTGTCCAACTTACAAGCGATTGAGAGCTGCAAAGTCGAAAATCCACTGATCTTAAAGATCCTGAATGATCACGGCCAACTAATTAACAGTGGTAAATCTATAACTTTTTGCTGGATTCCCAGCCACATGGTTATTCGAGTAAACGAAGATGCTGACATCGCTGCTAAGGCAGGACTGGATGTCGCCATCACCAACATGAGATTTTCAGTTAGCAATTTGTTAACTTGTGTCAACCAGTTGTGTGTTAAAGAATGGCAACAACTGTGGAACCAGTGTACATCACATAAACTCTGCAGTGTGCAACCGGTTATTGGTCGCAATATCAGTTCATCACTAAGCCGCTATGACTCAGTTCTTATCAAACATCTTCAAGTTGGTCATAACATGACTTACAAACTCTTATCTCCTAAAGGGAGAGAGTCAACCGGTATGTGAAGCTTGCCATTTTCTGCTCACAGTCAAGCACATTTTGGTAGACTGCACCCGATACAGTGCAGCACGACGTTGGAGATATTTTGGAGTGGACACACTCAAGGACGTTTTTGAAAATGTTGCATCTCTCAACATTATCGCTTATGTTAAAGATATCAACTTTTACAATTGTATATAATGTTGTTTTTACATTAGTTTAATAGCTTTGATCTTAACAATATTTTAACTTTGCTTTTAATACATATATTACCGGTAAATGTTTTTTTATTAATTTTAACCACGTATGGCAATGAATGGCCTATTTTGTGCTGATGTGCCGTTAAGAAACTGCTCACTCACTTGCTATTCAGCTTCAATTAATGTCTACTTTTACTTTGAAAAAACCGCTGCCAAGAATTCACATCAAGGTGTCGATCCTCAGGTGACATAATGCCATCCAAGATGTGATCCAATCCATTTCATAACTTCAGACCGTGCGCAGACATAAAAGTTAACCGTGACTTTAATGAAGCACGCATGGTCTATAACATTTTGTGCGCGACATCGGACCTTGCTTGCGTACGGTCAATAATACCATGCTTTTCAGAATGCACAGTTTGTCCAAAAACGCCCTGTATGAAAAAAGGCCTTAGTATGATAACGCCTTGCCAAACCTACATTGGGGCTTGAGGGCTGCGGAATCACCTAAATGACTTGTTGGGTAAAATGCATTCAACGTATTTTTACATTTTAAAAAATCAAATTTTAAAAATATTTTTTTTTGTTTCTTACTTTTCTGGTTTTTGTATTGTATCGTATCAAGAATGTGGACATCAGCATCTGCATTACATTATGGCACTTCTGTTTCCATTTTCAGCAATGGTTGAAGGTAGTTATAAACGTTTTGATTACACCAAAACATAGGCCTATTTAAATTTGTCCCACAATTGTCATTGGACGAATTTCGAACTAAATAAGCAGGCAAGGAGTTTCATAAGCTGACAGTGCTTACTTTTAACACATGTTTGGGTAAAATGTAAATCATATTTCATTTGATTTAAAATCTTTACCCTGATTTCTATAGTTAATGAAATTTTGTGTGTTTACAGGTAGAAATGCTGATGTTTGCGACACCAGACTTGTCTCACATGAGGCAGAAAGACTACGATGAGGTTTATGAGCCAGCTGAAGACACATTTCTATTAATGGATGCATTGGAGAAAGATTACAAACTCATTACGACAACCCAGTAAGTGATATTTTCAGATGTGCACAATGCAGATATTAGCAATTAGTCATGCACCAATAAAAACATTGCAAAGTAGATACAGTAGATACAGTGACATCATGACTAGCATCTGAAATTCTGTCAATCATGCAATCTGTTCTTCCAGAAAAGGTAAACATTTTAATCTCTCTACAAGTCTGAGTTAAACAACATTGAATAGTTGTGCATCAGTGCATTTGTGAGAGCTTATAGCTCAATAACTGAAATGTTTGCTAAACAGAACATGTATTTTTAGCAGTCGGCACTGTTAGCTGTTAGTCAAAATTAACGATTCATTAATAGTTTAATTTTTGTAGAGTTAGCTATTACAAATTTTAATCGTTACCAGCAATAGTTATTCTGTGTCACATACCATCAGAAGTGCGAGCGGTGATGGTCAAAGGTTAGTGTTGTTACAGTTTCACACTGGCCGAGATCGGTCGGTTTCGGTTGGGTTTTGGGGAAAAAACCATGGTTTCGGTCGGTTTCGGTTTTTTGGTCACCACCAAAACCAGCTGCTGACGGCTAGTGATAACGCACACGCCCACAGCTAAACGCAAACTACATAGGTGGTCGAGTGACGGCACATTGCTGATGAGGAGGAGATGGGGAGGGAGAGAGAACAGACAAGACAGACCCACGGTGCCCGGTGCTCGCTAGTGATTAGTTCACGGGAGTGGAGGCACTGCTGCAGATACACTGTTACGGTTTCACGCTTGCCAGTTTGTCATGGTCGGTCGATTTGACTGATGTGACGGGGCAGGCGGACAGCGGACAGCGTGGCATGAGGCAAACTTGCATTATTAGGCCTATTCCTCAGAACAAGTGAGCTAAGCGTGCAGTGACTGACCTCCGTTCATCGATTAGGCATAAAAACAAGTAGCGTTTACTCACATCTGTTAGTAATTAACTCTGTTCATGCAATAGTGCTGCAGGCCAGTAGACAGGACTTCAGTTTACAACAGCACAGTGTAGGCTTACCACTACCAGTGACTACCTAAAGCCAGAGACGTGCCAACCGCACATCCAGTGCGTTGCACCCGAACATCAGTGCAACGCCGTCATTGTGTGTCAGCTGCTGGGCGTGCCCACTACCTTGGTGGCCAGCGAGTGACTTTTCTCGAAAGCCGGTGACATTATAACGAAAAAGCGCAACTGCCTGGAATTGTCTAAGATCATTTTTCTTATGGAGAATCTGTGCACTTAATAGGCCTATAGCGGATCCGACAGTGATAGGAGAGTTGCGTTCGGACAGCAACAATGTAGTATGAAGATGATTAACATGTCTGGTTTTACTGCTTGATCATTTGGCTTATTATATTATATTCTATGGCCTATGTCATTGTTGTTAGGTCACTGATATGTTGGAAGTTGGTTTTGTGGTTGTGTTTGAATTTGTAGAACTAGCTGTTGTAGTTGAAGTAGTACCAGTATTAGTTATAATTGTAGTAGTTGTATGTGGTTTTGTAGGCCATTGATAATTGTCTGGATGTTGGTTTTGAGTCTGCGGCAGTGTCTACATTTGTTATAGTCATTGCAGTAGCTGCTGTATTTGTAGTAGTAGTAGAAGTTGTTGTTCTAGTAGTGGCATTTGTAGTAGTTGTGTGTATATTGTAGGCCATTGATATGTCTGGAAATTGGTTCTGGGTCTGGGGCTGTGTCTGCTTTTGTTGCCAGCATGTTGGGTCCATCCACTCTCTATCTGTAAGTGTGCATTTATCATAGTAGTGTTAGTAATAGTAATGATGTTAGTAATAGTAATGATAACAGTAATGGTAGTGTCGAATAGCACATTAGCAGAGGGAAACTAGCATTGCTGGTTTGGATACCAACTTCTGCACCGAGCTGATCAGCTTGAGCCACAGATTCACCTAAACGGGGAGCTACAGTTCTGTGTTCACCAGTTCTTATTATGCATATTCCGCTAGACAGGAGTGGTAGAATATTGAGTTGCTTGGTTAAATGTTTATTGTTATATACTGAGCTGGTAAAACTGTCTGCTGACTGTTATCCATACAGTTAGTATCAGGGTTTGGTGTAACGGACAAGACAGCAAAAGTTAGGAAATTGAAGGGAAGGTATATAAAAGTACCTGACTGATACCTAGTTATTGAAACCTCAGTTACTGTAAATCTGAAACACATTTTCCTCATGCAAACACGGAAAATTTTCACCAAGAAATTTGTGCATAGAATAAAATCCTGGAGTGCCATTTGAAGGACTATGGTTATTGTTTGTTTGTGTGTATTTCTATTTGCCGATGTTTTGTTGTTGTAATAGCAAGCATATTATAACGTTATAAAATCGATGTTTAGATGCACAGACATTAATGCTGCAGCTGCTGGTCTGAGTCTGCGAACTGGAATATGCAATCAATCATTGCTCAGTCCTGTCATTTGTGATCTGGTATGTAGTAATAGTGGTATTAGTTGTGATTGTAGTAGTAATGGTTGTAGTAGTAGTAGTAGTAGTAGTAGTAATGGTCGTAGTCATAGTTGTAGTCATAATACTAATAGTTGTAGTAGCAGCTGCAGTAGTTGATGTTCTGGTTGTAGTATTTGTAATGTTTAGCAAGTCTGTCTCTCACAACTGTCATGCAGAATCGAGCTTTGCTTTATAGCCTTGACTTGCACCCTCTTGTCTTGCTATGTCGATCTCTTAATATTTAACCCACTCCATGTAGCAGTACGTGTAGTATTCGTATGGTTTGTAGTCGTAGTATGAAGATACATTGTGGTTTGTTTGTTAGGCTGAGCCACTAAAGCACCGTCTGCATGGCTGTGTTGATCTTTTGATATTTAACCCACCCTATGTAGTTACACCACCCGAAGAGGTTTGCACTTGACTTTCTGTTCTATTGATACATGTATTAACATTAGCTGTGAGTGGTAGTATCAATAGTAGTAGTGGCAGCAGTAGCCGCATTACTTGTCGTTTTTGCAGTACTAATAGTACGAGAGTCGTTTGATAAATAAGTTACAAAATATTGTTGTTCTGTCATTTTTCCAAATATTAAAAGTCCGAAATATGCGTTTTGTAGGGAATTTAATTCTGAGTAGCAGCTGGGAGTTTTATGACAATGACGTCACTGTGACGTCATTTATAAGCATCAAATATGGTGACATTTCCATTGTAATCTTCCCGTAATGAACAGTGTACCGTTATTGTATTTTTGTGGGCCAAAAAATTAATGCAAATCAGATTCACTCTGAGATGCATCCAGTATATGGTGACAAGTGCTTTACAAAGCGAACAGGTCACTCTTGTGCAAGAAAAAAAATGTTAGGTGGGCAGAAATTTTCATCATATACCGAGGTGCAATTTGGTGCAATCAGTCGTTCTTCAGTGGCATGGACAGCAGCCAGCATCGTTCTTCGCCTTAGAAGTTTTCTCACATTAAGGTAAAACATTTGAGCGAAGTCGGACAATATGTTAAAAATGAAACATTAGCTTTAACATTCATTTAAAGATGTGGCATAACTTGTTGAGTTTATTCATTTTTACGTTCTATGCCGTTTGTCAGTTGCGAGTTATGATAGATTACTGGCGGGGAATATAATACACGTGTAGACTGTGTTCTGTGAACAGCAGATGTCACAATAATGACGTCATCATGACAAAAATTTCTACTCATGTTCAGAATAAAATTTCCTACAAAACGTATATTCCGGATTTTTTAAATTTGGGAAACTGACAAAATGACGCTGGTTTGTAACTTATTTATCGAATGACCCTCGTAGTAATAACCCTACTATTTGTTTTGGGTTGGCTGTGGTCATTGAGAACAACTTGTGCCATCAAGATATAGATCATTTGATAGCCGTGGTAGTAGTAGTAGTAGTAGTACCAGTAGTTGTATTAGGCAGAGCACCAGTTGTAGTTGTTACAGGAGTTGTAGTAGTGTCTATGGTTGCTGTAAATCATTCTTTGCTAGTTGGGCCAGTTCTGTAAATATATCAAGTAACTGACTGTATTAGTAGTAGTGTAGCCTAACTGTAGTAGTATTTGTAGTAGTGTCTGTGGTTGTTGTAGGTGGGCTGTAAGTCACTCCCTGCTAGTTGGCCAATCATGTGAAAGGTTGGCAAGTAATTAGTAGCAGTAGTAGTAGTAGTACCCTAGTTGTTGGTTGTAGTAGTTGCAGCAGTTGTTGTAGTATCATTGTTATTGTTGTTGTAGGTGGGCTGTCAGTCGTTGTCAGCTAGTTGGGCCGGTGGTGTGAAAGGTCGTCAGGTTATCGACCGGTTGTTAGTTCAAGTTGCCGATCTCTTGTCTGACAGAGGTCTCTTCTACATTGTCATTATTCAGGACAATGACCCAGGTCTGTAGCAGTATTGTAGGTAGGTAGATAGGTAGTTAAGAGTACTTTAGAACTGCCACAATTTAAACGAATAAGTCACAGCATGCCACAGTCTCAACTTAAATGAGAGAATTTCAGTGGTTGCTCTAAATGTTCAAGTCTTAGTTGCAGTGTGACCAGTTGACCACTTTCCAGACCAAATGGAATTCCCCGACTTTTCCACTAGGGCAGGCAAAGATTCATCGTTATATTGCTTAAAGCAGCTTTGTGTTAATTAAAAACTGGGCCAGGTAGCCACTGTGCTTTCAGGATTCATGACTTAATGAATTGTGGTTGCCATAATAATAGCTGCAGTATGACGTGAGCATGGCGCACAAAGACGTTTTTGAAAGAAAATGTAAATAAAGACTGTATAGTGCAAATATGCCTAATGTTTCATTAATTCTTTTGCAGTTTCCACTGACTTTTTTCCACCAACTTTTCCCTAACCATTTTTGAATTCCCCAACTTTTCAGTTTTTTTTCCAGGCGACTGGTCACCATGTAGTTGTTGCAGCAGCAGCAGCAGCAGTAGTGGTAGTACAGTTCTCTCTTCCCTTGTGTCATTGTTCAAGACAGCAGGCCAGATATGTTAAAATCTGTTCACTCATTTTCATTATCATCATCATGTGCTTGTAGTGTACCGGGCCTGAGGGTGGAAAAAACTGACGTTTTAACAGAATTTTTTTTGTAGGTTTATATTCTGGTTAAGTGTTATGAACACCATACACAAAATTATAGCCCAAGCCCAGGAGAAACGTCTTATACACCCTGTCTGTGATATTATCGCGTTGTTTTCTATAAATCATAGCAAGATAAAGTAATTATGTCACGGACTCACAACTCAAAAATCATGATTGAAATATGAAAATATGATGTGTAATAAATTTAACAACAAACAAAAAAACCTAAGAAACCTAGAATTGCATTTCTGAGTTTTTTAAACGTTTTTTAAAACCAAAAAAATCTAGTATTTTTGGAACAATTTTCTAGCCCTGGCTGGTCCAGACATATAAATGAGATCAGACCATCGCACAGTATATGATGTCTGCTATGGGGAGACTGGCTTGTACTACAGTGTAATAGTAGTAGGAGTAATAGATGTATTTTGTGTCTTTGTTGCAGCTGAAGTGAGGCAACTCTGTGAGAAAGTCAGTCTCTGCATGGAGCCAGTGCTTCATCGGCGAGCTGGTAGCGAAAGACTCACTGTACTAAGATGTAGCAGATGGTCCAACAATTTGACTCACACCACACTTGATGCTAGACCAACGCTACATAGTGATACTGGCTTATAGGCAAGGAGCATAGAATCTTCTGCGGCAATTTTTTCCAATTTCTCTGGGCCAGTTTGCCAAATTTGATGGCTCAGCACGTTTCAAATATTTGCAGTTCTGCAGCATCATATTATTAAGTGAATTGAGGAATATCGGGATTATTAAATTTAAAAAAATCAAACTAGATTGCTAGATTCCATTTGCACGGGCAAATTCCACAGGTCAGCTGAAAATTGCATGACCTGCGGAATGCTGCGTACCCTGCTTATAGTCAGAATTCCGACATCCGGGCACATAACCCCAAAACACAGCGGGTTTTCTTGGGTAAACCCACCTAAAACCCAACAATTCCCTACCGAAACTAAATCCAATTTTAGTTTCTTGTTCCATTAATAATGAAGTATTCTATTATGTCTCTTATGTTTGTAAAACTTCTGAACCTAGGAACGTTCAAATTTTTCGTCATCTATTTAATGTGTGATGTGGACTTTATCTATCGGCACTCATTCTGATAACTTGAAACCCATGAAGACCCAAAAGTTGGGCATTTTTAAAAACATTTGGTTTGACTCCAAATTCACAGAACCCAATGAAATGCACTTTGTTTAGGTTTTAAAGACAGTTTTTAACGCCACTGACAGCAGGAATTTGTGTGGAAATATGACTTTCTTTCGATGCCTAATATGCACAGACATGTGGAATTTGTACTAGATGGTCATGAAATCAATAGAATTGTTTTTACTTTGTATGTCACAGGGTGCTCCACAATTAACATTTGCATTTCAGCCAATTTGTTTTTTACCAGTCACAAACTTGAAATATGGCTCGAGGATTTTTGAATACATTATACTCAAATTGTGCCAAAACGTCTAGTTTAAGAATGCTGCTGGACGTTAATGTGACTTTGCTGTAATTTGCATAGCAAAAGCAACTTGTGCATGTCAGTAAATTTCGAAGTCACATTTGTCCAAAATGCAGCCTGACTACAGTTATGCCAAAAAATTGTTAGTTTGTGGCACATAGCAAAGTTTGGTCACATAACAGTTATTTGCCAGGATTGGCTTGATGACCCCTCCCCCCTTTTACTTGTTTAGTGAATGATTTTCATGGACCACCTGTGTACATATCAGTGTATTTTATGCATCATTGAGCTTCAGTGTTCTGTGAATTTGTCATGTGTGCATGGACCTGAACTACAGCTGGAGTTTCTGCAGATCGAGTATGTGGGAGGATGCATATTTAAAAATGTTAAAAATCTGGTTGTGGCTGCCCCCTACAAAAATAGTTTTCCCCCAAAATTTGCTTCAACACATTTTGGGGCTGGAAATGCCTCATTTTATGCAAATTTATGGCCAAATTTCCCACACCTTTTTAACCAAAGATGCTGATGTGTTACAGCTGGCTATAATGTAATGTGCTATTTCTCCTTTATTTTGTGGAGCAACAAAGCATGCGTAATTGTAAAAATAAGTAATTGTACAAGACTAGTTATTGCTTATTGCTGTCATCTAGGTACTATTCAACTATAGGAGTCATTCACTTTCCAGTGATGACAAGACGCAGTAAACGCTAAAAAATTTTTACGACCAAACATGTTCATGATTTTGACACAAGGACATTGAAACTTGCATCATATTAATGAATTTATGACACAGCTTGTTCCATGCCTTAATCACCCATTCAATCCACTTCTCAATTCATCGCCCATTCTGTTCCACATCTCAAGGCCAACCAGTTTCATGCCACAGTTCCCCTGTACAAACAGACGTTATAGGGTCTCCCCATAAATTTCTGGCTGTTGGAAAATGTTTTTGTGCAAAAACCATCATCCCCAAAATGCAAAACCTTTGGTTAACACCCCTATTTTGGCCAAATTTAGGGGCATTTGCACAGACATTTACAACTGTCGCAATTTTTTCGACAGAAACTGCAAAATTCCAACAAAATTCCAACCCTCTGGCCACCTACTTTTTTCAACCAATATGTCGTATTTATACTTCAGGGGCCTAATTTACAAAATATCGTAAGACAATCCTAAAATTGTCGTAAAATCATCGCATCTTTGTCGTAAATCAACGAGTTACGATGTCGTAAGATTGTCGTAAAAATGTTGTATCCGAATTTTGGAAGCTGATTTTACGACATCGTAACTCTCTCGCAATTTTGTCATAACTCCATAGTCGCTAAAATTAGCCAGCCAATCAACCGCCGTTACATTGACCTCAACCACGATTTCAACCAATCGCGACGCAGTGTCACTGAGCTGGCGGCGCACGGCGCTGCACGCCAATCGTCTGCTTCCGCCGTTGTGAAAGGTTACCAATGTAAACAATAACAAGTGAACTGATTTCGGGGCGATTTCGCTGCCTGAAGTTACCGCAAACGAAATTTATACGTATTACGGCACTATGTGAGAATTATATACTAATGAAAAATCTAAATAATTACTGCATGCATGCTTAATGCTGTCGTACGACAGCTAATGAGGTGTCGTACGTTTTGTAGTAACTTTTGTCGTACGACTTTTTGTAAATCGCGTTTTATCGTACATTTGTTGTAAACTTTCCGCATGTCGTAACATTGTCGTATATTTGTCTTACGATGTTTTGTAAATTGGGCCCCAGTTCTCTTGGGCATGATCCAGTATATCAGTGCATCGTCTGATACAGAATGTCAGGAAATAAAAAAATTTTTCTCCCATCCCTACTGTTTCGCCAGATTGCAACCAAAAGCTGCGATGTAACATTTGTCCAACAAATATTTCCCCAAGGAACCAAACAAGAAGGCTGAGCTAATGCTCATGAAACGTGCGAAACCCAGCAGCAGTTCCTGTTCGCAGGTTGTCTTGTTATTGTTGCAATTCACTACTCTGCAGCCAAAAATTGCAAAAAATCACTAGAAGCGACTACTTCTGGGTTCAAGGTTATCAATGTTGATACCACTAAATAGCACGTCACCAGTGCTTGTTATGATGAGCCAATAAGTCTGTGCTTATCCGCAAGCATTTTCATGACACAGGCCAATAATGAAAAAATAACTACTTTTTATTAGAGTGTGCAAGCCTTGTTAAGTGTAGTGAGTTGCTAAAATCTACATTCAATGTTGAAAATTTCATGTACAAGTTGCTATGGTTCGTATCCAGCCACTTCAGCGCAATTCACTCTTGAAATGTGTGCCACAGCCAAAAATTTGGAAAAATTCACTAAAAACCAGTTTTGCGGGTTCAAGGTCATCAATGTTGACACCTCTATGAAGCTAGTCACCAGTGACTGTTATGATAAGCAGCATTTCTGTGCCTATTTGCAACCATTTTCATGCAAGACAAACTAATAGCGGCGAAATAACTATTCTTAAGCGGTGCCCCACTTTTTCCCTCTCGTTCGAGGGGACCCCCCTCATCTAGCAGCATAAAATGTTGTCACGATAAACTAGAGACTGCAAGCTATCATATGGTTAAAACCCAGTCTCTATCGCACCTGGTCTTGAAATGGTACCGGGACGTGACACCAGGACAGAATTACCGTAGCTAATACGTGCTACAGCAATTGGCTATGTTAGCTCTTGCGTGCAAAAATGCTCCCTGGCCATCACAAATAGTTTAGACAGTTTTGGAATATGACGGAATAGGGTGTTGGAATCCCTTGAATTTTAGCTTGTCAAAACGGCAACCATATCTGTCCATAAGTGCTAGGATATTAATTTCGACAACCACCATCAACCGTTTTAATTCAGTTGCGCACTTAAACACACACACACATGCACGTCTCTATGGCAAACAATCGTTAAACATTCTTTGTTGAGCGTTAACGACAACGTCCGCCTGTTAACCAGCGCACAATGCTGCGCCGGGGCAGAAATAAAATAAAAGCGCTATGTATGGCAGCAACGTGACAAATTTGCCACATACCATGTGAACATCAAATAACCAAATGATATTTGGTTGCGGTCACGACATACTGTTTACATAATAAAAAGAACAGACAGTTAATTGAATAGATGCTTGTAGTCACAGGTCACAAACGTGGCATCGATTTATTAACCTACCAGTCGCTCGACACAAAACTAAATACCATGCTAGACATTTCATCACGACTCGCACACACAATATACGCAGCAAAGAAACATTTCCGAAACATTTCGCAATGATATCACTCGGTGTTTTTACAATAATAATGTATCAATCGACGACGACGTATCATCAGTACTATCTCGAGCAAACAGTGACATGACAATGTGACCGGAAGACGAGACAAATAAAACTAACATAATCAGGTAGCTAGCCGCAAAACAGTCGCGGCAGCATTTATATAAAACTTACAACACGAACGTACGAACCACATTTTACAAGGGTCACGACGTAAACTAAAACTTGACTCAACAATCGACCGACCGCGCGTGTGTGTGCTGCGTCACTTATACAGTAGTTCAATCGCTTATCATTCACTAGTGTTCAGCGATACAACAGTTATTATTAGAAATCAGTACAAGCGTTTCTCAATCGATCCGATAACATATCTATTATATATATTCATACGTATATATATATACACAGACGAGTATGCGTATGCATGTACGTATGTTATAAGTTCGTGCCCGGTATGTATAGATGTCTGTGTGCCAATGTCTATTTGTATGTCACACTCAGGGTAGTCTCTGACACAGGAGAACACCAGTGCACTAGACTTCAATATCCTCACTCATTCATTAAAATGTTCTTTCACTTCACTTCTCTCACACCATCGTTGTCAGCTTTCCGGCAATCTTTCATGCACAATTTCCTGCCATGAACCAACACACAGCAGCTCGTTACACTCGTGGTTATAATTTACGAGCAGCTGGCAAGGTGGCTTGACAATGCAGCACACTAGTCTAACGATCAAGAAGTTTAAAATAATGGGGCCACATTCTTGAGACTTCTTAGTCTGTGGAAGATTTCTTGCACTAGGAAAGGATGCAAATTGCCAAACAACGTATGAAACTACCTTTAGAAAATGTTGAAATTAAATATTAGGATGGAACACACACTCTCAAAACTTGTTCCGAAAAACATTAGGAAGACCTGAAGATGTAGGAAAACAGTAACCGTGTCTCACAAAAGAATGCCCCACTGCAGCATAAAAATAATTAAGTTTTTTTACATACCCATTGTTGATATTTAGCTTAGATGCTAATCTTTAATGACTGATCAAAGCATAATGTGAAAAAAGTGTTGATATACCAAGCCAAAAGTTCTATAGCCAAGTGCCTTTAAAAACAAATCTGGCTTATTTAGCACTTAAAATGCCAGCTGCAGTCCTTCTGATGCATCCATGCAATTCACTGGTGAAAAAAGTGAGCATACAGATGACCAGCAGCAGTGTAGAAACAAAGTTTGGGGCAATGCATCCTCTTTTCCCCTTCCTCCCCTTGGAACTAGGTCAATTTTAATGCAGCTAGGGTCTCTGAGGAAGCACAGTAAGCTCCCGCAGTGGAGTCTGTGGCATAGCTCAAGCCGCAAATGTATTTTGAAGCATTTTTGCATCCCGGGAACTGCATCTAGTGATATAATCAGAGGGAATGACATTCCTTGCGCAAAATACACTACCTGCCAAAAATGTTTGGGGTAACAATATTCCCCTGCATTCCCCCTTGACTACACCACTGACGGCTGGACAGACCTCATGATTAGAGCGAATACAGCTGAGATCTAGGCACTTGGTCTGTCACTGAGGTGGCTGGATATGTCCGGCTGCCTGTAGGATCGCCTGTGCATGCTGGTGCATTCCCTGCTGTCTGTAGTACTCGGCCCACGCCGCGCTGTAGTCTGCCTGACCAGTAGCCGGGTTTATAGCTACAACACATTGACATATGATCAACTGAAGTAACAGTGAACAAAGGAACTAACCAACCAAACAATGAACAACCATTTTAGGAAAAATCTTAGGATGATGCTGTATTTTGAAAACACTGTTTCTATTGCATCTGACCTCTATAAGTGCAGCTGATTGGTAGAGTGAACTCAAAAGACAAACATCGGGAACTGGACGGTAAATGATGTCAAGAAATCTTACATGACCACAGTTTGGAAAAATCTCATCTTAAAAAGACTTTCTATGGTGTGACTGCTTTCCAGACTAAATGAAATTCCCCGACTTTTCTCTTATGGCAGGCAAAGCTTAATTGGTATACTGTTTATGCTATGGTCGACAATTGTTGCTTCACATTAATTAAAAACAGGCGAGATAGCCCCTGTGATTTTGGGATTTATCACTTAACGAATTCTAGTTGCTGCTGTAACAGCTGCAGTATGACATGTGAGTGTAAGTTCGCCTAAAATGATTTTTCACACAGTGCACTGCTATTCAGTTGCGGATTCAATGTGCTTGAAAAGTTTGGTATGGGCCGAGTACCAGCTGCACGGTTTCCATGGCAACAAGAGCAACTTGTTAAGGTCTGGGCTGACTTGGAACAGATGATTGTGGACGAGGCCATTGACCAGTGGAGGAAACGACTCAAAGCCTGCGTCAAGGCCAAAGGACAACATTTTGAACATTTACTATAACTTTAGTCGTACGTGTAGACTGCTTGTACCAACGTTTATCTTCGATATTAAAGCCGTTTTCTTGAAGTTATAACAAGAAGTTTCAGGGTCTGCTTTTTTATGAAACAGTGTACTTCCATGGACAGCCGGAGGGGGAGTTGAGTTGCCGGGTAACGGAGTAGACTTGCCCATAATGGAGTGAAATGGGAATGTTGCTAGTATGCCCAATGTTTATAGTTTCAATTTCTCAGACTGTCAATATTTTCCTTGACCACTTTAGAATTCCCTGATTTTTCCGCTTTACCAAGTGAATGGTCACCCTGTATCTAGGAATGATTTGAGAATGTGGGATGTGGATGAACGTACTTGGTTGAGGTGTGACGGCCGCACGGCTGAGAGTAGCAGCGTAAGGCCCAGCAGCAGCTGCTGCAGCCTGCTGGCCTGTCACAGACTGAAGTGTAGGCTGGACTGCTGCCTGGTAGGTAGGATAGGCCGCCGCAGGCTGAGCCTGGGCTGCATAGTAGGCTGCCCACACCGCATTGGGATCACCAGCCACTGTACCTTTACCTACAGACAACAACAAGTAAGAATCTCTGAGGTATTAAGTGTAACCTGCCATATGGGAGCACACTGTGTTATCTTCTGTGAGACGTAAGTGAACATGCTCAACCTTAACTCCAGTCAGACAGACCTGTACACTATTTGCCTAGGCTTAGGCTAAAAGAATAGAAATTTGAGTAAACATTAGCGGTTGGTTATATACTGATATGCTTTACCTGTCCACAGATAGTCACCCAACCCAGTAGTAACCAACTGATAGAGACTCGACCGAGAATAAAGCCAGTGAGTGTTAACTGTTATGCCACTGAGACACCCAAAATACAGTACCAGAAACAACACAAATCACAACAAACCACTCCCAACAACAAACCTAAAGATTACAAATCAGGACCTCTAGAACTTCTCCCTGAATACAATATGAATGTAAAATCATATCCATATCCAGTAACTTTGCTAAGTGGAAGGTGATACGGGCATATGATATGGCCTACGTTAGAGATACGGAAAGGCTGGCTTTAGACAGCCGACTCATAATGTGCCATTTTTGTCTACTACTACTAACACATCTACAACAACAACTGCTACTAGAGGTGTAGTAGTATACCAGGGTCAATGGCAGCCGGCTGTGCAGACTGACTATAGGCTGTTGGCTGGTAGTTTGAGTTCCAGTTCTGTACTGCAAAGTTTTGAGCTAACATCTGCTGTAGCGGCTGCTGCTGCTGCGCCTGTAATGACGCCCTGCAATAGACAAAAAAAACTTTGAATTCAGAGAAAGCAACACCATACACATTACGACCAAGAAGATATATACACCGTGTCAAAAATGTGCCACGACTATGGTTTTGATAGTGTAGCAACAGTATTAAGGTGAAGCGGGCAAAACCAGTCATGTTTCCTCACGATGACTAACGTTGTGTGCCAAAAAGTAATAAAATCAGCCAACGTTTCATGTAGCTATTAAAAAAATAACAATGGCACAGTTTTTTCTCAAGACATGGTGTAATATGCTATCAGCTTTTGAGCCGAGCTGTAATGAATGGCAACAGCAAAAAGTTAGGCAAAGGTCCAAAGATTGGCAGCTGCCGGATGCTCATGGTATATTCAGCAGATGAACCAGATGAACTCTCGCACTAAGGACATGTTCACAGAGACACGAGTACAACTTCACGGGTTCCAGTAAACACGAGTTTGCACATATTCCAATGGCAGCCATTCACATTAATATGAGTACAGGTTATTTGTAAAGTAAATGACATGAAAGGGAAACTATCATGAAAAATCGTATTCTAAAACCCCTATTACAACTGCAATAAAACATGCAACATGCAACTTGCAACTCTTGCAGCTGCAAGAAAAGATATTACATCTGCAATAAAACTTGCAACAAACGCTGCAAGAAGTTGCACAACTATTGCAGACCTCATTAGCATAATGTGCGTGCACAATTTTATGCATGAAGTTGCAAGTTGCAGCCAATCACAGCGTACTGTTGGACCGTGAATTAATATTCATTGCACAGCGGTGTAAACAAAAACAATAGGTTTTGCCGGTATTTTGACAAACATTAGTATTTAGTGTAGCTGGATGAAATACATTAATTGTGTTTAATCATGGCTGAATCTAGATTGATCGAAGCACAGATAGAATCTTTAATAGCAGGGTATACGTTGTCCCCAAGTTGGCCCGACGTTTGAATAGGGGACGCATCCATATTGCATGTTTGCGCCCAATACTCCTTCTCTTCTTTAATACAATATGCGCAATTACAAGAGCGCTTACAGCCGCTAAACAATGCAAAATGTCTTGAAATTCTTCATCCATTTTTCGCGCGTTTCTTAATGTTTACGTTAACCACAGCTGATTGACAGCCATTGTGCAGGTGATACTCCGCCCATTTTGTTGCAGTGTTGCAAGTTTTATTGCAGTTGTAATAGGGGTTTAAGTGAACACAAAAACTAAAATAATAGGGTATCGGTTTTCACTTGTAGCGAAAAGCGCATGCATATCATGCATAAAAATGAAGAAAATTGCTGTTATTCATGAGCGAAATTACCGGATTTGAAGTGAAAAAAGTCAACACACTTGACATCATTAGCAAGAAGTGATGTGCACGTTGCGGGCGAGTCCGTGTGTGGATTGAGATCCGCAGAATATATCTGGTCCGTGGAGAGACTAAAGATTTTTCTTTGACAAAAAGTTGCTGACTTTGATCTGTAACTTTTTAATACTAAGCAGTTTTAAAGCTTTGGATAATTTTTATTTTATTTTAGCCATTAGATAAGTGACAATTATGTTTCAATTATGAATCATATTTAAGTTAATATTTTAACACTTTATGCACATATAGATAACTAGACTTTAGAGATTATTGGCCTAAGATAAACTGCTAATTTTCACGGTAGTAAGCACTGTAGATGCAAATGGACTGTGGATCAGAGTTTACATATTACTTCAGATGCGGAATTCAAATCAGAATCTGTGGACAAACGCGGATTCAAAATTTGAAGATCCGCACATCTCTGCTACTAAGCTAAATTGCAAAGCTGGAGAGCGCAAATGGACAGTTCACGTGTAAGATTTGGTTTGAAATTGTGACGATGTGTTTGACAAGCCATAGCAATTCGAACGTAGATGATTAAGGAGTGATGACCGATCGTCATGGCATAAAACGGATGTACAACGCTAGAATCAGCCGATTTATTGGCGCTTCTTTGGCCGACATTATCCAACTCTGCAGACAGCCTGCAGTGTTTAATATTTTGGCAGACAGTGCAGCGTGATTCCCAGAGTGCCCTGGTGATAATAATAATAACAATAATAATAATAACAATAATGCAGATGGGGCAAATAGGAGTTTGATCAATTTTGAAGAGATTTTTTAATTGAATACTATGCCTGAGTGCTTTGGAACAAGATTTTCCAATTAAAAAATCTCTTCAAAATTGATCAAACTCCTATTTGCCCCATCTGCATTATTGTTTTTGGCTGCTCTTGGTACCAGTGACGTCACTGGTACCACGCGACTGTGCTAGGGTGTCAAACAGTATGTTTTGTGTCGAACTGTAAAAATGATTAAAGTTCACTTTTTGCGACAATCAGTGAAAATTTTCTCAAAATTGGCTCGCCATAAATTTTATCTCGTTTATATGCACACGTATGTCATTTATTCCAAAAAGTCAAATTTTCATGATAGTTTCCCTTTAATTTGATGATACAAGCTATGATGTATATGTGACGTCAGAACTTGCGTCACTGTTGAAGTGTTTACTTCTGGAGATGCGCAATTAGTAAAAGAAGTATGGATAAAATGAAATATCATTGTTTCATTCGCAAAGCATTTGCTCGTAAACCGAAACCCGGACTTGTACTTGCACTAATGTGTGTCTATGTGAACACGGCCTAACACCACCGCAATAACAGCACCATAAACACTGTTGTGACCATTACTGCTACTATTAATTAGAGAAATTAATCTAAATGCAACCTCTTCTAGTTAAATTGTTAACGCAAAAGCAACAGAATGGACCAGCAAATCCAGGAAGAGGGAGTGAGCGTGCGAATAGTTTCTTAATGATACATCAGCACAAATGGGCTATTCACTGTATTCAGTGCCATAACTGGTTAAAAGCATTCAAACTGTGTCAAATAAAAAAGCGGTAACATCAAGGCTATTCATCATCATCATTTCTGGCAAGCACCACTAAGAGTGCGTAGCGCCAAACGTGGACATCAATCTCTAGAGTGGACGGTTCTGAGCCAGGTCAACTGCATCGTTCATATTGAGGTCGCTGGATTTCAGATCCTGCTGAATGGTTTTCATCCATGTAGTATCAAGGCTATTAGATAATAAAAAATATAGAATAATTAAAAGAAAAAATAAGACAAGTAAATCAATCAATCTATCAATATTATAATTTAGTAAGTAAGTAAGAAAGTAAATGTATATTTAGAGTGCACAATGTCAGCCAGTGGCCGAATCTGAGGCATTTGAATACACATACTCAGCTGGAGCGTAGAGGTTGGCAGGTACGCCAGGCTGAGCTACAGCGACGTTGCCAGTATCTCTGGGTGACTACAACAACAACAACAATAATCATAATCATCAGCGCCAACAACAAAACATCATCATTCACCAGCATCATGTACTCGCTTGACAGAATGATGATGATTGTGTTTGAAATCAAGGCAAATGAATCCAGTCAAATCGATACAGAAAACAGCGTTAAAATGACATCTCAAAGACACTGGTCGTACGATCAAGAGATCGAGAGTTCAACTCCTAGTCGGGCTGCTATCAAGCAGTCACTACATGGTTGGGTGACTACACTGTGTCCCAAAAAAAACATCCCCGACATTTTCGACAGTAACTTGAAAACCAATTATCAGATTTTCATAATTTTTGGCACAAATATTCCTGACACAACTTGCCATCAAACGACCACTCAGTTTCCCACCTAACACAATGTATGCTTATGCACTACCTAGGAAAACCAGACCAAACAAAATATGTCGTGAAATAAACAGAAAATCTGAAAAAATATCCCCAACATTATTAATCGCAACTTAAATAAAGATTAGCAGATTTTAATAATATTTGGCAGAAATATTTCTGACATCACTGGCTATTTATCAAGTGTTTTAGTTTCCACCCAATGTCTGTTTTTGCACTACCTGGAGAAAGCAGACCAAGCATAATACGTGTTAAAGTGAATGAAAAAAAGGTCAATAATTTCCATCTATTTTAATCTGTGGGCCCCAACAGCAGGTCCATTACAAGGTTTGACTGTCATGCAGCAGTGAGTCTACCAGATAAAGTTTAGGAATGTTTGTGAAGTCAAGAAGCAACTGGTAGTGCCTGGATTGGTCTGGAGCAGAACATTATCGATACTGCTGTCAATAAATGGAGAAAACGTCTGCTTGCATGTGTTCACGTAGTGGGCCAACGCTTCAAGCAATTTTACTGCAGGCAGTCGAAAAACGGACAACTGAATGAAATGTCAGCCATAGTGTCAGAAATGTGAACAAAATGTGTTTTTACGCGTTATGTTAATTAAGCAATCATATCGTATTGGATAAAAATGATATTTTGCTGGTTGCGTTTTCCCCAGGTAGTGCGCTAACAAAGGTTGGGTGAGGTGGGAAACTGAATGGTCATTTGATGGCAAGTTGTGTCAGGAATATTTGTGCCAAAAATTATCGAAATCTGTTAATTTGTTTTCAAGTTACAGTCGAAAATGTCGGGGATGTTTTTTTGGGACACAGTGTAGTTGTTTGCCAGCAGACATATAACCAACACCAAGGTCAACTCAGCCTTCTATCCCTTTGGTGCAGCTGAATCAAGTACCGATCTGTTTGGCTAGCATTAAGGTGGGGCGAGTCTTTTCATCTGTGTCAGGTGACACTGTGTATTAACATGTGGAAGGTGGTGCTCCGTAGCTCTGAGATGGATAATGGGGTTAAAAATGATACACAGCCTTATAACCTTTAGCCAGCCAAGAAACCCAGCAGACCAAAAGGTCACATATCATGGTATAAAATAAAAACACTATTAAAACGTCTGTATGGATGATATTTCGATGATGATATTCCTAAACTTACAATGCCAGCTTTTTCACTGATGAGCCTGATAGCATGCTGCATCTGATCTGGTGAACCGGTCACTCTGAAAACACGCTCCAACGAACTAGCACTTTGATCACGATTTAGTTCCACGTGGGCACCTGACTGACGACATATCTCACGAATTGTCTCGCCACCTGTACAGAAAATTAATCATCAATCTGAATTAAAGCTAATTGTGACTGCTGTGCAAAAAATGCATGCATTTATCAACTAGTTCTAAGCTGCCACAAATGCACTTAAGACAACAATACGTCTATCACCATAAGTAAAGCCTACCTGTTTGTTTTATCAAATCACATTACGCAAAGTGGTAAAAACTAATGTTTCATTCATGACTAATGTTGCATAAATGTTTGTCACTGTAACTACTTTATACTGTATTCTAAAATGTAAGTAGTAAAATTCTAACAGTCATTAAAAATTTTTAACACTTAATTGCATTACTGATTGTTAACGTCGGCAGCTGTTAATTACTTGATTGATTAATTAATTACTTACTTACTCATTAGTCAGTGCGAGTAAAACGCTGCCTCGGTGCTCCTTCATTTACAAAATTACAAGTGAAAACTGCTACGTTTCTCAGGGTGGCCACTCTCCAGTCACGATCAAATTCTCTGACTTTTCCAGATATTTTAAGGGAATATAGACGGAGTATTGCTCCTTGCACCCTTGCAACAGTAGTGATATGACGTCTATTGGCAACAATTTTAATTATTTTGCAGAGAATTAGCTGACCAAATTTAGTGCAGTTTAAACAATAAAGGAAAGGCAAACAAAAGCGGTTTACTGGCACCGCAAATTTAAAAGTATGGGAGTACAAGTCTGCGAGCGAAACGAGCACAAAAAATGTAATTGAAGGCAAATATTCAACTAGTAATGAACAGTTTTGGGACACTTTACTCTGTCTTTACTTTACTTTAGATTTTTTTCCTGACTGTTAACATAATCCCTGACATGTTTCATATTCCTTGACATTTCCAGGTTTTCCAGACAAGCGGTCACACTGGTTTCTAGACAGAAACTTAGCATGGAGCTTTATTATTAAATTTAGTTATTTAGCAGCTTATTATTTACCTACAAATCAAAAGTTGGATCAAAGCCAAAGATCTTGCTCTTACCCTTGCCAATTACAAGTCCACATTTCTCAGCGGGAACAGCGAACGTTGTCTCATCTCCAAAGCCATTGCCAAACCGAACTCTTCCATCAAACAATCCATCCATACGAACACCTCCACCACCACCTCCGCTACCACCGGGCCTGCTAGGCCATAGCTGTATGCTTCCCATGGTGCCTTGCCTCTGCTGTGTACACAACAACAACTACACTGTAATAGTAATAAAATTAGTAGTAGTAGTAGTAGTAGTAGTACGAGTCATTCAATAAATAAGTTACAAAACAGTGTCATTCCGTTAGTTTTCCAAACCTAAACAAGAAATCTGAGCTAAAGCTCACGAGATGCACGAAAGCCTATAGCAGTTCCAGTTCCTGTTCGCAAACTGTCAGTCTATCTCCAGCTGTTTTCACGAAACACTGGCCAACAACGATAAAATAACGACTTTTACGAGAGTACCGCTCTTTGATGCCCTCATGTGCAGGTTTACTTGAACCTAGAAAATCGAGACTTAGACCGTCGAAATCTACGCTCAGTGCTAAATATTTCATACGAAACTTGTCTAATGTCTATCTCAATTGGTTTCAGCGCAATTCGCTCTTGAAAGTGTCTCGCAGCCCAAAATCACCAAAAAATCCATAAAAACCCCTATTTAAGCATTCAAGGTCATTCAAATTGGTGGCAATCGAGAGCCAGTGTATGACTTCCTATTAGTGATTAATAGTAACCTATGCCCTATCTCGCACCATTACTGAGATACAGCAACTTATTGGCCAAAAATCGCAAATTTTGCCCACCAACCTCTCATTTAGCACCATCGTTCGAGGTGACCTCCTCAAATTTATGGAAAAGCTTTACGGTTCCTGAAACTAGAGTCTTCCAGGCAGCCAAAGGTGAAGATTTGGTGATCCTAGCTTGCACCATTTATGACTGATCCAGCCGTGTGACAGACGGACAGAATTGCGATGGCTAAGATGCACTGAAAGCAGTAGCTGCTTTCGCACGTAAAAATCTGAAATATATGTTCTGTATGGAATTTCATTCTGAACACATGTAGAAATTTTTTTTGATGATAACATCATTATTGTGATGTCATCTGTTCACAGAACACAGTTTGCACGTGTAGTATTTTTCCCACCAGTAATCTATCATGACTCGCAAGTAACAAACAACATAGGAACGAAAAAAATGATTTAACAAGTTGATGCCATCTGTTTAAGTGCTAAAAACTAATGTTTCATTTTTTAACATATCGTCGGAGATCGCTCAAACACTTGTCCTATCTGTCAGCAAACTTCTGAATGCCCGACGTAAAGAACGATGCTGGCTGCTGTCCATGCCACTAAAGAACAACTCATAGCATTTCAGTATATGATACAAATTTCTGCCCTTCTAGCATTTTTCTTACAGCAAATGTGAAATGTTCGTTTCATTAAAAAATTGGTTGCCATACTGCATGCGTCTCAGAGTGAATCTGAATTGTACTTATTTTTTGCCCATAAAAATACAACAACGGCACACTGTTCATTACGGGAGGATTTCAGTGGCAACATCGTCGTATTTAATGTTTACAAATGACGTCACAGTGACATCATCATCATAGAACTCAGCTACTACTCAGAATTAAATTCCCCACAAAACGTATTATTCGGATTTTTTATATCTGGAAATCTAACTTAATGACGCTGTTTTGTAACCTATTTATCGAACTACCGTCGAATTAGTAGTAGTAGCAGTACACTGGTGGTCGTACTTGATCACAGCTGTATGCTTCGCATGGTGCCTTGCCTCTGCTGTGAACGCAACAACTACAACTACAGCACAGTGTGTTAGTAATAGTAGTAATGTAAGGCATCAAAATTATGATGAAATGGTCATGTTTTGACTCATGATCAGGTCGCTATCAAGTGGTTACTTGTCAGTTAAGTGACAATTTGAAGACACCATGGTATATAACCAACACCAAGGTCAACTCAACCTTCAATCCCTGTGGGGTGGGGAAATTGAGCACAGGTCAGTCTGGCTGGGGTTAAAGCATGGCACATTTACCTGTGACGGGTGGCAGACAACACTGTGTGATCCTATGAGACAAGTGAGGTGACACCTTGTAGCTCTGGGATAAATAATAGCAAATAATAGCAATGAGAACACACCTTTCACTTCTTTTAACATTTCTTAGTAATAGTAGTAGCAGTAGTAGTCATGTGAGTAATAGTGGTAGTAATGAAGCATACTGCAGTGTTTTCAACGAGTTCTTGGACCATGTTGTAGGCTGCCTGCGTCTGCTCCTGGCTACCACTGATATTACACATCCTGTTCGGTCCACCCAGTTCATCCTCAGGCCTGAACTGTATCCTAGCTCCTGACTCCTGCTGTATCTTCTTTATCATCTCCCCGCCCTTCCCGATCACAACACCGATCATCGACCGCGGCACTGCAATCTAGCACCAAAAAATTAACACGTCATAGTAATGATGAGGAGCAAGTATGTAGATCTCAGATCTGTACAGTGTGCAATGTCAATGAGAAAACATGCTGAATCTGAAGTGCTGGGGTGGAGACTACGATGGTAAGAAAGCTACATTACAGAAAAATGCCTCAAGGTGGTGACGCAAACAACATATGGAAAGGAAATTGTGAGTATAAAAAAAAGGTGTTCCAGACCGAGAGAATGGCTAAAGCAAAGCTACGAGAAACAAAGCACACCTTGTATAAATACGAGGGACAGAGAGCAAATAAGAGTCAGACAAATGCAAACTATGAGAAGGAACATGGAAATAATGCTGGCACCTGGCCAATGACAACAACGATCAATGACTGAGAAGGCACTGCGATCTACTGCACGGACAGTCCCAAACACATCTTAGAAACAAATCTCCACCACTTTAGTGTTTTCGTTCATGGTATGTTAACTATTGCAGTAGCACACGACAAAAGTCATAGACATGCAGTAAAATGCATGAATGTTAGACCTTGAACTTGACCTGGTCTTAAGAACTGAAAATGGCAGCCTTGAATGACGTGGCCTTGGAGATATGTTTCTGGCGTTGCCTTGAACGCTCTGTCCTTGGCCTTCGACACTGAGGCCTGCTAACATTCCTGACAAAAAATGAACACAGTGTCATGAAACTTTCACGAACATCTCACCGAGATGGAAAGCATAATGTGCGATATTAGACCTTGCAGTATTTACCTCGATACTAGATCTGTGTCCACTGCTCCCTCCACTGCCACCACCAAAATCACCAAAGCTTCCTCCCTGCAAATAATAGCAATGATATTCTAACAGTAATCCGCATAGCTAGCACAGTGCCAGAATTGCAACAGTAATCACTACATATTAGAGAGTGACTTAAATCCAGACATCTAAAAGAAAGCCAAAGGTATGTGAGTGAGTAGGGTTTGACGTCCCACCCGACACAGTATAGGTCATTTCGGGGATGGCCTTTCCAGGCAAATGCACAGACTGCTTGCTTGGTGCTGTCCATTAAGAGCGACGATGATGCTGTGCTAGCTGGTCAATGATGGGCGATGGCACCGGAGATGACTCCTTAATCCAAAATCGGATGCACAGACTCTGCCACAGATGTGGCAATGAGGGCCGGTTGCAGGAACGCTTGTGACCGTGTGTCGACGAGCTCGATGAGCGTCTGCCTCCTGGTCATAGTTGATGTCGAAGGCCGCCAAGCCCACGTCACACACCTCCTGCCACTCTACTTTGTCTCCCGCCAGTGTCTCCAGCTGAGCAGGAGGAATTGAGCACTTCCTCAATGTTGCCTTCAGTTGATCAGAGAAGCGCTTCTTCTGACCTCCAGCAGCTCGCTGTCCCTGCTGCAACTGTGAGTATAGAATACGACGTGAGAGTCGGTTGGACTGCATCCGGATGACGTGGCCGACACATCTCAGCTGGCGCTGCATGACTAAATGTTCCATGCAACTGTTTCCAGGCGAATGCACAGACACATAATAATGGAACAGTAACTTTAACCTTTACAACAATGGAACAAAAAGTTTAGCCAGGATCCCTGTCAAGTGATGAAAATGACAAACATATAAACAAAAAATAAACAGGCTGCAACATATTTCTGCTACTTGGCGTACACGATCAATTTCTATCACCTGGCCTATTTGGCCACTGCACATTTGGTTTATTTAGGCTATTTTGAGGCTATCTGAAGCCGTGTAACTAGCAGCACACACGTAACAAAAATTGTGAGGTTGTTGCATTTTGTTGGGAAATTTCTGTCCTTTGTCCAGTAGCAGAATATCCACAAACAAGCAGCAGACAATACTGGTACCTGAATGTCTTTCTCTGCTAATAATTCCAATACCATCTCCTTTGCTTTCTGCAACACCAGACATATCAGCAGTTGACAAATGTGTGATATTTACCATTCACAAATACGCTATCAGTATATCACAGACATGAATTAATTGTTCCAATTATTTCTTCCCAGTAAACAAATATAATTTTTCTGAAAAAAACATACACTAGACAAAAAATGTTAAGCAAAAATGAACAAAATTGAGCTGTAGCTTGAGACTGCAGCCCCAGATTAGGTTAATATGCCTCCAGTTACGTCGCCGAAGAGTGACAAATGCCGTACTACTACAGACTGTTCATTCTCACAGAGTAGCAGTAACTAGTTGCTACCTGACAGCTGGGTCTGTCACCCGTTATTCGTAGCGGCTTGTCATAATTTGTCGGCGAGTTCGACTCTTGTATGATAACCATCCGTACACCAGCCTGCTCCTGGTAAAACAGCACAAACAACCCAACTATCAGTAAGTGGGTCAGTTAAGTAAATTATTAGATCAGCAAGTAACTCCAGTTTCCTACAGGTCTTCTGTAGCAAAATTCACCGACTTTTCCCCCGACTTTTCCAGTCATGGAATGACAATTTCCCTGACCTTATGGAAACAATAACACTACTGCACAAATGTCAGAAATGGTACACTATATCATAAATTAATGAAACGGTATTAATAGAGTAACACGCAAACAACAAAGGCCCTGGTTGGGGAAGTCAAGGGGCAAAGCCCCCCTGAAGCTAAAACACTTCTAGCTTTTGAACATTTAATGGAAGCCGCAAATTTGCCTGCTTTAAATATTTAAAGACACAAAAAAATTAGAGCTGTCACAGTTGACGCGTTAATTAACACACGCGTAAATTTATTTCATTCAGTTACTAAATTCTGTGCAGCAAAAGTTCGGATATTCAAGTACTGTAGCGCTAAGCGGCTCAGCAACGGAAACCTGTCTGAACTCGCATGCCAGAATGATACAACAGTTGTTTCTGACTGAACGTCTCCAGCTATTGCTTTGTAAGCCGCAAATTCGGCCAAAACATGATGACTATCAGCACCAGGAATCTTCTTGATCAGTTCATCGCATGGCAATAGCGACATTTGCTTAAAGTTAAAAACTGTGACAGCTTTCAGGAAGTCCAATCCAGGCTGTGTAAATCGACTTCGACTAGTGGGTCTGTAATACTGACTCAATTTGTCAGCGGTGTCTTTGAACGCCTTTTTGTACTTGTCAACGGTGGCAATATTTGCTCCATAGTCTGCCCAAGCCAGCAAATCAGTTACTCTGTTATATGCCTGATGAATGCAAATCTCGCTAGACTCAAACCATGTCAGCAGCTCAACAAGTTTCAGCGCACTGGCCGCAACAAAATTCACATCTTCTGCAACAACAGCTGGATCGTGAAGAAGCTCCTTTAATTCAGTCAGAGCATTTGTTGCATCTCCGATATCCAGTTCTTCATCAACGAAATCTTTGTCGAACGCGTGGTGTGGTACTTGGTGTGGTACGCGTGGTACTTGGCGTGGTGGATGACAGTTTTAAACCAACTATTCCATCTGGTAACGACTGGAACAGGAGGCAGTGGAACATCATCGGTACCAGTTTTCTCAGC
>Ga0209367_1001719_pt1 | contig 27660 bp, 24 predicted proteins | sample WorMetLIZISLAND2_FD_187412 | JGI IMG/M metagenome (GOLD analysis project Ga0209367, IMG submission 187412) | Marine gutless worms symbiont microbial communities from Max Planck institute for Marine Microbiology, Germany - Olavius geniculatus... ...
TACGCGGCTCGCGAAGCCGGTTGATGCTCGTGCTGATCGTTAATGTACATACGTTAAATAATATTAATAAAATCGACTATGTCGTCAATACCGCTTGCATTTGACACTACACCACTACACACAGTCGCCTGCAACCACCCGTCCAGCGAACCCCAAGAAAAAGAGCCGTGGGAGCCGGGAGCCAAGAAACCAGAGAAGCTCGCCCGCAGCTCGGTTGTTGCACCACCCCTCCTGGAGCTTGATGAGCTGGCAAACCGGGCAGAGGAAGGTCACGACCCTGGGAGGCGGTGGTCCGCAATACTTGTAAACTGATGAAAGACTTACAACATTAACTCTAGATGTGGTAGCAGCTTTTGACTGCTGACGATGGCACAGACGTTCAGCCACTGATAACTTGTTCAGAATCTTCATGTTATTAGTAAGCTGAGATGGCAGCAGACGCTTACGATTTCTTACACCGACAGACAACAGTGCCCCACCATCCAGTAGAATGTCTACCACTCCCTCTGCACAGACATGCCACAACTACTAGAACCACTACTACTACTACTATACTAGTAGTAGCAGTATGACTTGGAGGCACTTATATTTTTTGCCAAGTGACTTTTTACAAAATAGCATTCAAACACTTTTTTGTCACTTTAATAGTAAGAAGCCTAGCTGTTACTATAGCAGCCAACCATACCGACATGCACCCAAAAGCCAGCAAATGTGAACATAGTTCTTACTTTCTTACATAACTTGCTAACATAAACTTCCAGCCACGCCCCCAAAATACAAATGTTAATACTGTTACTACTAAATACTAATACTACTACAGTCTTCAGTGACGACAGCAAACTTGACTTAATAATGGTCAGGCCTAGTTTACATTCGATGCTGGAGACGCCCAACACAGCACGCCTAAGCAGTCCTGTGACTCTGTATCCATAAGTAAACATTTATGTCAGATGTGTCCGTGTCACAGTTTGCCAGTGATCCTTATTCTCGACCTCTTCAGCTATAAATAATATGGCTACCAGTTACTTTTGCCTGAAGAAATGTTCACACCGATTTCAGTTGTTCTGCACCTACCAACACTACTACTAGCAGCAGTGGATCTAGAAACTGTTCAATGAGAAGCCAACAAAGCCTAAAGGGCCAAACATTGAGGCACAAAAGGGCCGAGGTGGAGCCCTTCACCACCAGCATCCAGGCTGGAGCCCCAGAAACTGAAAAGGTTTTCTGCAATTTCTGTAGTCACAATGGCATCTCCCAGCAGTTTAAATAAAACATTTCTGCCATGCCAGAACAATCTCAGTATTCCAATAGTCTTGTGTTATGACCACAGTCATTAGTCACGATTGCCTGTGTAGCATGAAAGGGGTTCCCCAAAGCTCCCTCCTGGATCAGCCACTGACTGTTACTAGTCATGAGGTGACATACCATATCCCCACTTGGCAGCAAGATGTAACGGCGTATCTCCCAGGTCGTTTCTGCTGTTGACATCAAGCAGATCATCATGATTCACGTAGATCAGCGCCTTCACACACTGCCACAAACAACAACAACAACTAGTACCACTAGTACTATTGCTGTTACTACTACTATGATTACTACTACTACTACTAACACTACTAGCATAGTAACAGTAGTTCTAGTGGTACTAACAGCCATATTAGCAGCAGCAGCAGCAGCAGCAGCAGCAACAGTAGTGTTAATAAAAATGGTATAGCGCATCATGTAAAAAGTATCTCAAAACTATGAATTGTCACTAGCCATATAGGATCACATGCTGTTACCTGTAACTTGACAAGGGTAAAATGTGCAGTGGGACGGTAAAATGAGTAGTAACTCATTTACATAAGTTACGGAAGGTGGGGACCCTGGTACAGCTGACTGGGGTTGCTTAGCCAGCTGCTGCGCCAGCCTGTGTCTGCAGGCTGCACACGGTGGCCGTGCGGCAGGCGGCTCTAGTTAGTGATGAAAGCACATTAGAAGCGTGCGCGTGCTTGCGATGATGCACTACACAAATTGACGACCTTTCACATGCCTGCTGAGTGCCGAGGTGTGTCAGACATCTCCAGCATTGAACGTAAACAAGGCCTAACTGTTGTTAGCTCAAGTCTACCAGATGGTTTACCTGTCTGCAGACAGACACTCATCCAAGTACTAACCACTTGATAGAGACCTGAGCAGGAGTTAAATCAATGGCCTTGCAATTGCAAGTCTAACATCCTAATCCTTATACTACTACGTGGCTTGGTAGCCTAACAATGAATACCGTTGTCAACTTGTGAACACAGGTTAACAGAACAAAGCTATTAGTATTAGTGCATGCTACTACTACTACTACTACTACTCACCGACTCATGTCCATTCAGAGCTGCCCAGTGTAAAGCTGTATTTCCACTGCTGTCAACTACATTGATACTACTGGCATTGTGATGTAACAGCAACACCTACAACATGCAACATAAGTGGTGAACTACTACTACAACTACAATGTATGAGCAATAGTGTGCAAAAATGTGCACAGTGTTTTCCCAACAAATTCTAAATATATTTTCACCAACCGTGTTACCGTGTAATGCAACGGTGCCTATGCCTCTTGCGCTATTTACAGCAAGTCAAACTTGGCTCCACCTCCCCATTTTCCTATTCTCCATCTTCACTTCCATTTCCTTACCTTTCCCTGTATCCCCATTTCTTTTTCCAGAGGCCTTTTCCTTAAACCTAACTTGTCTGTAGGCCACTCTAAACTCCATAGTGTGGTAAATTTTGAAACCCTCTGGGCCAAAAAGATGCATGTTGAAGCAATGTAAAGAGAAAATTGATACAATTTAGATCCTACATTAAACGTAACATCCCCTCTTGCAGAGCTAACCTGACTAGTTTTACGATCAGACATTTTCTCCAAGGGTTATAAGGTTTAAATGGCCATGGCGCAACAAGCAAGGTTGTCACATCTCTAGAGATCCTCAGCATAAGAAAATGTGATTCACTTCATGTGCTGAAAAACTGATGCATGAACATTTAACTATATATGCGATAGGCTAGTTCTTTGTTTAGTAAATGAATAACTGTGTTGAAGCACTTCACACATACCTGCACTGAACACGTTTAGAAATTATTATTGATTAGTACCACTAGAACTACCACTACGACTACTAGCGCTAGAAGTACATACAATGATGGCCTGTCGTCCGGTCTGAGCAGCTAGATGCAGCGGTGTGAAGCCATGCTGATACTCTGCAGCATTTATCAATGCTCCACGATTCAGTAAAACATCCACAAGTTCCAGATGACCACAGTGCACTGCTACGTGTAGGGCTAAACACATAAACACCCGGTATATACGCTGCATCCGAGAAAAACCAGACACCCGATGCATTCTGATATAACTCTAAAATTCGTGGTTCCACATCAACAGATTTTTGTACAACGAATTGTCGTATAGTCGAAACTTAACGGCACTTGTTACTTGTGAAGAATATTAAAAACAGAGAACCAGCTGTGGTTTTCCTGCTACTACTACTACCACCACCACTACACTACTACTACTACAACTACAACTAAAACTCACCGGAGAGGCCACGCTCAGTTGTGGAGTGCAGTAGTGATGCGTAGTTAACAGAGCTGACAAGTTGCAAGCAACGATGACAACTACACAATGGATGACATTTTGAACCAATTCTGTTGCTGCTTGATAGTGGAACATCAACATTAGTGTCACCAGCGCCACTACTACCTGTAATAGTTGCAGTTGTAACAGAAAGATCTCTCTGAAGTAATGGAACATCAGCATTAACGTCAGAACAACCAACTACATGCAACTGTAATGGTGAAATATGAGCTTCACTTGGACTAGTTGCTGATGGAATCTGAGCTTCAGTGTGATTACCATTTGGACAACTGAGAAGTGGAATATGAGCACTGATCTTATTGTCAGACTGACAAATCGCTGATGGAATGTGACCATTATTCTCAGCAAAAGTAGAGAAACTTTCCTGAGTTGCAACCTGTGCACTATTATTGCTCTCAACTGAACAATTCTGAGATGGAATACGACCATCATTCTCACATTTCCATGAGGAAATATTTTCATTATTTTCCTCACAATTCCATGATACAGACGTCTCTGATGAAAAATGATCAACGTTTCCAAATGTCGGTAATGAAACACAATCATCGGTACTCTCAGCACTACACAGTGAAATGTGACTGTTTATTTCATAAGTCTGAGATGGAACCTCAGCATTAATCTCACAATTTTGTGAACCACTATCATCACAAGTTTCTGTTACACCACATTCAACATTTTCATGTAAAATGTGATTGATAATATTCTCAGAAGTCTTCAGTGGTGGAGCGTCAGCATTATTCTCAGATATTGGTGATGGAATATGGCCATTAATGTTCGTCATCCGTCTACTGCTGTCGGTTGCAGCAATCAGTTTCAGACATTTCTTGCAGCAACATCTCTCATGACAATGTGTAACGATGCTAGCATGCTGCAACTGTTGCACGGGTTGCAACTGTTGCTGCAACTGTTGTGGAGACCGAAACTGTTGCATTGGTTGAAACTGAGACAAAACTTTCTTCACGTCATCAATCTTGTTATCAACGACCATCTACAACAACAACAACAAACAGCATCAGATACTACTACCACTACTATCACTATTACTACTATGACTAATCGACTACTACTACTGCTGCCACTGCTACAGCACTACTACAAATACTAATTCAAATTCTACTACTAAAACGATAAACACAAGTACTACTACTATGATTACTACTAATACTATGAATACTACTGCAAATACTACTACTACTGATCAGGCTACTAAGACTACCGCTACACACTACTACAGTTATGACTAAACTGCTATAACTACTAGAAGCAAAACTAGAAACACTATTAAAACTACAACTTATATTCATAGTAGTCGCAATGAAAATTACCTTTAAAAAGTGGTCCAAGTTGATGGACGATGACACAGATGATAGAAACGAATCAACGAGATTCTACAAAACAACACAAACAAGAAATTTGAGCAAAGCTCACAAGATGCGCGAAAGTCTATAGCATTTCCAGTTCAGTAGTTATAGTTTCGAAAATCGCATATCATTTGGACTCGGCCCATCGGGACCATAGTACACTTCGGCCATAGGCGCGTGTAGCGTCAGCGGCGTGGCGCCACCTTGTGAATGATATAAACTCTCACAGGCGAAAGTGGTTAAAAATCCATAAAACCCCCTATTTTGGCGTTCAAAGTCATTCAAGGTCACTGAATTCGGCGCCAATCGAAAGCCAGTATACGATTTGCTATTAGTGATTAATAGTAACCTAGGCTTTATCTCGCACTGTTACTGAGATACAGCGAGTTACAGGCCAAAAATCGCAAATTTTGCCTACCCCCTCTCATTTAGCACCCTCGTTCGGGGTGAACGCCTTCGAATTTATGAAAAAGCTTTAAGATTCCTGAAAACTAAAGTCTTCCGGGCAGCCGACGGTAAAAATTTGGTGATCCTAGCTTGGACCGTTTTTGCCTGATCCACCCGTGTGACAGACAGACAGACGGACGAACAGAATTACGATGGCTAAGACGTGCTGAAAGCATAGCTGCTTTCGCTCATAAAAATTAACAGAATAACTGAACAAAGCAGTAAATGAATGAACGCAAATAGACTGAATAAATGAAACAAAGTATGTGATGACGACGATTAAAAGTAATAGTAGTAGTAGTAGTAGTACGTGCGTAGTTGAGTTGATATGTGTATTCAGCTGTCCGCTTGTAACATGATGCAGTGCTGCCTCCAATGTAGCTAAGTAGAACCTGACAGAACAAACACAGATATACATGATGTTTCATAAAAAGGCACTCTCTTTCTTTCTTTCACAATTTACTTCGATGATAATCAATTTATACAAAATTTTCACCAGTTGCAGCTATAGAAATACTAATTCAAAATATTTCCACAAAATGTGGCTGCTAATTTAATATTCTTTGCTAGTCGTGATGTAATGCTGACGTCATAATGTGCCGTCGGTACAGACTTGCTTGTCGTGACCAATGCTAAAAGTTGCTGAATAGCTGCCTTCGATGGTGAACTCCATCTGGTTCACTGATGACAAACTGTTGAAGTTTTACTATTGCTGCCACAAAAAACACCCAAAACGATCACTTTTACAGACTTGTTGAGACAGCCTGACTTTTACTCCTTCCAGCAAGGCAGTGCACCAGCACACACCGCTTGCAAAATGAATTTCTGGATCATGAGACGCCAGATTTCATGCCCTCATGTTGCTAAGTGCTGATACGACAAACATTTTTCATCTGTGAACCAGATAAAGTTTACCATCGAAGCACGACAGCAATTGCCAGCACCAGTTGAGACAAGCAAGCTTGTACTCACGTAGTTACAGCATTACACCACAACTAGCAAAAAATATTTAATTAACAGCCACATTTTGTAGTTAGTATTTCTTCAGCTACAGCTGGTAAAAATTTTACGTAAATTGATCACCACATTTGATTGAGTTATAAAAGAAAAAACAAGTGCATTTTAATGAAACACCGTGTATATGTACAGACAGACAGAGACAGAGACACACACCCACACACACATACAGGCAGCTTTTTTCTACCTTTCATAACTCAGTCAAATGAAATTTTAAGCAACTGTAACTAAAAGAATACTAATTCACAATACTTCAACAGAATTTACAGTTAGTTACATATTCTTTGCCAGTCATGCCTAAACTGTGATGCCATATGTGTCGGGACAACAAGCTTGCTTATGTCAATACTCCTTAAACAAAACCCAAAGTGATATCAAAAGTATACTAGATATCAAAAGTGCCTTAAACAAACAACCCTTATGACATAATCCCTGCGACAAAAACACCACTACTGACAAAATGTGTAGTCAACTAGTAGTGATGGCAGTGGTTCATTACTACCTCTACTACAAGTAAAAACAGTAGCAGCGGTAGTAGTAGTATTTAGCAGCAGCAGTAATATTACATACTTGAGATCTTCGTCAAGAGTTTCAGTTGTCAAACAGAACGACTTCATGAATGTCAACTGAGTCCACCTGCAACAACAACAACAACAACAACAGGGCCACGTTACTGCTCTTGCCCATCTCTCCATCCATCCATCTGATTCAAACAAGCTCCTAAGTCAAAAATAAAACGCACGGAAAACGCAATGTCATGTGTGAATGATCCCCAGGGCATCCGTGATCGATCCACCAATTTTCATTTTAAAAGTCCAAAGACCAAAGTCACCAGGGGCCAAATTTACAAAACATCATAAAACAAATTTACGACAATGTTAGACATACGGAAGGTTAACAGCAGATTTACAATAAAGAGACATTTATATAAAACAAAAAAAATTGTACAAGAAAGTTACGACACAGTAACAAGAAAACGTATGACAGCTAATGAGCTGTCATAATTATGCAGTAATTATTTTGATTTTTCGTTAGTAATTACTTTCCACATAGTGCCATAATATGTATAAATTTTGTTTGCAGTAGCTTTAGGCAGCCCCACCGCGGTCAGCCACCTTGACGTTGTGGTGGGGCTCAGCACCGATGACCCGAAAGATTTCTAAAATCTGGAGGCGAGGTGCAACTAAGCGCTGACCAAATTCGTGTAGGCAGATTTGCTACACGACACCAGTGCTCTAGTGCTGGTTTCGGCTTCACATCCGACTACGGCTTTATAGCCGTCTACTTACGGCTTTACAGCCGTCTATTTACGGCTTCACAGCCGTTACGGCTTTACGGCCACTATCTGTAACCTTCTGGTTACATTCGGGGACGCGCATTGGGCCGAGCTGATACGGCCTCAGCGCTGGGCAGGTGTCCACCCCGGAGGCAAAGTAAGGTAAGGTAAGGCTTTAGGCAGCAAAATCGCCGCAAATCAGTTCATTTCCTGTTGTTTACATTGGTAACCATTGGCAACAGCAGAAGCAGACGATGAGCGTGCAGCACTGTGCGCCACCTGGCTCAGCGACACTGCGTCGTGATTGGTTGAGGTCAACATAACGGCAGCTAATTGGCTGGTTAATTTTAGAGTTACAACAAAAATGTGAGAAAGTTACGAACTATGAAGTTGTGAAATTAGCTTTCAAAATTCGAATATGAAGTTTTTACAACAATCTTACAATATCATAACTTGTTGATTTACGATAAAAATTTCACAATAATTTTACGACATTTTGTAAATTAGGCCCCAGACTTCAAAAACTGCAGAAAATAATGGATCAACCGACGAAAAATAATCAATAAAAAATAAATGAATGATCGATCAAAATTGCTTTAATGGCAAAGCTGCTTTAACAGTACAGCAAGGCAATTTAGATGAAATGGTCCAGTTATGATTTCGTGAAGAGCCAGATTGGCAGAGCAGCGAGCAATTTCACGCATCTATGTACAGCAACCGACTCACAATAAAATGATGTTGACATGGTCTAATAGTTGAAGTCCAAGTCACATCATTGGTTTAATCAAATGCTAATTTGCCAATATTTATTAATCTTCTGGTTACTAGTACACCTTAATACCCTAAAAATCAGGTTTAAAGTACTCACTTTTCCCTTTTGATTTGGCCATATTCGAAACTGTGATGTTATCTGCAGGAGAGTTAGAGCTTTATTGCCTTGAGGTCAAATGCAGCTTAATTTACGGCCAAATAGTCTCAAAAAAGCCAAATTTTTCATCAATCACTGAAACCATAATATTCAAGCACATCGTTAATTTTACTAACTGCACAAATCTAGTAGTGAACAAATAAACAATGACATAATGTCTAATGTCATCTACTTGTAGTATAAATCTAACATTATTCTGAGGAAAGTTAACGGATTTAGTATTTTCAAATGCTAATGTCAGTTTGTCAACCAAATGTCCTGTGAGTGATGTCATCAGTATGTGGCACATTCGAGTGAGTTCGGCTGGCACAACATATCTGTGATAAAATTACTTCAAAGTGATGTTTTCCTTTCAACTGATCAGCGTATTATTAATTAGTGTTACATTCTACATATATTTAGCCAATATCATTATTTCGTGTGACTTGGACTTTAACACATTGTGTCCAATCAATGCAGTTGACCGACATCAAGCCCGGTTAGTACCTGGATGGGCAGGTAAACAATCTCGCCACCAACCATCCAGGTTGACTCAGCCTTCTAACCTCAGTAGGATGAAATGAGTATCAGCTTTTAGGCTGACAAGTGATAATTAAATGGTGATAATAAATGTAGACATAGCTTCTTAAAGGTGGATATGTGGATCAAGCCAACTGTTGTAGCAGTAGTACTGAGTGTAGTATACTTGCCATGATGAGAGGTCAGTCTTAACAACAAGATAGATGAGTATCGGCAACAGATCATCAGACGACAAAACAGCTGTTCACACAAACATCAATAAATACATCAATTATAGTTACCAGACATTAACAACACTTAACAGTAAGCTGTATTAAAAATTAACAACTAATTACTCACACTTTAATTTCAGTTGATTGAGTGGCAGTAGCAACTGCAAAAAAATGCTTAACATTTTGCAACTTGTCAGTTACCGGCATTCAACTAACAGCTGTCACAAATGACTGAAACACATTTAGGGCTGGTTTCTGGATCTTTTAGTTAACTGATCAGTTAGTAAACCATCTGTTAATTGTAACTTGCTAGTTAAGTTTGTGTGTGTTTCTGAACAAAACCTTGACTGGTCGTTAGCTAACTGAATGGTAAACTATAGTTGCTTGACCGGCCAATCAAGATCCAGAAACCTGCCCTTAGTAAGCATTTGTTTAATCCTGTCTTGTAGACACACTAAAATGTTGACGTTTCACAGAGAAACATATAATCAAAATGATTTTGGATGCTAATTATCGTATTTTGTCTATTTACTTCACGATATTTTCTTATTAACACAACATCAATCATTAGATATTATCAACAATTAATCACCAAATTCCACAGCCATATATCAATTTATGTAAAAAAAACTGTTCAGTTTATATATAAATGACAATTTAAACATTCAAACTTTACTACTACATAGTCCAACACTGTGTAATGGTGATGTTTACATTTTTAAACTGTGATTTGTGCTGTTTTATATCTACAACCAGGATGTCACCCTTACACATCGGGAGATATGCTGGATGTAATCATCAGCGCAAATTATGGTGTGGGAAAATTAAGGGGTTTTGGAAATATGAGGGGTCAAATTTTGAAGTCTCCCATTGAAATGGCTGGTCACCCTTACAACAGTGCTGCGCTACTGCACAGCCTGCGATAAAATTTATTTGGATTTCAAAACTACGATACATAGAGAAAAACATTCACCACTGCTGCTGCGACTAGTACTACTACTATTACTACTAAAACTGCTCTAGTACAAACCAAAGTTGTGTTCAGAAGCACCATGTAGATCATCTGCAGTTGTAGTTGCATGGCTCAATAGACACTGAACGACCCGTCGCAGACAGCAGAGTTTGCGACGAGCAGATGTGTAGCGACTGAGATTAGTGAGTTCCTTACGTGCACGAGGCACGTTACCACTACAACAACAAATACTACACACCGCTGCTGCTGCAACTTTTACTACTACGACTAGCACAAGTACTGCTACTATTGTAATTACAACAAAGTTCATGTTTAGTCAACATGCAGTAACTTGGATTTGTTAGCTCTTTACAAGCATGAAACACGTTGCCACGACTACCACTATAACTACAACACTACAACAACTACTACTACTGCAACTACTAGATGATATGACTGAGAAGTCTATAAATAAACTAGAAGGTGCTCGTGAGAGTGCATATCTCTGCCAAGTGAAGTGATTTAAACATTACTACTACTACTACTAGGCACCTACAACTACACCCTACAGCAAGGAAAGGGTAGGGAGAAGGAAGAGCCGCTTCACTGCAGGGGAAAGGGAGGGAAAAGTAACAGCCGGCGTTGCTGCTTGTGCTGTTGGTGCAATGACGTCATTGCTGTTATGAGTCATTATGTACACACATACACACGGAATGACGAACAGAACGACCAATCTCTTAAATCTCCTCCAATGTTCACTACATTCACCTTGGCAGAGATAATAAGAGATAGCAAGTAATACAAACCAAAAATTTGATTTAATGCTGATATGTTGAGGCTGAAAAGTTGCAGTTATGTTGCGAGTTATTTTGTTCAGCTGAGCATCATATGTTGCAACACTTGTAGCAATGTGTTGCAGCAACGTCAAATATATGTTGTGCATTAAATATGCCTACACACAAACGATAATGAGACATAACAAATCATCCATAAAAATTATTGAAAATAGTTGTTATGGTCACTCTTACAATAGCAAGAACACACCATTAATCTATTATGTTTTGCATAGAGCTGTCAAATTAACGCATTAATTAATGCATTAATGCCTTAATAAGTTGTCGTTCTATCGCTACTGTAAATAAATAATTATTTTGACGACAGGCTAATAGATTTCTATATATATTGTTGATTATACGTTTAAAATGTGTTTTTAACTTTCTATATTCTACAGGTGGGGCCAACCCAAACGTCACGGGACCCGTGGTAACTTACTCCCCTAGTCTCCCCCTCGACAGGCCTGGGTGCATTGATAATGCATTAAAAAATTAATCCAGTGTGCTAATGCATTTAAAAAACTAATGCTTCGACAGCTCTAGTTTTGCAATAATTTTTTGTTCAGCATGAAATCGCCAACACTGGCCAATTTTAATGATAAGCTCTTTAGACCCATGCACATTTCAGTATAAATTCATTGTGGTAAATGACCACACTGCAACTTCTAAATTTTACATGGTAGTGCAGCAACAGTACTAAGATGAGATGGGCAAAATGTCAACTTTCTTCTTGATGTTGCATACCAAAAATTATTAAAATCAGCCAATTTTTCATGGAGCTATTTAAAACATACAAGAAATGTAAGCTAATGCTCACAATACACGCGAAAGCTTATAGCAGTTCCTGTTCGCAAACTGTCACTCTATCTCCAGCCATTTCGTCACAGTTCATTCTTGGAGTGTGCGCTGTAGCCGAAGATCACATCAATAAAAACCCCTTATTTTGAAAGTTCAGGGTCTTTCAAAGTTATCAATCTTGATACGACTGAAAAGCTCGTCACTAGTGCTTGTTGTGATAGCCAGCATGCCCATGTCTATCTGCAACTGCTTTCATGAAAGACGGGCCAACAACAGTAAAATAACGACTTTTACGGGGGCACTGCTCTTTGATGCCCTCATGCTCAGGTTTCCTTGAAGTTAGAAAATCGAGACTTAGACCGTCGAAATCTACGTTCAATGCAAAAAAATTCATATGCAGCTTGTCCATGTCTATCTCAATTGATTTCGACACAATTCCCTCTTGAAGTCTGTCTCAAAGCCTGAAATCGCCAAAGAATCCATAAAAACACCCTATTTTGGCTTTCAAGGTCATCTAAGGTTATTGAATTTGGCGCCAATCGAGAGCTAGTGTAAAACTTCCTATTAATCACTAATAGTAACCTAGGCCCTATCTCGCACTGTTACTGAGATACAGCGACTTATTGGCCAAAAATCGCAAATTTTGCCCACCCCCCTCTCATTTAGCGCGCTGGTTCGGGGTGACCAGCTCCGAATTTATGGAAAAGCTTTACGGTTCCTGAAACTAGATTCTTCTAGGCAGCTGATGGTGAAGATTTGGTGATTCTAGCTTGCACCGCTTTTGACTGATCCACCCATGTGACAGACAGACGGACAGACAGACGGACGGACAGAATTGCGATGGCTAAGACGCGCTACAGCAGTAGCTGCTGTTGCGCATAAAAAGTGGCTTGTTTTCACTTCCACACTACTCATACAACATGCTCAGAGCACTACCTCAAGAGCAATGGACATGTTCCGACGAATATCTCCACCTGATGAACTCCCCACATTTCTCTTCTATACAAAGAAAACAACAACTGATATATTCTTCTTGTCACAAAATTTTCTTCCAAAAATGCAACACAGCGGCTGAAAAGCCTCCAAAATTGGGGAAATTTAAAGGCAAAATTAAAATTTTGACCATCCATGGTCTTCTCTATCAGAAATTTGCAGCTGTCTGCCAAAAATTCCAACTTCCTGTCCTTCCTACTTTTTCAGCACATGATGCAGCTAAACAAATCCACAAATTGAAGTAAGTAAATTTTGTAACTAAGCCAATCAAGCCACACTGTAATTAATGGCAAAGCAGGTAGACATAAAAACAGCTGAAACTCACCAAGACAGGATCTTTAAACAAGACGTTCATCGCCTTTGTGAAGAGATGATCAACAATGTGCTACAACAGCAAACACCAGCAGCAGCTGTAGTAATTGTAGTAGTAATCAGTAATTGTAGCAGTAGTACTAGTATTAGAATATAATATGATACAACAAACAATTAGCACTGAAATACTGGAAAGCGATATGTCAGTTTAATCCAGTAAAAGAACCAAAACTAAACTGAGATGGAAAAAACTAAACAAAGTATTGAAAAGTGAAACAAATAAAAAATGAAGTAAAAAACCAATTACAAAACACGCAGAAACTGATATCAAAAAACCAGAAAATAATGGAAAATAGCAAGAGCAAAAATGAAAAAAAATTTAATGAAAAGCCACAAGCAAAGCAGTCCGTGAAGTAGTAGTAATAGTAGTAGTTTTCTGACCTTGAGTTGTGGCAAGGTCAAAGGTGATGAACGAGAAAGTGTTCTCTGGCATGACGTCAGCAACTGGTTTAAGCTTCTTCTTAGCTTCATGTTACCTTGGAAACAACAACAACAACAACAACTATTACTATTACTACTAAAACAACGACAACTAAAACTGTTACAGCTGCACGTCATTAGCATTAGCTTAAGATTACATACATCAGGCTACCATAGCAATCATGTCAATAATAGCAGTAGCAGTAGTAGTAGCTGTAGTAGTATTGTAAGTGGTCATTCACAAGCGCCAACTTACAGTTATTAGTACGGAAACAGCATGTCAAGACGCCTAAAACTGACACAAAAAAGATGTTTAAAGGGATAAAAACGGGGCAAAATTAGCCCCTTCCCCAGCTGACAAAAAATATGGTACAGCATCATATGCTCCCCCCAGTGGGACCCAAGACGTGAACCTTATGATTACATTCGGGGACGCACATTGGGGCGAACTGATATGGCCTCAGCACTGGGCAGGTGTAAGAGCCTGCCCACCCCAGAGGTAAGGTAAGGTAAGGTAAGGATGGTGGTAGTAGTATCTGTAACAGTGATGATAGTATGGGTAGTTACCGCAGAGCAGTGCAGCACAGTCCTCGAGGCTGTAAACTGTTGAAGTTGCTGCTTCACCTCCAATATAATCTTCCATCGAACCTACATCAAACACTAGATACTACTGCTAAGAATTACTGTAGCTACCACTACTATGATGGCTACTAGTACTACTATTACATGCATTTGCTGCTGTTGCTTCTGCTAGTGTGACTGAGGTTTTAATAGCACTAGTTAGTTGATAGCTCCTGGCACAGCATACAACTGACCAAATCAACCTTTGTCAAGCTAAAATTGCAACTAAAACAATGTTAAAACAAAAATCATTTCTTTCAAAAATATCATACAAAATGAAATTAAGTCTTCTGAGAATTGTAAACAATTCTCGATAAAATTAATTTGAAAACCAAAATATCTCGTGTAGTAGAATTATGTAGCATGGTAGTTGGATACTCACCGCTGACATGACCAAGTGGTTGGCTGATACAGAGAACTCGATAGCTTTTGTTCTGCTCATTAAAGAATATCTCCTCAAATAGCACCAAAACCTTACCAACACAAACATAACAATAAACAAAACATTACAACTAACAGCTACCAGAACACAAATTTTACCAAACAAAAGCGATCGAAGATCTCAAACCACTGCCAACAATAATGCTGCCATCTGGTCAATACAACAACAAATCTTATAATAAAATTGTTTAGATAATGCCATACCCATGCAAAAATTTGTAAAAAAATCGATGACGATCTGTATTCAGAAACCCTGGGTCTGGATACTGAACTAGACTGCCACTAAAATCAGAAAGATCAGTCCATGGGCCACTCTCCACCTTTACATAAACTTTATCATAGTCTGTTCATAACTTGCTGAGATACTCTGGACAGTGCTAGTTTACATCCTATCTATTAATGGTAGAAAAACCTATGTACACTCTAGGCTCTGAATGCCAGATAAATCTCTAATAAGGTGCGTTTTGGTCCACGTGAAACAACTCTTCCCCAAATTTCACTAAAATCGGCTCATAAATCCTCGAGTTATCTTGCATAGGCCTACAGATGGACAGAGTCAAACACATCATCATCACTGGCAGCGACAATAAAGCAGAACATGACGAATTACCGTTTGTGTTGTGTCAAAGCCGGAAAGAGTGTGAATGCTGTTAGATCTCACTGTTAACTCCTGACGTACATACAGACATGGAGAGAAAAACAGTATTAGTAGTAATGCATTGGACTTGACCAACAAAGTTACGCTATGCCAGATCTGGTCAGTAAGTGAGTAATTAGATGGGTGACTACCTATGACCAGATAAACCATCTCGCTATATAACCAACCACCAGGTAAACTCAGCCTTTTATCATCCATGGAAATGGGTATCAGCTTTTGGGCTGAGTGGAGATAAATGGTGACGGTAAATGTAGTACTACAGCAGCTGGCAGTTTAAGTGGATCTCTGGCGAAAACTGCTCAACTGATCGGCGTAGTCCAAATATCACCTACTGCACTAAGCTGTTCTACATTCATCAGATAAGCTGAATGATTATAATGCAATGCCAGTGCCATAATGAGAGCACTGTAATCATTCTTTACTACTACCAATGCACAATGATTACTAACTGCTGTTGATGCAATGCAGCTGCTTCTGCTAATATTACTACAACTAGGCCTACAACTAAAACTACTACCACTACTACTACTACTGTTCCTACTGCTACTAATACATTGTGCACACCTTTCCATTCAGAGTCATTAAAGTGCTGGGCTTGTGATCAACAGGAATCAACGTGTGAGTTTCATAGTCGATGTTAGTGAAGCTGATGCCATGAAGTGAACCTGACCTAGGCACTGCTATCTGCACAGAACATCAACCAATAGATTGATTGATCAACTGACCCATCAGGATATTTATAAGTTATAATGATTAACTTATAAGTCCACTATTACTGGCAACGTCCACAAATAAATCAGAAAGTGATTCTACACGAGATGCATTTCGAAGTGACTCAGCAGATGTCACATGCTCCAGCAACTGGGAAAGCCTGGCTGCTTGACAGGAAGCACTACTGTATTTATGCTGCTGTTATGTTATTAAACACTGATGCTGCCATAAATATGAAGTCAACAACAGCAACATTTGCCTGACAATTTCATGACTTCCAGTCAATTCACAGACTTTTATGCAACAGTTCACATATTGCTGAACAATTCCAGATTTCAGATTTTCCAGACATGGTCAGCCTGCGATTATTTGAAATAATGACAGACACAGGTGGATGGACAGAATAGCTGGCACAGTGCTGCCTAAAACAGATAATATTGAAAAGAAAAGTTACAGCACCATAAAGCGCTGTGAAGTGACGTGCTCAAAAAGATCGCAATTCTTCTGAAAACCAATGAAGAACTGATTGCAGTGAAGGTCTTCATCATACTGATGATCCATACTTTTCACTTGTCAAGCACACTACAACACACAACATCAGTGTATGATTATGAATGATTTGCGCCGGATAACTGCCAGTTAATCTAGCACTACTACTACCGCTACTAGTTGTTGTAGTAGAAGCTGTTCTTGTTGACACATATATTACAATGAAACAACAGTTTGAAAAAGCATACACCCTAAAACTTCCAATAAAAGCTCCCAGCTTCTATCAAAGTTGAGTGAGTGTGTAGGGTTTAACGTCCCACCCAACACAGTATAGGTCATTTTGAGGACGGCTTAAGGGAACTTACCAGATTTGCAAAAAAATCATAAAACTGTTGTCTCCTATGTATCGCATATACCAGTATCCTAATTATACCGGCCAGTAACTGGAACCGTCTTGTATTTTGGGACCCGGGTTGAAGTACTACAAGTTACCTCACTTTCAGCGTGCATTTGGGACCCAGCGTTTATTCGGGACACGGTTTCTATTCGAAGTTTCACGGTGTTATACAAGAGACGCTAAATGGCAAACGTGAAAAACCTAGAGAAAACTGGTTGAATATCACTACACACTGACTGAATGGGGCTACAAGACTAACAAAGGTAAAAGGTTATCAACCTGTCCTCAAATTTTAGAGATTCAAAAAGCGTTTTTGTAAAGATTTACATCTTATGAGTTATTATCTGTAATAAAATTGTTGTTTTTTTTGTTATTTTTTTTGTTGAGAGAGATTTTTTACAATAAAACAGCAAGAATTGGCACAGACATGGTATTATGCCTTTCAATAACCAATGCGATGTCTGGTATAATTTTAGCGAAATTCTGTTCGATGTAACGTACTAAACATACCTTATTTGATGGTTCGACGATGAAGTCTTTGATTTAATCATTTTAACTTAGCATCGTTTGAGTTTTTATGCAAGCGAAACAAAATTTGTCAACATCAACAGAAAACCACTGAAAGTTACAAAGTAACGTAATGTATTTACCACCACGAGCTATAGTAATCATAGTATGTCAATATTCTACGCTTGTTTACGTTTGTGTGTTTAATGAAATGTCAGCAATTAAATGTGAAATATATGACCAGGTAACATAGCTAACACTAACCCTAACCCTAAAACCTAACCCTATCCCTAAACCCTAACCCCAACCCTAACCAAAATTCTTGCTCATGAGCGATTTAAAGTGCACCGGGGCACTTAGATTTAATACCGGGGCACTTTAAATCGCTCGTGAGCAAAAATTAAGCAAAAACCGGCAAATTTTGTTTTAGATATTGACTATTAAGACAAAGTAGTATGCAAAAACTAATTTAGAACGCAATGAGCCGAGGACAGGTTAGTAACCCTTGGCCCTAACAACATCATGAAAACTAAATAAAGATCCATTCCACTATGTCAGTGCGGTCAACCTTAAGATTGCGGAAAACTAAAGGCAAGGCAAGACTCCATGCTCTCGCTTTCAGTGCCAATTTTACTCGAAATTAACTGAGCCTACCAAATAATTGTCAACAGTTCTCCTAACCAGCTTTAACGCACAGACAATACTAGTAACCCAAAAAACGCGACAATATTGTGCGAATTTATTATTTGTGACATTATTAACAGATATTTGCAACACCAGCGCGACGTTTCCTCAAGGAAAAGAAAGTAAACAACAAATGTAAACAAACAGTTTATCACGTGACAGCAATTTAAACAAGGAAAAATGTCGGGCGTAGGAATAAGCAGAACGTGCTTGATCCTCGTCTCAGGCTGTGTTGCTGCTTGCTTTTGGTGGTTTTTGGACTGATAATAAATAGTGACTGCATTGCTTGTGTACTAGGGTCTGCTTCTAGTTTGCTAGACCAATGAATGTATTTATCACTTATAATACTAATTGGGAAAGAAGATTAGCAATTGCACGTTGTAATTGAAGTAATTGAAATTACGTAATTTGTAATCTGGCCTTTGATTCCAAAGTAATTTGTAATTTGTAATTGAATTACATTTGAGCCAGTAATTTGCCCAGCTCTGATGATTGTGAAGGTGAATGTGGAAGCATGTGGACTTGATATACGCTTAGAGCCTATATAGTCAATGACGCAAACGAGACTTTTTCAAAACTGAGACAATTACCAAGACTTTTAATTATTTTTTGTTTTCAATTATAAATGCATCACATCAGTCACGCCACCGCCACGTGAGCAAAGTCATTAAGATCAGAAAAAGATCAAACGTCAACATGCAGACGTACGATTGCAAACAACATTCACAAACATACGTGCGGCTGGGCCATTGGGTTCAGCGGCTGTAAGTAGGCCGACGTGTGCTCGGCCATGGCAGGAAAGGACGGGCATAGTCCCACACAAACAATGGCAAACAACAATTAAGGTCGGCCCAGTTGTTACAATGTCGTTAATAACAGCCCACGTACGGTACACAGCTGTTGACTGAATACTGTCTGCGCAGTGAGCGCCGGACAGACAGACGGGGGGGAGTCAAAAAAACACCCCCGCTGCTGCAGTGTGCGCAGTGCGTGCGTGGTGCTGATGCAATTCCGCTGCAACATGAAAACAAGCGACCGGCATCGGCTAGGAATGGGTCATTATCGCAATTTCAATGTCGATAAGATACCGATATTTTATGAGTAATTGAGTAAATGCGTTACTTAGATCAGTGTGAGCTGCAATTTTTTCGGTGTGCATCACAACACGTCGTCGAAGCAAAAGCGATACAGTTCATATTCTCACACATAGGCTTGCCGTGGATATAAAATTTCCCATCCATATCGATATCCATATACACAGATTTTCCGTATATATCCATGAATATATCTCTATCCACAGACGCCTATTGCGCGTATATGTAGCCCCCAAATTTTCACAAAATACAGCAGTTCAAGGGAGTTCATTCCCCCTGCAAAAACATATGACGCAGACATTCCCCTGTTAGAATTGTTAAAAATAGATTTTAAAAATAAACCAACATTTGCATTGAAATATGAGTTTAGTTAACTTTTCCCAACTTTCGTGAAAATCTGCATAATTTTATTGCCTCTATTTTTGACCGATCGTTAGGTCGAGCCTTGGGTACGATATTTCGTCTGTCTGTCGTCTGTTTGTTCGTAACGCACGTACATTGTGGCTAATCGAAAGTCGATTCATGGTAAAGTTCGACATCTGTGGACGATATCGATATACAGGCCTATTGACCCATCACTAGCACTGGCTCCAGCCAATGACGCTGCACAGCGTGACGTCATGTACAGCAACCGCTGCATCCGTGTATCCTGCCCTATACTGTTCTGTTTACGTGGTATGCGCCTGTCTGCGCGAGTCTATTTAACTGGCTGACAGAGCCACACGTGAAAAATATCGCTTAATACATCCGTTAGATCGTCGTGAATAATAACGTCGGAAAGACACATTAACGACTTCAGGTTTGTAAATGAATGAATACATAAATTAAAAACGTGATGCTACGTGGTCACGCACGTGGGTCGCAATGCGGGTCCCTATACCCGTCTGCTTGTCTCGAGTGGGCTGCCAGCTCGTGAAAAAAACATAGGAAATATCAAAGTTGGACCGACGTATTTTTGGCAGAAGAAACCGGAATGTCGTTCGATAATTTTTGCTCAAAAATGCCAAAGATCAAACCTACTGGACGTCAAAATCTCAAGAAATTGACGCATCTCGCCTAAGAATGACAGGCGATGTGGTATAGGCTAATCAAAAGTAGTCTTTCAAACTGAAAGTCAGAATTATTGAGTGCACTGCTGTATGTGCAATGTGCATAGCTAGGCGGACGGCCGCATAATGTGTCGGCACTGGGCCGACATTTTTAGCCGACTGTACTAACTAGTCGCGCTTGTATGCAGGCTCGTCGAGAGGGTGGGGTAAGGGGGTAAGCTACCCCGGGCCCCGCGACGTTTTGGGGTCCCGCCGTCAGCCAGAAATATAAAGTACGCCAGGATGTACCATTTTGAAAAGAAAAATTCAGAAATTTTTTCCCCAGAGGGGCCCCGTGAAAATGTTTGGGGGCCCCGTGAGAATTCCCCGGGCCCCGCTGTGGCTCTCGACGGGCCTGCTTGTATGGTACGAGCGTACGACGTGTCGTCCGTCTGTCGTCTATCTGTCTGTAACGTATGTAGGCCTATCGCGGGCCCCGGTGGTCAGCGACGCCGATGGTATCCTTGGATATGGTCTTGGTAAGTTCGTATAGGCTGTCAATGATAAACACGTCGCTGTCTGCAGCTGTTTGGTCGCATATTCCCAGGCTTGCCGTGAATATGAAATTTGCCATCCATATCCGTATCCACAGACGCCTATCGTGCGTACATATAGCCACGAAATTTTCGCGAAATACAGTAGTGCCGGAGCGTCCATCCCCCTTCAGGCATTACTTTTTGTGAAATTGTTAAAAAATAAATAAAAGTAAAAATTAAAACACATTTGCATTGAAATATGATTTTAGAAAAGTATTTCCCGGCTGTCATGAAAATCTACCGTAATTATTTTATTGCCCTTACTATAGCCGACCGTTAGGTTGAGCCTTGGTTACATAATTATGTTGTTGGATATGTTGTCTTCTCAGTCGTCTCTTTAACCGTAACAAATGTATTGTGGCTGAACAGTACGTCGTAAGGAGTTGGCGATACCGTTGGATAATCATAGGGCAATAACGATTACTTATAAGCTGTTGAAAGTAACCATGCAGCTTTTTGGCCGCAATTTGTAATGCAGTGCTTCTGCCTGCAGCCGTCACTTACGTGCACCAAATTACCGTATCTTATCCTAGCACTGATATTAGCGTCCAGTATAGCAACGTCACCAGATCTGTATGGGACTGCAGTCACTCTGGAAAATTGCTGTCTTTTCGCAACCGGAAGTCGGATACTGACTAGATCAAGATCTGTTGCTGCTATAGTGCACATAAATTAATTTAGGCTAACAAAATAATGACGTGCTGATGTCAATGATTATTCATTTGACTGAATGACGTAAATAAACGAGAAAAAGAGTAAGAACGACAGACAGAAAAATATTATATAGAGATAAAACACTTAAATAATTTAGTTTAATTAGCAAATGCGACAGCACAATATCCATGGATATATCCATGGATATCCATATCCACGGCAAGCCTGCATATTCCGACGCGAATATAATGGAAGCGATACAGGAAGTTTACGTTATTTGCAAGTTATGTAGGTAGCCTAAAGCGCAAGCGCCTGCGGTACGGTCGGCTTTCTACGCCCATGACAGCTTGGCTCTGTTGTTCTGATTACCTTGCCAGTTGCCAGAGCACGTGAGCGGAAAACGGGGCGCAGCGATGAGCGAAAGTTAAAAAAAATACCAAGTGTAGGTTACTGACAACGCCACACTGGCAATCGGCGGGTTTCTCTTTCTGATGCTGAGTGTCAGATTGACGGTGTTAGGCTAACGACAACGCGCCTGTGGTTGATTACCATGATTGGATTGGACCACCCACGTGTAGGTAGACGTGCCAGTTACACAACACGACTATCGATCTGTATACGAGTGTTGATGGTAACCGGCAGCGGTCACTGACACAGCGACACTGTATGGGCCGGTGCTAGGATCGATGTGCTGAAATGCCGCCATACACAGGCGGACAGACAGGCATCATTGACAACGTCATCACTGCGTGCTCGTCTGAATCGTGTGAATGTACGTGCTATAATCGTCGTCAACGACGCACAACATAGGCCTACACATCGCCCACGCTTCTCTATCAGTGCTTAGACAGTTATCATCTGCAAGCTGGAGCGTGCCGTGGCTATACGTTTTAGCCGACCGTAGCCTACTTAAGCAACGGTCGAGCTTTTGATACGGTTGTCGTCCGTCTGTCTGTCTGTCCATCGTCGTCGTCTGTCACGGATGTATTGTGGGTAAACGGTAAGTCGTAGGGGGTTGGCGATGCAGGTATCATCGGATATAGGCGCTGGCGACTTCCTATAGGCTGTCAATAGTAACTATGTCTCAATCTGCAGCGGTTTGGTCGCAATTTTAATGGAAAGTTTCAGGCGATAAGTGGCTGTATCTCGGAAACGGTGAGAGATAGGGCCATATGGTTACTATTAATCACCAATAAGAAGTGGCATACGCCCTTTCAGATGAGATGAAAACCATCGACCTTGGATGACCTTGAAGATCACTGACAACCAGTACGGTCGGCTATCCTAGCGACAGCTGGACTTTTTGAAATGTTTTGTTGCGTGCACGTTGGTAACTGTTTTTTAGTTTTTCATAGAAAACGCGTTATATCGGTTTCTATATGGCTAGGCTATAGAGTGTTTTAACATCTTTTTAAATATTAAACGCTGACGATCGAATGTGTAACACGCGTAAAACTGCCTAAAGCAAAATTGCGTTCGAGTAGTCTATCTATTAGTTTTGCTTCAGTTTGACATGTAGCCTATATAGGCAGCGCCTAATCGTAAGCAATTTGCCGACTGCGTTCTGTGCATTCCATGCACGGCATGCGAGACTGAGTGAATGCGTGCATCATTCCACCAAGCGTGAACTCACGTGACGTCATCGCTGACGCCTGTACGCCTAGCAGCCGCAGCAGCAGCAGCTATTCAGTAAAGCCACGTTTCCATCCAATTGAACGCAAGACATATTGGCATCGTTAACTTTGGCTTTTGTTAACTTGCATCATCTATTTTCTTGAGTTCGTTGCGTAGGCCGACACTTGCTCGGGCACTTTTCTTGCCTCGTCTGCGTGACTTTACTGCATCGGAAAAGTACGCAAGGGTCTTGCGTTTCGTGCGGTGCGTCGAATGAAAACCGGGCATATAGGCGTACCGTACGTCAGTGAACTTCAGCTGTGGAAACAGGACTGGCTGGCATAGTCGCAGGCAGCGGTATGGCAGTGAACGCCGTATACGCTTCATGGCGAGTGTAGCTGCTGCTGAATAGATGGCATTCCAGACTTATTGATGCTGGGTCAAATCTCAAAGAAATGCACTGCATGCAGTTGAGCTACGGTGATCGCAAGTAGGTCTGTGTGAGCTACTAGCTAGCAGGCCTACTATACTACTAACTACAGAAAATTGTCTGTTTCCAGTGGCGTAATTTCAGTAAATCGTTGAGGGGGGTTTCATAGGTTCGATTTACAGGCTACAAACCAAAATCGTAAATCCTTGGGGGGGGGTCCGTAGACCCCTCCACCTCCCTCCCCTCAATGACGCCCCTGTCTTTTTCAGTAGGCCTACGTCCTATATTGTCTTCCAATTTAGCCCTTAAGAAATCGAACACGGCGTTATACAGGCAGACGCTTGATTCATAGTTTCTGTGTGTGATCGTGTGCAGGCGTTAAATCTTGATTATTTGTGCTTCAAGACGTTCAGCGGTTAGTTTCTCTGAACACTGCAGGATCTACAAAGTACAGAGTTGGAGCTGCTGACAGACTGTGTAGCCTACGCGTGCATGATGGGATCGCTGGCGGTGGAACAGCCGATGCAATGGCTGATATCTTCCCCACACTGTCACCGTCTACAGCTCACCAGCCGGTCTTCACCCGTCGATTCACCGCCCGTTGCCAAGAAGTTCCTGCGCTCGAGCTGTTCGCAGAAACCACATCACGTCGTCAGCAGTCGATCTAGTTTGCTTGACGCTGCAGCAAGCGGCGAATGCAGCAGCATCCGGTCGGCGTCCATCTTGAAGAGTGTTGACTACAACCGGTCAAAGTCTTGGCCCGCAGGACAGTCGACGGCACACAGGCAAGTACAGCTATACCGAGAACAGTTCATGTAACTAACTATATTCTCTGTAAGGCTGTATTCTGTTTAGGCCTACGTGCCATCATTGTAAACAGATCGTTTGCAGCGCACTGGTTGATAGCCTTCGGTAGGCCTAATGTACACGTACTGAGTGAGTGGAAATAGGCCTAGACACCTCGACAACTCGCTGGCTGCCGATTCCATTACCGCTCAGGCCTAATTTCACGATTATTTCTTGTTTCCCTCCCAAAGCTCTCAAAGTGAACACACCTTTTGTAACACTATACCCAAAGTGACAGATTAGTTACGATTTTGCCACTTATTCCCAGAGCGCGTCACTAAAACGAACAATCCCTAGAAAAAACTTCTGTGGACGGTGGACTTACAGTGTATCAGCAGCGGTTGTATGCGAAACTGAGCCAACGTTCGGCATTTTAGCCCCCCCCCCTATACAATTGTAGTTTATACATGAGTAGGCTATAGCCTAATGTTTATGTTTAAAATGTTTGTATCGTATGTTATGTACAGTCATGGTGCGCACACTTGGTCCACTCTTAATTCTATACGCATCTGATTTAGTTTAACCAGTTTAATCTGATTAATCTAAGTTTAATCTGATTTAGTTTAGTTTAACTGGCGCTTGTCACGCAGGCCCGTGGCGACACCGTCACGCCGAGTCAGCTTCGATCAGACGGTGGCAGTGGTCGTCTACGACCGCGCTGATGGCGAGCTGGTCTGTCGAGCCAGTCAGCAGCTCAACACGCAACCCAAGGACCGGCGACAGTTCGTCAGTCGAACGCTGTTCGCGCGTCTTCACAAATCAACCTGCACTCCGCCGCCGACGTTTGACGAAGTTCCGCGCCATTACTGCAGCGGCACGTCGCTGACACCGAGCTCTGACGTGGGAATGGAACGGCGGCCACTGCCGTCCATACAATCTCCGCCAGTAGCACGTGACAACATCTCATCACAGACTGCCAGTGGTAACATCGAGTTCGCGTTCCACGAGGACCGCTCCGGTCAGCTGTTGCTCAGCTTTACCGTGCCTCTAGGACGCGGTGTCGCTGCCGGAGACGCTGTCGTCAAAGCCAACGTTGCAGGTATCAGCAGCAACAGCTACTAAAACACTGACGCCACTATAGTTTACCTCATGTCAACTCAGCCTGGCCGTCCCTCAGTGGGTAGGCGCAGTGATCACCAGCAAAAGTTGGAGCGTAAGCAGGACATCGCGCGACGCACAAGCCACTGCATACGCGTGGGCGGTCTATCAGTGTAAACTTGCATCTGGCTGAGATATTTCGGCTGAGAGTATAAAGAAACGGAGATCAGCAGGCCTTATTGGTCTTATACCGCCGTGGAAGGACTTTGGCCCCTACCCTGTTTTTTTCTAAAACTAGTTTACAGTTGAAAACCAATTTCAGACTTGTATAACGCGATAGTGAACTTCACCTTATCCTAACAGTTAATGCCGAAAGTCGGTTACAAATTAATTTTACCGTTTCAGTAATCTTATACTGTAGGCCGGCCGACATGTACTTAGCGCTGAGCTATAATAGCGCAATTCCGAGAGGCTCATGATACTGCTCATAATACTGCGCTAAATTAAACTCAATACTAATTACTGACAGTGCATTTAGGCTATTTCGGTTGTTGCTGTTAGGCAACAAGGTGCGAGTGCTGGGAACACGAACCGCCACGAGTGACACGGGCAGCACTACACCTGCAAGAGTACGGCAAAGTGACGGCACGGCCTCTACACCCGGGGTACCGGTACGGCAGGCGTTCGCGACACGCTACGCCCTGCCAATGGACGTGGACCCGTACGCTATCACAGCTCGCATGGACTCTACGGGCAACCTGTACGTGGAAGCGCCTGTAATGACAGATGAACGACGGCGACGTCGGAACACTGACGCAGCATCCTCCGCTGACTGCACCACCGTCGCCAACTGATCCACGTGGCGTTAACTTCGTACTTCATCATAGCAGTCTCGACGTATTCAGCAGGGGCTTGCAGGCACGGCGGCACCGGCGTGGCCACCATGGCACTTCTCAGCGTACTATGGCCACTGTGACTTTGGCCACGGCACATTCAGGAGGGGTACAGTGGCAGAGCCCTGGTTGAAGTCTGGGGCTTGCAAAGTCCTAACCCGAAGAAGCTGATGTCATTTTGGAGTACATTTTCTGCTCAAAGTGTAAAAGAATGGTACATTGGCTCTAGCTAGGTTGATATTATAGTGCATGGGACCTGTGAATGGTAACGCCCCTCACTACAAATATTGGGGGCCCAGCCCACCTGCCCTGCCCCATGATCGACGAGTCTAGACATTTAAACCTATGCTGTCTTGCATTCATGGTATAGTAATCAATATTAACTATACTGGATCTGAACCTAATCCATTGTGACTAACTATTGCTGTTAGTAGTTCAATGCTTCATAGTACTGTGTATTAAGCAACGTTGTATGTGAACATCAGACATCTATTCGTTGTTTATTTCTCTATTCATTTTGTTAAATACAAATGTTTACGTTTGACCAGTTTGTTGATTTAACAATGCTTTAACATTCTATTTAATAAAATAAGAATCACTTCAGCGACAGTAACTATGCAGTGTGCAGCAAAAAAGCATCTCCTGAAGGTTTTGGTTATTTTCTGACAAACTCTTGAAATTTTAATGCAAAATTTAACACACTCATTACCTGTTTGTATTCAGATAATAATGCCAAAGAACATGTCACTACCTTTAACTGAAAGAAAGTTACTTTTTTCTGTAAATATGTCATAATTTTTCACACTCACATGCAGCAAAGGCACAATGTTTGCACTGCAAAAAAACCACTGTCATTTGAGCAACATAATAAATAGATTGCCAATCAATGCAAGTATTTGAAACATCCACCACTGGGTTTTACACATGCATTTAATCTCAATTCCAAGTGTTTGTTAGAAAATAGCTAGTAACTTTTGGAGATGTTTTTGCTGCACCCTGTATATGGACGTCCATGTCACATGGTGTGCCTGAAGAATCAGTTCTAAGCCCAGAGATAAATAATAATTTATGTGAAAAACCGTTCAGTTTATATACAGTGTAAGGGTGACATCGTGGTTGTAGATATAAAACAGCACAAATCACAATTTAAAAATTCAAACTTTACCATTACACAGTCAGCAAAGTTCTTCTGACATTGTGTAATGG
>Ga0209367_1001720_pt1 | contig 27656 bp, 13 predicted proteins | sample WorMetLIZISLAND2_FD_187412 | JGI IMG/M metagenome (GOLD analysis project Ga0209367, IMG submission 187412) | Marine gutless worms symbiont microbial communities from Max Planck institute for Marine Microbiology, Germany - Olavius geniculatus... ...
CTAATCAAAGTAGTGAAGTTTGGACTTAACCAGGCACAAATCTGACGTTACAGAAAGATCCTTGCAGTTAAACGTTGGTCGCTCGGTGCAATGGTCTATAGCGGTGGCCTACTGTGGTACAGCATCGAGTCCTCTAAGTAATCGAGAAATTGCTACGGGTTCCACGCTCACTCGCAGCAGGCAACACTGAGCAAACAGCTCAGGTCAACTCAGCCTTCTATCCTCAACTATCACGTGTTTTTTTACGCATGTGCGTTAATTTTTTTAACGCGCGTTAATTTTTTAATGCGCGTTAATTTATTAACGCATTAACGCGTTAATTAACGCGTCAACTGTGACAGCTCTAGTAAAAATGAGTAGTTTATTGTCTTGTGCTTCAGTAACATAACATGTGCTCTCAAAGCATGCACGCTGGTTTTTCTGTCATATTTGTGAGTTTTCATCTTCCAAATATAGTGCAAATCCTTTTGGAAATATGACAGTGTATTGTCACAAATGAGTTGTGTGTGCATGCATGATTTGTAAATTTCATTCAATTCACGGTCATGCTTTGTTATTCAGAGTGCAGATGATTTCGTTTATCATTATGGTGAAGTAATGTGCTATGATTTATAGCACATTGCATGTCAGTTTATTGATTGTGATTTGGACCAGTGATGTATTCAGGTCTACTTATTCAGAGTGCAAGTCCTAGTCACGGGAGTTTGAGTCCAGTCAGTGAGTTTAACGAGACAGAACCCTGGTAAAATTGCATACTTACAATCTGAGAATGCGACGAGAAACAATAACACAACAGAATGTATAGAAATTAGTCAACGCTTATCTGTTGATGCTACGAAAGTTAGCAGAACAGTTGGTTAGAATACAAAGATAAATACGGCGCAGTGAGTTACAAGTCACACAGCACTGAGTCCAGGACCAGTTGGTCTGAGTTAAGAGTCCTGAAAATAAGGACTCGAGTCCGTTGTCGGACTCTGGCCGGTGTGCAAGCATGCACTTTATGCTTATTGTGTCTCTTCTGTCACATCTGTTAGCATATGGTCACAAATGAGTTTTGTGTGCTCCCTTCGTGTGCAATTTATACACGGGGTGACCACCAACAGGGAAAACAGGAAAGACATTGAAATGTCGGGAAATGTTACAGCTGTCAGGGAGATGTCAGGGGGAAAGTCAATTTCTAGAAATTGCATCAACAGGCTTTTTCGTATCACCCACTTCAACTCTCCGTCAATTATTTTATGCTGTTTATTGCTAAATGTTGCTTAATGTTTTAGTTTCTTACATTATTTATAGCACTTACAAAATGATCAGGAGTGCCGCGAATCGTCAGGGAATTGTCAGGAAAATTCATAGTACCTGGAGAGTGGTCACCCTGTTTTCTGTATACATTTCACTCAAGTCACGTTTTCTTTTATCAAGTGCAGATGTTATAGAAGGTGTGTCAAAAAAGTATCCCCTAAAGGTGTTTACCATTTACTGCACAACCAGTTGGAATTTTAACGCAAAGTCACAAACTTATTGCTTGTTCACGCCTGCATAAAATCATGTCCAAGTGGCATTTGATGTTTGTTGCAAAGTTATGCTCTGTGCTTCTACTTTTATCCAAGTACGATAACTATCGTTTTTTGTGTGCTTTTATCAACGGCAATATCTCTACGACTATGCATAATGATGTATTTTATTTTAAACTTACAGCGGCCATTGGCACCACTGCTGCGTGAATTTGCCCATTGCCATTTGTCTGAAATTTAAATGCACTCAGCATAATAACGGATGGGCCGAAAAACCGCATTGTTTTTGGCCATTGATAACTTAGCGACGGTTAGTGGTAGAAAGGCGTGTGATGTGTGAAAAGTTTCGGAATTTTGTGTCGAAAAAAGCGAAAACGTGCATGTGTGTTTAAATGTTTTGCCTAATTTGCATGAATTTTCACCACGTCTGAAGTTATGCTGAATTCAATGCATGAACTTAACACAGTTTTCATTCATTGAGTGGTGAAATAACAAAATTCGTTAGTAGACACGTTTAGTTCAGAATTTCAGATAACATTGAACATAGGTACCCTTAATAACCGTCATAATTCTCTGGCAGCTGATCGATTGTTTTTTCAACGGTCAAAACTGTGCGGTTTTTGGCCCACCCTGAAGATTGCATACGTATATTGATCGACAGCTTGTAGGATTATATACCGGTGTTGCTAAAGATGTGTCACCGTATGCGCTGTTTTTATACGTGTTTTAGTTTTTCACGCTGTGTGGCTGCAACTCAATATTATGTCACGAATACAACTTACAGCAGTGAAGTGTCGAGTTGTTTTTTTCTCGGTAGCCCTATCTGCAGTACATTAATTGTCGGCTTTCTTCTTGCTAGTTCAGAGCTTCCGAAATGAGTAAGGGAGAAAAAAAGAAGTTCAGCTACCGCTTAGAAAACAGGCCGTCAACTGCGTGCGTTACGTTTCATCATAATAGTGCTAGTCCTATTGTCTCACATGGCTGCCAAGTTGTCATACCGCCAATGTGGATGATAATCCCACTACCGTCTTTCTCTTCCCTTCCCCCTTCTTACTTCCTTTCCCTTTCTAACCCTTTCTCTTCTCTCCCGCCCTCTAAATAGGAGTGGTACAGGGGCAATATGAACTTCTCCAGTCGGGGTCGGTGGGGTTAGAGATAGGGCCTAGATTGCTATTAACAGGCTTGCCGTGTATATATATCCATGTGTGGATATCAGACTTCAGCCTTCCTGTGGATATATCCATGGATATTATGTTGTCGCATATGCTAATTAAACGGAATACTTATATGTCTAATTATCTCTGTAATATGGTCTAACAGTCTAACTAAAAGTGTAGTTTTTAATTAACTTTTGTCCATCACCGTGCAGCTCACACAGACCAAGACGGCGATCCGTAAATAGAAGACTGAAGAAGGACACTGAGATAGGAACGGTCTTGCAAACTACTGTCAATAAAAACTCTTTACTGTAACCAAAACACAAAAGACTGCAGCAAACAGGTAGTTGTCATGTTACGATTATCAAATTCATGCAGTTTAACTTATGTTAACTGCTGTTAACTCTACTGTAGCACATACTGGCATGTCATGCGGATAGCAGATTTCTATTAGAACAAGACTGTTAAGAAGGAATTTTCTTTGACCAAGGACACAGTAATGTTCAACATTTGTACTCTAAGTATTATAATATCAAATACTAGGGCATGCTAACACTGTGGAATGTTATCTCAAACAATGGAATAAATAGGAAACCTAAGCATGATACAAAAACCCAAAAAACCTAGACAACAAAATCTAGCTAAACGAAACTACATTCAGGATATCTGTCTTGCATATCCAGGCAGAAAGTGGGTCGTCTTTGTCTAAAACAATACACCTCCAGGGGTCAGAAAAAGTTCACTCCATATCAAAATGTTATGCTACAGTAACCACACTTTTCAATCCATTAGCTAACGCAAAATAACTCAATTCACTACGAACTTGACACGCGATTTCAGAAATGACATACCAAAATTATTTCTACATTCGTTTATCTACACAACGTAAGTATTACAGTTACGAAAGCAACATGCAGTAATATGTACAACTCTGATGACTAGGCGAATAAACACTAAACAAGCGGCAATACAGCGATAGCAAAGCAAAGACCATGGCAACAGAAGATGAGTAAAATATTTGGAACAACGGAATACTGTGCAATCCAAAAATGTGGCCAATCAGAGACGTGAATCCCGGTGGGTCAAGAGGAGGGCGTGTCTTCCAATATTTGGACATATCTTGTAATGTAGCCAAGGTAGACAGAATGAATGATCCAATCATTTCACCGAAAATTAAATCAGGCGGAAAGCATAAAGAAAAACGAAAACTCGGTTGCTTGCTCGCTGTGCTATCTTTCCACCAGACATGTGAGGCTTAAAAGCACCAAACTGTTTTATTCCCCACCCAAACAGACGCCACAGCCTGACCTTCGGTGCCTTTGTCGCTAGAATATACCAGTGAATAGAACAATGTTAGTTGTTGTCCTCTTTCCTCATTGTCAGGTTAAAACCCATCTGTTTTCCACCTCTTTCCTATAAGTTACTGCACTGCTAAGAAACTTAAGTGTATTGTCGCAAGCACCTGCCTTAGCAAAAATGTCAGATATCTGCCAAGCTGCAAGGTATAATACAGTTACGCTTCAGCATGGAATGCTATCATGAATCATCAGTAGTCAAGTGTACAGAAAACAATGATAACTCCAACCAGCATCTCACATGAAACACGACAAAACTCCAGCCAACATAAAAACTGTCATGCTGTAGAATTCATTGTAAAGTTGCACCTCAGTCAATGGCAAGCACAAACTGCAGTGAACTCAAGAGTTAAATGACGCTCAACAAATTTTTGCCCAAGGTTATGCAGACGATGGTGTTGTACTTGTCTGTGGTAAGGTTCTCTCGACTATGTCAGAGATTATGCAACGCATCTTATGAGGCGTTGAGGAATGGTGTAAAAAGAGAGACTTACAAGTTAATCCCATCAAAACGGTCATGATTCTTTTTACAATGGAAATATAAACCTGAATCAGTCAGACCAGTTACCTTTTATAGTCAACAGTTAACGTTGGCTAATCAGGTTAAATACTTAGGAGTCTTTCTTGACTCCAAGCTTAACTGGAGTGTACATGTTGATGCCAAATACAAGAAGGCATTAGCTGCCCTCTATCAGCTTCGGCGTGTCGCAGGCAAGACATGGGGACCACACCCAAAGTTACTCACTGGATTTACACTGCTGTACTACGCCCCATGTTGTACTATGCAGCTGTTATCTGGTGGACACGCACTCAGTATGTCACTGTCAGTAAACAGCTGGAACATCTTCAAAGGCTGCCATGCCTCTATATTACAGTTTGCTAAAGCTTCCAAGAAGTTCTGTCAACCTTGAGATCTGTCGGGGTTGTGCACTGGGCCCATGAAGAGGCCTCAGCGCAGGGTGGCCGCTTATGTGGTCACCCTCCCTGCAGGTAAAGGTAAAGGTAAAAGCGAAAAATACAACTGAAAAAAAACACGCATTGCATGCAGTGTGTCAGCAGTAGAATTAAAACGACCGAAACTCCCCAAGATACACCAAGTCAGTTCGGCAAAACTAAGTAGGCTCTTCAACAGGTTACAGCACAGCAACGAAGAACTATGTACTATATCACAGCATCTTACAACCTAAGAACATAACAGCAACAAGGACTTAAAGAGCATATAGAGCAAATAAAATAAACTGAACTCACTTTGTACACTATGCGAAAAGGACTGAGATGAAACAAACTAAACTGCATTGACACACTGGCATTTGAGTTTGATTTAGTTCTGCCGCTTTTTACATGCTTTAGATGGAACAACTGATCCAAGATTTCAGTTCAGTTCAGTTATTTTCTGTTGCTGTGTACACACACAACTTCGCAGAACAAGAACACTTCAATATGCAAAATACTTTTTACCGTACTGTTTGATCAATTTTACTCTGGCATTTTTTCTTGCTTTTACACACTTTGTCAGTTTTATCATGGTAATCTAGCCTTTGGCTGCAACACGAAATAAAGACGTTTCATTCATTCAAATCAAATCAAATTCAACAGATTCGCATGATGTCTTACTTCGATGAATTTCTTTTACTTGTATCGGTTTTTAGGAAACACTGTAATTAAGTATCTCCGTTCTGCAAGATTTAACATTTGGCAGTACAGAGCGATGCTGTAAAAATACTTTTTATATTCTGTATCTCATTAGCAACAACTAAAGGCATGTACAAAGCGACAGAACTATACTGAACTGAAATGAAGTCACTTTGTACACGTCACAAAATAAAACAAAACAAGCTGCACCGCCAGTTTGTTCACTTAATGCAGTGCATGCAAAGCAACTGAAGTAATCTACACTGAACTTGCAACTCTCATTCGGTTCCGTTCAGTGCGTTCACTTAGTACGCTTCAGTAGAAGCAACTAAACTGTCAGTCACTTATACACTCTTTAGGTGCAACTGAACTTAACTGAGATTTAACTTCAGTTCAGATCAGTTCCTTTCCGTTGCATCATACTCGCTTTAACAAACACTGGACAAGTTCATAACCGATGTTTGTGAATACATGGATCAAATACAGTTTTAATTCTAACTAGAAAATTGGGGCAAAGCCCAATGTGAGTCCGCCTGGCACCCTAAATCCAATTGGGAGAAAAATTAGGGGGTGAAATTCTCCGGAAAAAGTCGACTTGGGTGGGTATGATTCCACCCTTAGATCTCCGTAATTAGTGGACCAAAGTTCACTAGACTTTTCTCGCCAAACATAGGATGAATCATGATCGATGAAGTACATGTACTTGTCCGATTCTGAATATCTTCATCCGTTCGATCGAAGTTTGAAGTTGTCCAAATCAAGCCAAATTTTGCATGCTTTTGGCTCCCCAAATTTTTTGGGGGTGGCCCCCTAAATGTATGGACCCTATTTTCACATTCAGCCTAGTACAGACCATGGTAAAAAATTTGTGGCAATCAGCCAACGAAGCTCAGAGATACCATGGCAAAACCAAAAAAATAAAAAAAAAACAGCAGCAAAACATAAGTCCGCTCTGAAAGCTATCGCTTCCGGACAGACTAATTAATCTAGGGCAGTGGTGGTCATACAGTGGGCTGCAGTCCCAATACTATCACATCATTGATAAAGATGCAAATCTTTCGCAGCAATCGCATTTTTCACGAATTTGCACACAAACTGTGAATTTTTAAAGGCTGCTGCGAGTCGGCAAATACCGCAACATGTGACTATTTTGGCACAAAGTCAGCCAGCAAAAAAATTATGAAACTCCTACTGCTGCTTCACCTTTCCGAATAGGTGACTCAGTACTGGGGCGAATGGGCAGTCATGATAACGTGAATGGATGGACACACAGTGATTCGCTTTGGAATTTAACAAATGATAATTAAGCAGCAAAATGATTTTTGCTGCTTTTTATCAGTGACTCATATCACCCCTCATAGTCAAAATTTTACTTGCATCCGCTTCAACTCAGTCGACGGCCACGAATTCTGCACTGTTTGCCACCGCTAATTTTTCAAGCTTTTGTTGCGAAAAATTCACAGCCTTAATTATTGGTCATGATTACTGCTATATATCAGCAGCAGACAGACTGTAATCCTCAGCATTCTGGCACAGAACCACAGACTTTGCACTGGTTGCTTCAACTGGACGTGAACTGTACGTTACTCGGGAGGACAAACAGTTTCGTCTTTGCAGCAGTAGTAATGAACGATAACGCCATTTGGATAACGTGCAAAAGCACTGCAACAGAACCCAGATAACAAATGCTGTCAGTACATATAGAAATGCATATGTCACCAAAATACTACACCACAAGTCAAAACAACAGCACCAAAACTCTTGTCCATATATTAACACACGACATTAACCAATTTTGAAAATTCTTTCACTGGCAGACTTGGCAGAAAATTTGCAATAAATAATTCACTAAAGTTCCCACCACTCCTATAAGATGTTGCTACTCTACCTTGTGAAATGTTACTGCTATAAACGGGCGTACATTCCATGCAGTCTTAATATAACATTAACTATGCGAGTGTTATTGTCAAGCTTCTTCCTAATTCTTTCTTGCCTGAATTCATTCACTTATGAAAACCACTGCATCACATCTATGTGAAAACATTGTTCGTCATTGCTGATCTTAATCTCCATTCAACCATTTTAACACAAAGAATCAGATCAATAGATCAAATGGTCAGTCAGTCAGTCAATCAACTGTTAAAAACCAGCTTTAGACATACAAGGGGTCCGGAAAAAAAGTAACCCCTAGAGATTGTGCAATAGAAATGCCAAAATCTGAACGAATCTAAATAAAGTTTCATGCACTTAATCCTCAGTAAACTGCTAAAATGATCGGCAAATTTCGTTGAAAAATATCATTAATTAGCAGAGTTATTAAATGTTGTTACCGATATGGCGTTACAAAGTAAACCCTTCTGTTACTGTACATTTGCGTAACTCCAACAAACAACATGTGATTCTGCATCAATTTTATAATGTCAATGCACTATTTACTGGCAATCGAAGTGGCAAATTTCATTTAAATCTGCCAAAGCAAACCGTAGTTATAGCAGCTTTTGTAAGGTCATTCCAAAGCACTTCATTTTCAGGTCTGTGTAAACGTTATGCAGAAAGACCTGAAACTGAAGTGTTTTGAGGTGATCTCACAAAAGCCGCTGTAGTTGTTGTTTGCTTCGGCAGATTTCGCTGAAATTTGGCACTCTGATTGACATTAAATAGTGCACTGCTGATGTAGAATTTAGTTAGAATCAGCCGTTGTTTGTTGGAGTTACGCAAATGTACAGTAACAGAGAGGTTGACTTGTGTAACGCCATACTGGTAACAGATATATTCTGTTATCGATATTCAACAATTGATAACTCCGCTATAAAATAATATTTTTGAACGAAATCTGGTGGTAGTTTTAGCAATTTATTTGCGAGCAAGGGTGCAAAACGCTATTAAGATTTGTTTAGACTTGACATTTTTTATTGTATGATGTCTGGGGTGTTACTTTTTTCCAGACACAGTGTACATTCATCGTCCTACCATCATCAACAAAAATGCCATTACTATGACGCACATGTGTGAATCTAACCTGTTTCCAATTTTCTTCTTGCAGACCCGGCAGACTTTAACGTCGCTAACAACACACTTGATGTGATGGTAAAACATTCGCTGCTCTTGAACCTGCAACACAGATTCAGTCACTGTAAATAAAACACAAGCATAGAGGTATAATGGCTAAGATGCTGGACTTAAAATCGAGAGGTTGCGCGTTCGACTTCTGGTTGGGTCGCTCTCAAGTGGTTACTATAAACAGATGCGTGACTGACTGTCTGTGGACAGGTAAACTATCTCCGTATATAACCAGCCACCAAGGTCAACTCAGCCTTCCACCCATCCGCAATAAGTTAATCGAGCATATGTCACGTGGCAGGCAACACTGTGTGACCACTAATAAACAATACAGTTATCTAACCATTCTTAAACAAGTACTATGGCTGTGCCATTGTGGTCATTTCAGCCACTTTCTACAGCCATATTTACATCAATGCAACCGATTTTTACAGAAAAATACAGAGAATAAAATAATATAAAACAGCAATTCAATTAGCTCCATTATTGTACCTTATAGCCTTCAAGACATGCAACTAAAATTCCCATAAGACACTGAGACTAATGTTACCACACCTGAAGGTGTTCAGAGTAGAGAAGACTTTTCATAAGCTCGCTGTTCCATTTTCTAGAAGACGTCATGCCGAGAACACTTTCTAGGTAACCAAGAATACTGCTGACACTGGTGTTGGCCGGTAACAAATTTAGCACCTAGCATTAGCAACAAACCGTCAGAAACCAAAATTTGATCCAATTTCTATTTCTGTGCATAATGCAGCATCTGAAACGTTTCGCAGTACACTCCCACCATTATACCATTACAGATTTTTAAAAAAATCTCTATTTTATTAATACTACCGGTAAATCATTACAAATTAGCAGTCAATCAGCAGATCTATAATCTGTGACCATTGGCATCTCTGGCTTTCTCAACTTATGTGAATAGCAAAGATATTGTGTTGCATTTTTTTCACTTCCATGACAATAAAATATTTATTCAAGGTGACAGCTGCCACCTTCCAGACCAAATAAAATTCCACAACTTATCCCTGACTGTCTCAGTAGGAAAGGCAAAAATTCATCGATATTACTGTATATGCTATGGTCGACAGTCGTTGTTTCACATTAATTTACAAGAAATTTGAGCTAATGCTCATGAGACGCACGAAAGCCTATAGCAGTTCCTGTTCGTAAATTGTCTTAGTCTATCTCTAGCCATTCAAGTCACAATTCACTCTTGAAGTGTGCGCCACAGCCGAAGATCGCAAAAATCAATAAAACCCTTTATTTTAGAAGTTCAGGGTCTTTCAAAATCATTGATGTTGATACAATTAAAGCTCGTTATTAGTGCTTGTTGTGATAAGCAGCATGCCGATGCCTATCTGCAACCGTTTCCATTTCGTCGCAGTTCATTCTTGGAGTGTGCGCTGCAGCCGAAGATAGCAAATATCAATAAAGACTGCTTATTTTGGAAGTTCAGGGTCTTTCAAAGTTATCCACGTAAATACGACTGAAAAGCTCGTCACTAGTGCTAGCTGTGATAGGCAGCATGGCATCACCCGAGGGATCCACTGCCTGAAGCAGAGGTAATGATGACAATACGACAATACTACCTGAACAGTGTCAATACGGTTGGCCTGTTCACCAAGCAGGCGGAATGCTGCTCCTATATTGGTCTCTAAGGCATTATGGCCACTCTCCTCAGCAAAAGACACAAGCGGCGGGGTCTCCGGAGTGCTGAGATACAACCGAAGCAGATGCAAATAGACCTGAGCATATAGCACAGAAAACAATTACTGCCTGTCACCTATTGGAATTCAGCAAGTAATTATTTTGTCTTTCCTGCAAAGCTACCTTTATATTGTGTGTTTCAACAGGACAAGAAATTGCTCAGAAACTTGCTACAATAACTCACGACAAATGAGCAATCAATATTGTCCATCTTATACCGTGTGTTCATCAGACTCTAAACTGTGGTGGAGAGGCATAGTGGTAACGCAATGTGTTCAGTCAACGAAGTTGCTCTACACCAGGCCGGGATAGTACTAGGAGGGTGACTGCCTGCATGCGGGCAAGTAAACCATCTCAGTATGTAACCAGCTGCCTAGATAAAAACTCATTACAAAAGATGATATTATTCAGCAGCACACTGACACACAGTCAGTGTGATGTGAGCAATATAACCTTTAATAATTTTTGATGTTTTCAATGTGCAAGTCCTTAAATGTTGCGGTTAACAAGTGTATAAACTGATGTTTTGTACATTTATTAATGAATAAACGTCTGTAACATGAGCGTAATCACTTACATCTTGATTGCCAGGTTTGTCTGGCTCATAGACCATGTTGCAATAGCTGTACACAAACAGCCAGTCAAGTCTCATCAAACAAGTATTCAGTCATTCAAGAATCATAGAACAATTATAACACAAGACAAGAAAACCCAGCTGTCACTAGGGAATACGCGCTACAGCCTGTACAGTTCCTGTTGCAGTACTGACCTTCAAGGTCATCCAAGGCCAATGATTTTCATCTCATCTGAAAGGGCATCTGCCACTTCCTATTAGTGATTAACAGTACTGTGGCCCTATCTCTCTCCATTTCCAAGATATGGCCAGTTTTCCATTGAAAACACACTTTTTTCCTACCCCCTCCATTCAAACCCGATTTTGAAAATGTTCCCCTAGCACTAGATCGCTGAAATTTTGCATGCCTAGGTTTAAGACGCAGGGCTAATCATTCATGTAAAAAGTTTTCCGCTATGACCTAACGTTTAGCCACAATACATCCGTAACAGACAGACAGATGAACAGATGAGCAAACAGGCGACACATTGTGCCATAACACATCAAAAATAATCTGAGCAACACTATCTCAAACAAAGTTGTTCCAACGACAAACATTAAAAAATCCAAGTCAACCCATCAAAATCTGTGGAAATTGGATCAACAAATGAATAAATGGATGAATAAAGAATAAATAAATGAATGAATAAGTCAAAGAACAAATCAATCAACTACTTACAGAAATGACCAGTAGTTTACAATATACGCCTAAAACCAAAGATCAAACCTGAACATATTTATGCAACAATTTTTAAAAATCTAAATCATTACCATAACACACCGTACAATAGCACATATTCAAAACAAACGTTTGTTTCACATATACTACAGGGTGCGGCAAAAAAGTAGCCCCCTAAAGTTTTTCACCATTTTCTCAGCAACCACTATGAATTTTAAGTTGAAATTTTACAGGTTTATTTTTGGAAACGTTCTACATTCAACAACCAAGAAAAATATGATTCTGTTGAAAAAAACCCGAAATTATAGACTTCTGAACATGACCGCCTACCGATTTTTCAGCACTAAAAATGTTTAAGCTAAAAATGCTATTTAATTTTCAAAAACCGGTTACCACGTTACTACCGATGACGTCACAGTGACGCCTTGACAAACATTAATTTATTTTGTTTATACATTATCACTAAATTATCATTTTTCAAAAAGCAATCGCCGGCTGCCCACCGGGTTCATCTTCCAGCAGAACGACGTGCCAGCACACACAGCGCGCAGCACACAGAACTGGCTGCGGGCCAACTATCCAGATTTCATCACAAAAGACCAATGGCCTCTAAATTCGCCGAAAACAAACCCAGTGGACTATTGCGTGTGGTGTGCAATGTTGGAGGCTTACCTCAAGCTTAAAACAAAGCCAAAAACAATCGCCGAACTCAAGGAATCGCTTCGGGTTATCTGGAGCAACCTACCACAAGGACCGATCAAAAGACTGTGAAAGACTTCTCAAATTAAGCGACTGAAGGCATCATCCTTCATCATCATCATCATTCAAAGTTTAATAAAAACAGACAAAACGCTGTTACACAATAAGAATGAGTGGAGCTCAATGAAACAATACGAATAGTCTAAGCTAGTCTAATACAAATTGTCATTATAGAGCATTCTTATAAAATGTGAAAGCAATAACAAACATGGCAGCCATATATACGAGGCACCAACAACATCTTGGCTTGTGTTGGAGCCTGAAGCTGTCGGTGGACACTTCGAACATTCACAGTGACAATGGAATTTTGGCATCTGATCATTACTTAACTGTGTTGTTTGAGTTGTTTCAACGATGTTATTAAACTGGTGTTGTAGCTTGAACATTTTTTCACGCTGAAAAATCAGTAGGCGGTCAATGGTCATGTTAAAAAATCTATAACTTCGTCACTTTTCAATGAAATCAAATTTTACTTGGCCTTTAGCTGTAGAACAATTCAGTATTTAATCTGAAAAATTTTAGATTAAAATGCTAAACGGTTGCTGAGAAAACAGCAAAAAAACTTCAGGGGGCTACTTTTTTTGCCGCACCCTGTTTAAATTAAAAAATGAACACATAAAACATGTGACGCAAAACCGTACTCTTCAGCCATTCTATTGTCATGAAGTATATGCACGTAAATAGCCAAAGCCTCCTCATGCCGCCCACGCTTGCCAAGCAGTATTGCACGCTCCTCGTAAAAACCTGCAGCAGCAACTGTAATATAATTTTACAAAATAAAGTATGCCAGAAATGGTCGAATAACATTGGCTGCACAAAATGGACTGCTTAAAAATGGCAAGTAACACTGATACCATGGTGGCTTGGCATAGTGGTTAAAAAATTGGACTTATCATCAAAAGGAAAGGTCATGAGTTTGACTACCGATCAAGTCACTGTTGTGTGGTTACTACCAGGATGAACAACAGTCTGCAGACAGGTGTACCATCTCGGTATGTAACCAGCCATCCTGGTTGGCTCAGCCTTCTACCCTCCACGGGATGGTAAAATGCGTATTTGCATTTAGGCTGATGGTGTGCTTAGTACTATAGCTTCCAGTTTAAATGGATATATGGCTCAAGCCAACTGGTCCATCAGCATCATCATCATCATCATCATCCATAAATGTGTAATGGTCTTAATACCAGGTGCACACCATCGTGTAAAATCTGCCATAATCCAGTGACGAATCCAGAATAGCCAGGAAGGGCCGTGGCCTAACTCGAGCTACACAGATGGTCAAAACTAATGACTGGTTCAAATGCAGACAATCAAAACACTAAGACTGTTCTGTCACAGCAGAAAAATTTCATTTAAACTGTTCAAAAAGCCATCCTGAATTGCACAAAACCCCTACAGTTTCCGTGGCTCCACCCATGACCCCAATGGGTCAGCTTCTAGTGCTAGCTGGTGGAAAAATGCTTGCAGCTCTACTGCAAAAATCCCTTCACGCGCTTCAACCTCTCAGAGGCCTCAATTTACAACCACTGGTTCATAAAAATCATCAACCACTCCCTCAAAAAATTTCTAGATATGCCACTGGAAGAATCATCAACACAGACTCAATGTCGCCAGTTGATTTACATAGCGCAATATCACGAAGCATTTCTATTCTGCTTAGTACATCTCGCAAAAAAACAGGGCTCAGTTTTTGAGCTACGCACTAAATCTACTGCTTTACTACAAATCACAGATATTGTCCGGTAATGAGTTCCAAGCCACTGGACCTCCAACATCTAAACCCCAACAGCGAAGATGTGATGACTGAATTAACTGAGTCAAAACTGTGAACATAAACAAAGTGTCAACTGGTGAATCTTGAATGGTATATTTCAAAACCAACTCACAATTATCAGAGAAATGTGTGAGGAGTCTCTCGGGTTCGTAGAAATCAGATGTCTGTAAAAAGTCAATGAGCCTACGTCGAGTCTGTCCCAGCTCCCCTGGCTCATTGCCTGCTCTAACCGGTTTCTCACCATCTGCACAAACACACACACAGCCACAGCTCCATGGAAATAACTACGGCTGCAGATATCAGCCATCATTCAAAGGTAAAAAGGTAAAGGTCGTCAATTTGTATAGTGCATAGTCGCGCGCATGCACACGCCTTTAATGCGCTTTCGTCACTAACCAGAGCCGCCTGTTGCACAGCCACCGTGTACAGCCTGCAGACACAGGCTGGTGCAGCGGCCGGCTAAGCAACCCCAGTCAGCTGTACCAAGGTCCCCACCTTACGTAACCCATATAAATGAGTTACTACTCATTTTACCGTTCCACAGAGGGTAGCTTGCTGAGTCGACCTAGCTGGCAGGCTTCGCACCGAGATGGTTTACCTGCCCGCAGACAGTCACCCATCGCAGTGCTAACTGGGCCTGGCGTAGAGTAACTTCGTTTCAGCTGAAACGTGCTACCAACTACGCCATGCCACCAACCACCAACCCACCATTCAATCAACTAATCATTAGAAAATTGCTCCACTAATTTTTCCTAATCAAATAAAATTTCAGTAAAAAGGCTTTGCTGCAGACATGGCAATCAAAGCTAAAGCCACAAAAGCTGAACTGCAAAATGTTTGAGCTGAGCCTATTTTTTTCTGAGCCAAAGCTGAAAAATATTTGAGTATAGTCATTGCAATCTAGACCATCTTTATTTCAAATTTCTCAATTGTTCCTAGCTTTCGTGAAACAAATGGTGCAAAAACATACAAATTGCCACTCCCTTACTACTTCCTTGCAGTATTTTATTACCAGTGGCGTTAGTTGCAGTAGGAAAAAAGATTTTACATAAACAGCCAGGTTCGTGGCATAAAAACTCATTCCCATTTTTAGCACTTTGGCAAAGGTTAAATCCAACTGAGCCAGCTACAGCCTAAGTTGGCCAGTTGGCTGGCTTGACTGAATAAATGAATGAACATTTATTACTATTACAGCCAACTAAAACTGGATTACGGACAATACAATATAAATGTCACAAAAAATGTCATAAAATGTTCGACAAAAATACAGTTGACAATGGCAATAAAAACGTTGGATAAAATGTTATTCAGCCTACTGGTAATTATTTAGAGAAAATGGAATGAAAGATTTTTTAAATTTTTCAGTTCTCGTGAAGTAGTGCTCTAATGTTTGTGATGACCGCAGTCGACTGATTATATGTTGTGAACGTTCATTTGGCTTCAGCAAATAGTGCAAACATGAGCTTTCATTAAGAACATTGCGTCGAAAAAATCGTTGCACAAGTCGCTCTCGTCGATCCTCCAGCACATCAGCTTCAGCAATCATCAGAGATCTGCTATAGTCCAAGTACAGATAAATGATTCGCATGGCTCACTCCTGTAAAGATTCAAGTGATTCAGTTTGTGCAGCTGTTAAACTTGAGTGCCATACTGGACTGGCTTACTCTAGAACAGGCCGTACAATCGTGTTATAGAAACATAGCAAGTTGCCTGTTCCAGCACCAGCTCGCTTTAGTTGTTTCAGAAAGTATAGCCGAGATGCGGCCTTCGACGAAATCACATTGACATGCTGGGCCCACTTCAAGTCATTACTCATATGGACGCCAAGCAACTTGAATGTGCCGACTCGCTTAACAGCCAGTACCCTTAACTGACTGGGTCAGTATGAAAGCAGCCCTGGTAACTGGCACTACTGTGACGTAGAACTCACCATTTCTTCCCTAGCAGCGGCCGCAACCCACAAAGAAACAGACAAGCTGAGTTGGCCCAAATGGCTTGGTCAAACATGGAGAGAGTACACCCAACACAGCTCAATGTCATATAACCTCTTAACCCTAACCAGAGTTTCTGCAAGACTAAACTGCCAATTTCACTGATTAATCAATTAATTGTTAAAAACGGTTTGATCAATTTTTTGATGGGCCATAATTCGAACGTGTTGTGCACAAGCATCACCTAGCTCAGGGGTCTCAAACTCGCGGCCCACGGTCCGCATGCGGCCTGCGAAGGCGTTATTTGCGGCCTGCGATACATTATCTGGAATTCTACAAAATTTAGGATAAAAATAAGTCGTTTTATTCATTTTACAGCATTTTTAGTAATCTAGCAAAACTACTATTTTTTTCATTTGCGTTCTCTTTAGTGGAGCCGCATGCTAATGCTGGGAGCGACCAGCGGTGGCGCTGGCAACTTGGACCATTTCTCATCTTTTCATGTGGTAGGCCTTGAGGTCAAGCCACAGTGCCTGAAAGATTATGCAGATGTCATTTCTGGATTACTTGCAGAGTTCGACCGATGTTTTCAAGAGTTCAATAATCTTAAACCACAGTTTGCACTCTTCGCCACTCTGTTTGATGTTGATGCAGAAAGCGTTTCCGAAGAATTCCAGATAGAGGTATTAAATTAAAAGTGTGACAAGCAGAAGCAGAAGTTCACGAAGTTGGTGTTTTTGATTTCTACAAATTTCTCTCTAGAGAAAAGTATCCAAAATTAGTCTCTGCAGCCTTTGAAATAATGGCGATGTTTGGCCGTTTTGTGAACATTTATTTTCATCAATAAAAATCAACAAATCCGCTTTGTGATCAAGGCTCACTAGTAAACACCTGAATGCAACATTGTGATTGCCTAACACCTGTGATTTCAAGACTAATGTCGAGTCGCTGGTTTCTGCTAAATCAGCGGTAAGAATTTGTCAGAGACGGAAAAAAAATCTGAAGTTCTAAACTATACTGTAAAATTAACTTCTGTCATTTGTATTAATTACTGCATTTACTGCATTTTGTCGTCTCTAAAAACAATGCGGCCCACCGACTGAGTGATATCTTGCAGTGTGGCCCGCACCCCCAAATGAGTTTGAGACCCCTGACCTAGCTGCTCTCAAAGCCTCTCTTGTCGGAAAATGTAACATCACTAATTTGCTGGTGGACGACTGCCTGAAATGAGTGCTGAAGAGTGCTTGCAATTTTGCACGGAACACATCAATGTATGTTAACTAAAAAATCGTGAAAATAAAAATAAGTGTGTAAACAGACTCTGATAATGAAGTCGGAATTCACATTCGGAATAAAACTGCTGACAAAAAACTACAATAATTACAGACATACAGTCCAGCCGCACACTGAAACAAGCAATGGGTGACTGACCAGCCTTGAGTGTACTGAGGTAGGCTTCCATTAACTGGACAGCAGAGTCTTTATACTGCAGCGCGAGTATGTTGTGAAATCCTGGCGTCTCGTCATGCCATTCATTGATTATATGCTCCTACAGAGACAGCTACACTAATATGCTGTTATCAGTGATAGAAACCAGACAAAAATGCTGATGCTAAGCCAAGATCACTGCTTTGAGACCATTCTTGTTATAAGACCACAGTCTCGAACTGGACGCTTTCTTTTAACTCAAAAGTTGCATTTTGCCCCTGCAACTACATTTGAAACCTGGCAACTTCTGCCAATTATTCCAGGTTATGATCGAGAATAACTAGACTGTAAAACGTAAAAATGTAAAGTCCTTCCCGAGCCTTATGGCCCACGGGGCGGCGCTGATCTCCGTTTCCTAAGGCCCTCAGCCAGACACCAGTTTTTACACTGCGAGACCACGGATACGGGGCCAGTGTATCGCACAGTGTGCCTGTTTACATTCCAGCGTTGAAGCCGGTACCAAATTATACTGCTTGGTGACAGAGGCACATGTGTGTGAACAACTTGCCTGAGGTCGTTACCCGGCAGTGTCCCGGTGCGGACTTGAACCTGCGCCTCTGAGTTACCTCAGGATTACAAGTCCGACACGTTACTGTTAGACTACCGAGCCACACAACTAGACTGTACAAGAAGAATATCAATATTATTATGAGCATTAATTCATATTTTGATGCTACATGCATATCTATGGCACACATGTCTCGAGTGGGCTTAACAAACCCATTGGTTTTTAAGTATGCGACACATGCCTAATGGCTGACTAAAAAAATGCTAAAAATAACTTTAAAATATACACAACCGTTTGTATAAGCAGTTTTAAACATCAACTACATAAAAGTGCAACTCACGAGATATGGTACAACTAAAGTTTCATCAGCTTTCTCGATAAAGTTGAGAACGTTTTCACGAGGAAGACTTCTGACTTCATCCATGTCCTCCGTAAAGATCTGGACATGACATGACAGAACGGTCATCATATTATGCTATTTGTGCCAACAACAGTTGAAGAAAATAAAACCAAAGTAAAAGAACACAACACAACTGGATGGCCGGCTCTATTGACAGCCCAGGTAACAAGACCCACTGTTAAGCAGAATTTGCCATTTCTGCCATAGCAGTGCTGTAACCAATGCCAGTACTTATTTTGCTGACTCACAGAAGGAGGGAGGCTGGCTAAGATGGCCTTAGTCGAATATGAAGACAGTATAAATAAGAACGGTCACTTTTATCAGTACTAAGGGTCAACATCCAGCAACTTTGCTGATGTGACCAACAATGTTACTTTTAGGCAAAACCACCACCACTCCTGGAAAAAGCAGCATAGTTAATATAAATCATTACCATGTGACTGGCTAAACCAAAAGACAAAAGACAGAACCAAAAAGTGCATTCGTTCCTATAATTTCAGACCATGCACTAAAACACAAAGAAGCAGTAATTCGTACTAAACAGGCAAATATGAGAAAATGAACACATTATCCAGAATGGTAAGTATTAAATTTTTTGGAACAGTTAACTTTACTAAAAACTAAGATAACATTAATTCTGATAAAAAGCTACTTGACAAACAAAATGCATGTTCTTGTCTACAAACTTTTACAGCCATTGAGCTAAAAGCTACCACAGATGCACTGAGACACAACTAGTGAGTGTTTGTTAACACAGTCTTGTAGACAGTCTAAAATGTTGACTTTTCTAGAAAAACAGACAAATGAGATTAGTTCAGATGCTCGTTATAACGTCGTTGTATATAATGTTTTACCGAGATGCCTTTGACTGAAACTCTAATGAATAACAATTACAATTTTATTAAAATTATGATAAAAAAAATTAATCATTAATTTGCACAGGTCTATAAATAACCAGCTTCCTATATATATATATATATATATATATATATATATATTTTAGCAGCTTCACCCGAATGTCATGAAAGAAGTTTTTGTTGCCATAATACAGGGCAGTAAGTGGAAAAAATTTAGTTCACTCACTTGAAGCCCATCCTCCTTGCATGCCTGTATAACCCACGATGCATATTCAAATATCAGCTCCCGATGATCAGGACCTGAAATACAAGCACGGTCATTTTAAATAAAAGCTGAGATCCAAACTAATTCAAACGGGCATGTCCGTCCGCTTGATGCTGCCGACCTGTGGAATGATCTAATTCATCATCACTCTCGATCTTCAGCCTGCATCTCAAGATTTACCTCTTTCAATGTTCACACCTGGACCTACTCATCTGATACTTCACCACTGTGATCCTAGAAATAAGGCTTATTATTTAGACCACATTAAACCCGAATATGACAATGACGACGATTCAGGATTAGGTTTATACACTGTGAGGCATAAAAACACACCAAAATTTCTTTTACCATAACTTGAAGAAAAGTTATCCAATTTTTATAATTTTTGGTACACATATTTAAGACACAACTCGCCATCAAATGGCCGTTCAGTTTCCTAACTCACCAACATATGCTTCTGCACTACCTGGGGAAAACAAAACAAGCAAAATAGTACATATTTATTCAATGCAGTATCATTATTTGATAAAAATAATGCACACCTGGCACGTTTTTTCTACATTTCTAGCACTTTGGCTGAGACTTTATCGAACTGTTTAGTCGTGCAACTGCTGACAGTAAATATTCGAAATATCGGCCACTTGTGCAAACACAGGCAGGGAGATGCATTCACCATTCGTTGATAGCAGTGTTGATAATGTTGTGCTTCAGACTTCAACCAGTAACTTTTTGAGTTCATTGATATTTCTAAGCAGCATCCCGTAAACTTGCTGCTGCATAACACTGCAAATGCTGTCGAATGGACTGTGATCTGTTACTGATGTTTTTTCTTTCTTTTTTTATTTCATGTTGCACTTGTTCTGTTTCCCCAAGTAATACAACAACAGACGTTAGGTGTGCTGGGAATTTGAATGGCCATTTAATGGCCAGTTATGTCAGAAATGTTTATACCAAAAACTATAAAAAAAATCATGTTATCCTTCTCCAAGTTCCTATCAGTAATGTCACGAATGGTTTTTGACGTTCTTTGTTCATTTTCACATCGTGTTTTAATTTCCCCAAGTAGTGCAGAAGCATATGCTGGGTGAAATGGAAACTTGAATAACCGTTTGATGGCAAGTTGCGTCTAGAATAGTTGTACCAAAAATTATTAAAATCTGATAATCCGCCTTTATGTTATGATCGATAAATTTTCTGTGTGTTTTTTATGCCTCACAGTGTAGTAATAGCTACTACACTGTCTAAAGTATTGTCATCATGGCTGCTACTGCAAGTTCATTTGACGAACACAGCACAAACAAGCACTCAGGTGACCTCTGACCTTTGGACCAAGACAATCAGCCTGAGCCTAAGGTCCACCTAAACTGCGCCCACCATCACCATTTATTACTACTTAGCCCAAAATCTGGTATTCATTTTACCATCCCATGAAAGCAGTGGCTTCTATCTCCCCAAATGTGGAGTCAAAATTGGGCACAAGTTCCCCTCCCCCAGTTTTAGGCAAAGTTTCCCCCCACTTTCAAGCTCAAGCACTCCCCCCCTTTTTGGGCTCCTTGTAAAGGGTGCATATTGTTCAGTGAACAATAGGGAGGGAGTTTTGTTAAAAGTGCAGATCAAAACTCCCCCCTTATTTTTGATCTACACCCTCAACAAAACTTGCACCTATTTTTCACTGCGCGCAAGCTGTCCCCAAAGGGAATAAAGAGAGAAGCCACTACATGAAAAATAAAAAAATGAGTCGATCTACATGGCCAATTTCATACCGAGATGGTTTACCCACAGTACATACATACACCGAAGGTGTAGCAGGCGCACGGCCTATTACGGCAATGGTAGTGTTATTTTGGCTTACCATACCAAGCTCACAGCACTCAAAATAATCATTTGATCAAGCCATGGCAACGCGTTACGAAATTCTGCAAAAATCCTTTGTTATGGAGTGTCTGGATGCTGCTAAATAATCACATGTGTACTGTCACATCATATTCGTTATTTTTCACAACACACTAAGTCCAATTAAGGTAAATTTAACCGGAATTAGTGTGAAGTTTGCGGCCTGCGAATGCAAACCGACGTTCCCAACGAGCCGAACGTACCATTTCGCTCACGAAACAGTTCCATGGAAATTGCACTTTGTTATGTGTTTTAGCACATACTTTATGTAGTGCTAATATAATAATAACACAATAAAGTGAAAGAACTGCAACACAATATTATACAAGCACACAACGCAACGAAAATATGCAGCAAGCGTATCGGGCTTGGCATGTGAATTGGCTTGGCAGCAATGGGAAGCCGAAGGTGACTACTACCACAAATATAGCTTGTTGCAAATACTGCGTGCTTTCGGCACGTATGCAAGTACTGCCCATGCCCGCAGTCTCCCATCCAAGTACTAACCGGTAACATGTCACAAGGATGAGCTGATTTGGGTTCAAGATGGCACAGTAGAATGAAAATCAAATGGAAGCTGTAAACTTCAGGCTAATAACCACTCCATTCATGGTTTTTTTGCAGAGTACCCAAAAGCTGAAATACACAAAGTGGGTATTTAATAAACACAAATACAGTGCAAGATGATGTAAGCAGCCAAAACAAAAACGAACCAAGCCGCTGTAAATACTGAACAGTACGCTCATGACCAGACAGCGAGGAGTTGGGCTTCTCGGACTGCCGTTGTAATAGCTCCAACGCTGCAACAGACACATCATTATCAACACAATCTTCACACCAGTAACATCATTATGAGAATGTGCTATTGCTGCTATGTTATTATTTTAAATTCAAACTAGACTGCCAAGCCTCGTGCAAGGCTAAGACAGTTTGTGGTAGCTGTTGTGCCATGCTGTGATATTTACTGCAATGACAGCCAGTGGCATCATTTCAGTAAATCGTTGGGGGGTCTCAATCATCCTTGGGGGTCTCAGTCTATGTAACGTATTGTTTTCGCAGCAGTAACACTGTTTTAAAGGTACAATTTACAGGAACAAGCAAAGCCCAGCTAATTCAAAGGGGAACGGGCAACAGAGATGCATGTGTAAAGGCCTGGTTCGAATGAAATCTAAGCTGACAACGATGTTTCATTTAGACTTGACGACGGATGACGCTTAGCGCCGTATCCAGTGTATGAATTCCAACATTGGCTAAAAATCGCTAATTTTTACCACCCCCTCTCATTTAGTGCCCTCATTCAGGGTGACCTCTTTCGAATTTATGGAAAAGCTTTACGGGTGATCCTAGCTTGCACTTTTTTTGACTGATCCACCTGTGTGATGGACGGACAGACAAAATTGCAATGGCTAAGATGTGCTACAGCAGTAGCTGCTGTTGCACGTAAAAAAAACTAAAATCATAAATCCTTGGGGGTCCATAGATCTCTCCAGCCCCCTACCCCCTAAATGACATTCCTGATGACGTCAGTGTCAATCAATAACTATTGGCCCAGCCGGGCCTGCCTAGCTGCAGGCAGTAGCAGCAAGGCTCTACGTCGTAATGGCAAAGTATCCAAAAATCCAGTCCTGTGACCCTGACCTTAAAATTCAATCAAGTTCTTGCAGCTGTTGTGGTACATGAGTTACTGTATTAACTGGGAAAAAAACAAAGAAAAAATAGCGATGACGCTGAAAACAATACTGTCATTGCTACAACAAACAATAAAAAGTAGCCCTGTATTGGACGTGGTCAATTCCTCTTTACTGGTTTCACAGCATTGCCTACCACGGGGTGGCCACTCTCCAGTCATGATCAAATTCCCTGACTTTTCAAGGGAACATAGACAGAGTATCGCCCCTCGCAACAGTAGCGATATTATGTCTATTGGCAATAATTTTAATTATTTTCCAGAGAATTAACTGACCAAATTTAGTGCAGTTTAAACAATAAAGGCAAACAAAATTGGCTTACTGGCATCGCAAATTTAAAAGTATGGGAGTACAAGTCTGCAAGTGAAGCGAGCAGAAAAAAATGGAGATGAACGCCAATATTCAACTACTAAAGAACAGTTTTGGAACACTTTACCCTGACAAGATTTTTTCCATAACATTTCACTGACAATTCTCTGACTGTTAACATAATCCCTGACATGTTTCAAATTTCATGACATTTCCAGGTTTTCCAAACAAGTGGTCACCCTGCTACTGACAAACTTCCGAGTCATGTGACACAAAAAACTAAGCAAAGATCAAAAAATTTAAATTCAAATTGAGATATTGTCTTCTAATTTAAGAATCAGTACTCACTTGCCAGCTCCCATCAGTTCAGTAGCAGAACTCGAGAAAAAAAATACAGTTACGAGTATCAGCACTGAGAGGTGAGCACTAAGCATTAGAAATAAGTACGGCTGATTGAATATTCTATTAGTATTCGGCCAAATAATATGATAAATTATTCCTATTCGGCCAAATAATAAAATCTACTATTATGTACAGCCTAGAAGTAACCTTTCTGGTGGAGTTGTTTCTTCTCATAGAGAATAACAAGTTCACTGTATTTATGTGCATCTTTCAGCACACGCTCACTCTCATCAATGTGACAACTGTTGTCTTTCAGCCTCAGCAGCGGTGCCACCAATGCATCGTTTGTCTACCAACCACCAACAAACACTCGGAGATTCTACTCAGGGAAATGACCAGAAACTCGTTTTAAGAAGGAATGAAATAAGGGTTTAATATCACACCACACCACGACTGGAATCGCCTTGCTGGTAGACCACGGACTACATGGATGAGTCAGATTGTACGGGACACTGGACTCGCTGCTGCCGACACATGGGCTCTTGCCGACGACCGGTCAACGTGGAGGGCGCTACGACCTACAGCCGGTTATGCGCAGCAGTGAGTGAGCGAGTGAGTTTAATATCCATTCCAATCTCAGTATTACTCTATAAAAGTTCATCTGGCCTGATTTTGGGAGTGTATTTTTATATACCAATATGCCCCCTCAATCACTATGCCCTGGATTTATTCGGAAAATTCTTGCACAGTTGTAGGACACTAAACTGAAATAAATGTGTGTGAGATTATCTAACAACAGAGAATGACCTATGAATCAATGAAATCAATGAACAAACCAATCCATCAGCCAACCAAGCAAGCAACCAACTAACCGAGCAAAGTTGCAATGTTTGCTTAACACCAGAGCTACTTCTAAGATAACAAAAACATAACAGGTTTAGAAAACTGTATCCAGGTATTATCTTCTAAAAAAGCAGGGTTTGAGATAATGGCAGATAGAAAGTAACAGAAAGATCATTATCTCCTCCAAATGAGTGTTCCAGACACCAAAAATAAAAAATACTATTATTAGCTATACAGTGTACCAGCAGAAAAATTAGATCCAGCCATTTTGCTGGGATCTGCAAAAAATTGTATAAAAAGAAACGTCACCATCAGATGTGATTTTCACACCAAAAATACAAAAAAAAACAAACATTCATAGCTTAAGCCTTGCCTAGATCCCATTAAAGGAACTTACAGTTTTCGATTGGTAGATCAATATCTTGATTAATGGATGGCCATTTTGCACCTTAAGGGAAAAGTGTGGCCACATGGCTGTATTCCACATGAAACTCAGCTACAGGGTGCGGCAAAAAAAGTGGACCCCTAAAGTTTTTTTGCTGTATTCTCAGCAACCGTTTGGAATTTTAATTTAAAATTTTACAGATTTATTAGCTAAAACCTTCTACATCTAACTGCCAAGTAAAAAATGATTCTGTTAAAAACGACAAAGTTACAGATTTTTTAACATGCCCGCCTACCAATTTTTCAGCATTCAAAAATGTTCCGGCTACAACACCAATTTAATAACATAGTTGAATCAACACAGTTAACAGATGCCAGATGCCAGAATTTCATCGTCACTGCGAATGTTCGAAGTGTTCACTGCCAGCTCCAAGCTACAACACCAGCCTCCAGTTGCCTTATTTGAGAAATCTTTTACAGCCTTGTCGATCAGTCCCTGTGGCAGGTTGTCTCAGATAACCTGAAGCGCTTCCTTGAGTTGGGCGCTTGTTTTCAGCTTTGATTTAAGTTTGCGGTAAGCCTCCAACATTGCACCCCATATGTGATAGTCCATTGGGTTTATATTTGGCGAATTTGGAGGCCATTGGTCTTTCGTGATGATATCAGAACAGCTGGCCAGCAGCCAGTTCTATGTGCTGTGCGGCGTTGCGCGCTGTGCGTGCTGACGCGCCGTCCTGCTGGAAGATAAATCCGGTGGGCAGCCGGCGATCGCTTTAAAGGAGTGATAATTTAATGATAATTTATAAACAATATAAATTGCTGTTTATAAAAACGTCACTGTGACGTCATCGGCAGTAACGTGTAACCAGTTTTTAAAAATTAAATAGCATTTTTAGCATGAACATTTTTGAACGCGGAAAAATTGGTAGGCGGTCATGTTAAAAAGTCTATAACTTCGTTGTTTTTCAACAGAATCACATTTTACTTGGCAGTTAGATGTAGAAGATTTCACTAAATAAAGCTGTAAAATTTCATATTAAAATCCCAAATGGTTGCTGAGAAAACGACAAAAAACTATAGAAATCCACTTTTTTTTGCAGCGCCCTGTATATCACCTTCAAATAACACTTGAGTAAGGTTGTGTCAATGATCTGCCTCAGTTGTCGACGTGAGCGAATGACGGTCGTCCCCTCAACGATAGCTGTCGGTGCTAGCTCCTTGTTTGCATCTTTCAGCAGCTCGTTCCTTTTCTGTCAGCCAGAAACATGTCTCATGTTAGAACTAAACTACTTAGGCCACGTTCCACCGACATGGATGAAATCACAGATAAGCTAAAGATCTGAAGCTGTAAACCGAGTTCAAATGATGTTACACTGCACTGACTTAAACTCAAATCAGCTGGTGAAGACTTCATAGAATGGCGTCATTCAAAAAAACATCAATTCTACAAAAGAAAAAAGCTGGAAAATAATTGCCGGCAATAAAAAAATTTTAACAGCAAAAACGGCTAGCTAACACAACTTTACATGGCCACATTTGCATGTTGGTATAAAATGTACATAAAAGCAGCAGAAATTTTGTATTTTCTACATTTTGTTTCTCCTGTAACTACAACCAACTGAAAGTGTCTACTAAAACTTGCTTACCAGAATGGCAAACAAACTGTTCTACAACTGCCTGGCAGAAACAAAACTTGACAGCACTGAAAACTGCTCACACTCATGTAGCATAAGCACAGAAGCTGGGAAACACAGAGCTCCTCAGTACGCTGCAATGCAAACTGATGGCTGACCTTTGGTTAGCTCTAGCACTATGCACAGCTGCTACTGATAGTTTCCACTCCATGGACTGACAGCGGATGGAGAGACCCAGCCACAGACACAGTATCTGATAATGAGGGACACTTATAGCTTGCAGCATAGCAAGCCGACAAAAATGTCAGAAAGACGCTGCTATTCTTCTACCCAGCAGCATTATAAACTTACGGGTTAAAAATGAGAGACAGGAAGTTGCAATTTTCTGACAAAGGAGACTATGAGTGCTCAAAACAAGTAATTTGAGTAAAGCTCACGAGACGCGCGAAAGCCTATAGCAGTTCCTGTTCGCAGGTAATCTTAGTCTATCTCCATCCATTTTGTTGTAATTCACTCTTTTGCAGCCAAAAATCGCCAAAAAATCACGTTAAATCAATATTTTTAGGGTTCAAGGTAATTCAAGGTCATCGACGTTGATAAATTTAAAAAGCCTGTCACCAGTGCTTGTTATGATAAGCAGCATGTCTGTGCCTATCTGCAACCAGGTTCATGCTACACGCGATAATAGCGGTAAAATAACCACTTTTTAGGAGGGTAGCTGTCTTTGACGCCCGCCTGCGCCAGCCTCCTTGAACCTAGGGGGTCGGGACTTGGACAGCTAAAATCCACGTTGAATGCTGAAAATTTCATACACAGGTTGTCCTGGTCTATCTCCAGCCATTTCGTCGCAATTCAGTGTTGAAA
>Ga0209367_1001721_pt1 | contig 27651 bp, 17 predicted proteins | sample WorMetLIZISLAND2_FD_187412 | JGI IMG/M metagenome (GOLD analysis project Ga0209367, IMG submission 187412) | Marine gutless worms symbiont microbial communities from Max Planck institute for Marine Microbiology, Germany - Olavius geniculatus... ...
AGATCCCACATTACACCTCAAATGTGTCGCTACACTACCTTGTTAAATGTCAGACATCGCACTCAAGCCGGCGACGACACTGACCAATGCGTGATCAACGTTGATCAAGCCGACTCTGTCTCCCCCAAACAGCCTGGACTTAAATCTGGTTGCCTATGCTGCTTGGGGGCCTTCAACAGATAGTCTGTCAACGTCGACATTTTCACGACAATCAGCCAGCTGAAGCAGGCGATCGTCACTGAGTGGGGCAAACTGTCGCAGAGTTTGATTAATTGCGCCATTGATCAGCGGCGTCGCCGCCGACTCGCCGGCTTGAGTGCGTCGTCCAGCAGCAATGCGGACACACTGAACATTTGATGTGAACACTGCGAGATGTGACAGTTACTTTGGACAATAACGGAGAAAAAAAGCAAGTTGTTTTTTGTTGTTAGTCTGTTATACAACATTATGTTGTTACAGATATCGTCTTATTTTCAATTGTTGCTTTTAAAACACTGGTATTCCACTAGGTAGTGTAGCGACACATTTGAGGTGTAATGTGGGATCTTTAGTGACAGTGTTAATACAAATTTTCTTCTCTTGATTCCGACAGTGATAAAATTTTGAAAATCGGTTAATATTAGATGAAGTTAACTTATTGGCATACGAGGGTAGGGCAAAAGGTTTTGAGCCCGAACATATTAGACTACAATTTTTTTTCACAGTCTATAATGTCAGTGAAACGTGCATTCTTCACTGACTCCTATGAGTCTGCTGCGGATATGGCGTCGTCGTAATTTATGACGTCACAGGGCATTAGGCCCTAAACGGAAACGATTCGAAGCGTCAACAAAAACGTCTCGAGTTATTCATCATCGTGAATAGCGGCTACCACAATGATCAGACTTTAGATTTCATAAAAAATAATAGTCACGGGGGGTTTGTTCATTAATTTATACAGAGTGGTTTTGCTGTACGAAAGTATACTGATGAACAGCCGGCTGGGTAATAGTAGACGTAGGACTGGACTGCAGCGCTAAATTTGGGGTAGAGTGCATGGGGCTTGCTCCCAGCCCTTTGCCCATCAAGGGCTCCATGCAACAGGTTGGATATCTTGAATATGGCGGACAACTGATATATAGTCAACACAACTGATATAATTAACAGTTAAATTTTTAATAACTTTCTTCTGATACCGTCAAAACATAAAGTCGCAATTGGCTGAAATGCTGTAATTTGTGGCTACCACAGATTAGGGCCTACGTTATCGTATATTCAAAAAAAGCAATTGAGAAATTCATAAACGTATTTGTCAAGACTTTCACAAAATCGGATGCCACGGAGACCCAGTTTGGCAAATCCAGCTACAGACTGAAAAAAGTTTCATGCAACAACCAGCCTGATTCAAACACTGCTTATGTTAGCGCACCGCATTATTTTGGCTTAATGCTCTATGACATCATAAATTACAATGACATCACTTCCACAACCTGCTCACACGAATACGCAAGGAAGATACCTTTTATTGATATAGCCTACAGATAAAAGTTTTAGTGTAATATATCGAGGCTCAAAACTTTTTGACCGTCCGCCATAATTATTTGCATAAAGTCATTATTGACTCAAGTGCTCTTATTTGCGGCTAACACAAATTTAGGCTATTGCATATTCTCATACGCAAATAAAAAATTCACAAACGTATTTGTTAGGTCTTTCACAAAATCAGATGCCACGAGGTTCCGCTTTTGTAAATCCAGTTACAGGCTGAAAAATTGTTACGCAACAGCGAGTCTGATTTTTCGCTTTTTGCGCTATAACTCCAAATCGTTACGAATTGGTTTAAAGCTCTATGACGTCATAAATTACAGCGATGTCACATTTTCAACACGCCCACATGAGTACACAAGAAAGGTGTGTTTTACTGATGTATAGACAATAACAAAAATTTTGGTCTAATATATCGAGGCTCAAAACTTTTTGCCTGCCCCTTTTTTGGGCCCACCCTGTAAAAAACTGCATGCCGACCAGGGACGTCCACTCCATTGACAGGTGGAAGCACTATGATTCCTGGGAAAAGTAGGCCTAAGATAGCTTATAGCAATTAAACTCGGGGAATTTTTCCCGTTGGCGAAATGTTGTTTCCCCTCGGAAATGTTGGAAATTAATGGTTCCACAGACGCGCTGTATTGCCGACACAGAAGTGAGTGGAAATAAAATAGCCAAGAAGTCTGAAGTCAAAAGTTCAACTCACGGCTCGTGCTGGCCGTTACGTAAGACGACAGAGGCGGAGAAAGAGCAGCGATGCGTTGACGCAGGTCGACGATGACGCGTTGACGCACGGCCGCCGGACTGCGATCAACGACTGTAGGCTCAAAATTATCAGTACTGTCCGCGGTAGTACTTTCACTCCAGCGCTGCAGTCCTCGATATTCCGATGATATGCCGTCGTCAATAGCGTCATCGTTGTGTTCACCGCCATTCACCTGCGGCCCAGCAGTGGCTGCTATCTCCCCAAATCTGGAGTCGAAATCGGGCGCAACTTCCCCTCCCCCACATTCGGCTTAGGTTCCCCCAATTTCAAGCAATTTCGGACTCAAATCCCCCTTAGACTTATTCTCCTTTCTAGGGTGATTTTTTTGCTAAAGGTGTAGGCTTAGATTGAAAAATAGCGGGAAGTCAAAAATAGGAAGGGGAAGTTTTGTTAAGTATTGATTGCCCAGTAAAAAAGTCTTGTTAAAGGTGTAGATCGCCCAGTAAAAATAGGCGAGGGGGAGTTTTGATCTACACCCTTAACAAAACTTTTCCTTATTTTTCACTTGCGCCCACCCAAGGCCGTCTTTTGCCAGCGCGGGCCCTTGGCACTGACTGATCCGCGGGGCCCCTTTTACCACACCACTGTCTGCTATCTGTGACCACACCACGCCAGAAACTGTATGATAGGCCCAAGTCTGTAATGTATAGGCCTGTATCTTCTGTGTTTAGGGCGTTTTGGACCCTAGACTAACTTCCTCCCCACCCTCCCCTCCAACATTTTCCAGACCGTTTAATTGAGTTCAAGTTTCGACGTTAGGCCTAATTCATCCCCTGGGGCGATGAAAATTAGATTGATCGATCGATCGATCCATCGTCAGTTGCGCCGGTCACCGCCGTAGCACGAAAAGGGGCGCAGGGCTTTTGTCACAGTGCCAAAGTGCCACCCCGTAGAAGACGAGCCTGCGCCCACCAGGTATATGGATAGAAGCTACTGCGGCCCAGTCAATATCAATCACCCACGCTGCTCGTTTCCATTCCGTCTCTTCGTGCAATATACGACCGTCTCTTTCAGTCAACAAACAAAGACGTCGGTCGGCACGCCTTGACATTACGACATATGGGCTAATTGAGGACCGACCGACGACAAACCTCACGTCCTGATAAATGTCAAGTGGCCGTCCATATCTCTGCAACCGGCTATTTGATTTCAATCGCTAGTAGTATAACCTGTGGCGAAAAATCTTGCCCATATTTTTAGACTTATTTAATATCAAGTTTGTACACCGACAAAAATACAAATGAGTGAAAGAAATTTCATCAAAATTACAAAAAAAATAATACAATAAAATAAAAAAAGTACACGATACACAATGTGCCGCAGCTCAAAGAACTAAGCATCAGAACTAAACATCAATCAGTACATAAAGACATCAAGTAGGCTAGCTTTGCCGAGTAGAAGCCGATAGTGATACGGATGTGGACTGCAAAAACCCATAAATTATTGCGGGACACTAACGAGAAGTAAAAATTAATAGATTTTGTTGGACTATGCCTATGTCTACCCGTGGGTCTCGACCAATCATTTGTTAACGGCATGTCAGCGAGACAAGAGTGAATATGAACTGAAGAGAAAAGAGTGTCGACAAACTTGGTGTTCAATTGCACTGTCTGCATGCTGCCGAAGGGCTTTGGCGACGATCGTCTTAACAGTTTCCAACGACGACCAGCACAGTCCCCACCACACCTGACCGCTGTACACCGCATCCAGTAGCCGGCGTGCCAGTGACCGCTGGTAGGAGCAGCAGTCCATGGGAACTTCCTCTGGTTGAGAGTCTTCAGTGCTGGTAGATAGTCTCCAGTCGTCTAACTCGTATGGGTCAGTTTCAGTGGCGGGAAACGGCCGGCAGATGGGCAGCTGGTAGTCAGGGATGGCGTTCGCTATTCGTCGTTCTTCGATAGCGGCTCTGATGGCTTGGTCAAGTTGATCGGCGTCCACGAACAAGTTTTCGACGCGCTCTACTTGACGCACTCGGCGTGCACGGAACATGCCTAGTTGACACACGGCCGAGTATTACGAACAATCGTAAAGCGGTGTACACGTTTCCGGTACCGATGTTTATCGATGTTTATATGATACAGTAGGCTTAACAAAGAGTGCATTTACATTTTAGGTCTACACATTTTTTCAGCATTTCAAAAACAATGGCCAGTTATGTCAAAAATGTTTATACCAAAAACTATAAAAAAAATCTTGTTTTCTTTTTCCAAGTTTCTATCAGTAATGTCAGGGTTGTTTTTTTGGCGTTTTTTGTTCATTTTAACGGTGATTTCACGTGTTTTAATTTCTCCAGGTAGTGCAGAAGCATATGTTGGGTGAGATAAAAACTTGAATAACCGTTTGATGGCAAGTTGTGTCTAGAATAGTTGTACCAAAAAAGTATTAAAATCCGATAATCCGTTTTTATGTTATGATCGATAAATTTTTTGTGTTTTTATGCCTCACAGTGTAGTTTTACGTCTGACCTGGTCTAACTATTCTTTTCTTTCTACGAACGTTTTTGTTGTTAATTTTTTGACCCTCGAAAAGTGGCTAGCCCAAACACCTTAAATATGAGCTTAAAACTGTTGAAAGAAACCAGTGGGTCAAAACGGCTGATAATAGTAGGCCTATGTTTATAGTGACCGTAACAGAGTTTGACTAACTGACTGGCTGTTGTTAGTGCTTCTGCGACGATGATGACATGATGTGCTGACGACCTGCCTTTTGATGCGTTCCCTTGGTTAGTGTCGAAGTAGCAGATGATAAATTACTACTAGCAGCCGCTGCAGCAGTTATCTGACTGATGTAAACTCGATGGTATTGATCAGTAGATGGTACCAATACTGCAGCTTGTTGCTGTTCGAAGACTGCGGCTAACGATGACGTACTCAACGTGGAGACTGTCACCATGACGACCAAGTTTTGCAGCATGCCATTGAACATGCACATCTATAGGCCAGACTTTAATAAAATACAATTACAAAGTAATGTTTATTAAGCCATTAAAATACTTCAAATGCACGCATAATTTAAGCTCATTTTTAATATACATTTAGTTGTAACTATTTATAAAAAAGACAAGTGTCACAACAATGCTTTTTTATTATTGCTGAATTTGTTCGGCCGGGCAGCATGCGATCTGCCAGCCGTAGCCTACTTATTATTTTCTGGAGGTTTTTGGCGTATGACGACCGTGACCTTTGCCTTTTTGAAGTGAAAGTTTTCTGCACACCGGTTGTTTCTTCCTTAGGAAAAATTTATGCCAATATTGGTTTTTCTACGTTTCTTTTCTCTCGAGTTAGGAGAGTACGGGACAGAGGGCGAGAAACTGTATGACCCGTAATGCGGCCTACTAGGACCGCCGCATAGTAATGGAGACAGAACTGAAAGGGAATCTGATCTGGCCTGTTGACAGCGACAAGTCCCGCCCACCCACTATGCCGGGAATAATAGACCTAGCGTGCGTTATTGATCTGCTCGACAGAGTGGAATGAGGCGCTGCAGTGGGTTGGTTGGTGCCATTGCTGCTGTGTTCGCTGCTCGTCTAGAATTCCGCCTCGACAGCTATACTAAATTCCCACCGGTATAAACTACCCACATGGATTCTGTAGGCGCATAAATTCATTCACGCAACAACATACGAACAGGCCATTTGGACGTTATCAAGTTGCTGTTATGGATCGCTTAACGCATGTTGGATTTTCTCATTCATTGTGAACGAAGTCAAAAAACAGAACTGTGAGGTTACAGCAGAAAAAAAATTGTAGTGGTACAACAACTGAATAAAAGTCCCTGAGTTTTTCATTGCAATCAACGAGACATCAGTACATCGCCGGTCATATGGCAAAGAATTTACGACGATGTAGAAAAAAAGCAAAAGAAAAACAGTAGTTGACATGAATGTTTTTGCGTATCTTCTTTGTTTTCTTTCTAACTGTTTTATTGTGTAATGATTTTTTCTATTTAGCTATGTGAACCTATTGCCTAGAATAAACTCGGATTGTGTGAATAATTGATTGATTGTCCAGCGGTCGAAGATGATCCAATCTTTACAAACGACATCTCGGGCTTTTACTTCTCTTATTGTATAATTAGCCCATTTTTAATTTAGTTGCGGACCTTGGGAATAAGATCAGGCGGATCGATTGACCGATTAATATTATTGAGAGTCCAGCAGTCGAAGAAGTTCCAGAACAAACGACATCTCGGGTTTGAACGTCGTGCATGTGAAAATGTCTGCGAGATGGAGGGGGTTCGGTGCAGAACACCGCCTGTCACCGAAGAGCCTGTCAGTCACGTACAGCGCCAAGCTAGCGGCTGCCAAGCTAGCGCTCTGCTAGGCTAAATTATGATCATTTGCCGCCGCCGCTCTGCGTCGCTTTGGCAGCAGCAGCAGCAGCAGCAGTCTCAGACTGTTTCCACGAGTAACCACGCAGCCGCGAGTCGAGCGTTTCCGATAAGCTACAACGGCGACTGCAATGACTGTTGCTGTCTGAGATAGAAACTACCAGCGCTAACAGTGCTTAGGAACTCGGGCGACACGTCGATGTACAGATTACATACAGTGCGACTGCAGTAAGACAGGTATGTAACTGCCGGAAACCAAACAGCTGTTTATTCCTAATCACCTGAAGCCATATGTTAGATTCTATTTCAACAGAGTCGCCGGCTGCATGTGCTTATAGAGCAACAACAAGCATGCACAGACCTGTTAATTCTACTGGTTTAGTGCATGAGCAGGGATGGTCCTATGAGCCAATCAGCGAAAAGCATAAAGTACTTCTGACTGTTCAGAGTGTTAACAAACTTCCTGGCAGGCATGAAGCTTGGGTGATAGAAAACACGGGTCATTTTCATGTCATGGCGCAGCCCCTCAAACGCCATTCTCCGTCTGTGCACTGTACAGTCTTGTTTGTGATGTGAATGTCGAATGCTTGTCGGCAGCCATAATGTGATAAAGTCGCCGTCGATAGACTTTTGTATACTCGTGCCGTTAAGTTAGCACTAACAAATCCGCGTTTTAACCAGCAACCGGCCCTATTTCAACATTTCTAAATACGCGCCTGCTTTGATGGCAACAGGAGAACTGCCGGACAATGATAAGCGACGCAGACGACAGTTTGTCGCCGAAGCTGGTCGGCCGAACGCAACGAATTCTACTCGAGCTATCCACGATCTTTTACTTCTTCGCGCGCAATGCTGCCATCCCGCTGGTGCAACAGTACATCTATCACCTGGTAGCGCGCAAGTACAACTTGACCGACGCCGAGGCAGCTGCTGCCGCTGACGCTGATGAAGGACTGAGGCCTGTGACCAACTCATCTACTGCAGGCGATGACGATCTGCTGACAGCTACTGATGGCCACATGGTCTGTACAGCCTGTTGCATGTTGTCGCCGTTAGCCTTTATTTTTCTTACTGCTAGTTTTATTTGCGTATTCAATTGCTGCATAATATGGGTCATTTTTCACGATTTTGACGTCCGGTGACTTTGACCTAAGAGAATCTTTTGAACTGAAAATGACGTAATTAGTATACCGATTATTCTCGCCATGGGAAACGTTTCTCAACTTTGCACCAGTTTTGCTATTTGCGTGTTTTTAGTTAGAATCCCGTGCACTGTAGTGGGCCTATACAGATGGTCAGAATGGATAAACGGACAGACGTCGGACGGGCAGTAGCGTGATGCAGCTTAGAGAACAGTCGCGCAATGATTTGCTTCGGTTAACTTACTGTGGCATCTGAAGTTATACTAGATACCGCACTGTTGGAGCGGATAAGCGAGGATGCAGTCCGAGCTTATTCCACCCCAGACAGTGCGGTGTCGCAATTAAAGCACGCTTAGATTGCTTAGGCTACAGCGTCGTTTGCTTTATGATGCAAGACTGCAGCCGAAAACTGTGAAAACGGTAACAGTGCAAGCTAAGTGTGGTTTAGGTTTATAATATCACGACGGTACGTGTCGTTTGTGCGTTGTCTGAGCGCAGAGTGCAGTCAGCGTGGACGTGGTCGAGATGGCACATCGTGTCAGCGAGGAGAGCAGTCTCATCATAGTTTACCTGACTATCGCCGAGCTGCTGCCTGCGACGGTCGTCGTCCTAGTGCTGGGCAGCTGGAGCGATGCCACGGGACGACGCAAGTTCCTCATGTGGCTGCCGTGTGTTGGTAACGCGCTCTATGCCCTGGGCTTCCTGCTGCCCTGGTACATCAATGCCGCAGACATTGACCGTTCGTCGACGATGATCTTCTTCGTCGTCGGATCTCTGGCGTCAGGGCTGAGCGGCGCCGTGCCAGGCTTTCTGTCAGGTAAATAAGCGGAGATGTTTCAGTCAGTTATACTACGTTCACATTGCCGATCAGATCAACTCTTCCAAGCCCGATCGCGTGGTCGGAAAGTGGTCGGAGTGAGCAAGTTACTAACCTACTGTGTGTTAGGACAACTGAGCCTTCTACCCTCCGTGGGATGGGAAATGAGAAGTAGTTTACTGGCTACATGGTGATGGCTGATTGGGGCGGTTGTGTGTCTGTTGGGTGTACTGCGGTTCAATTCCGGCGCAGGCAATCGATGGCCGCATAGTGCGCTGCAGTATCATTAGCTCATGGCAATCAGCTTTCACTTGTGAAATTGTAAAGCGCATTTATTAGCGTGTCTGACTCGTGTAATCAGCGCTATATCAAGAATACTAGCCTTATTATGCTTGTAGCCAGACTATTCCTAATGGTGTTCGACTGCGCCACTCTGGGCAGCGAGGCGGCTCTCCATTTCACATAGGCTACGGGGCCTGTGTGCGCACCGCAAGTTTTCCCAGTGGAGTAAAGGGCTGTTATGCATTTCGAGCTATAACTTCGCATCTGATGATGAAGATTTCTGGTTATCTTTACTCAATGTTTTCTGGTTCCATCTGCTGAGGGGTTCCCATACAACCCTCCCCCCGAGTACAAGCGTGTTTGCGTTAGCTGAACTGTCTGTGTGCAGGTAACGCCAGCTACATCTCGGACACCGACTCCCCGCGTCGTCGCACTCTGCGCCTGGCCGTGGTCGAGCTGTCCATCGGAGGCACGTTCGCACTGGCCAGTCTCATCAATGGCTTCTGGATCGGTGCGTCCGGACCGCAGGCAAACTTCGAGCAGCCGCTCTGGTTCATCGTCGTCTGCTCGGTCGTCCCGTTCGCCGTCATCCTGTTCCTGCTGCGCGAGCCCGCCAGCGAACTGGGTCAGGGCGCTGAGGTCAGCAGCGTCGACGCCGGCACCATGACCTACTTCCGTTTCCGCAACTTCCGCGGGATCCGGCGCGCGTTCGGCTGCGCGACGTACCCTCAGCGCAAGCTCTGGGCGATCATCGTGGCGTTTGAGGTGTACGTGTTCGTTCAGCAGGGTCAGGAGCGTACGCTGGTGATGTTTCTACAGACGTCGCCGCTACGCTGCAGTCCAATACAGATCGGTCTGCAGCTGTTTGTCATGTACGGCTTGGCGGCGCTCGGTTCTTGGCCAGGTGTGCCCCTTGCTCAGCGAGTCATGACTGACCTGGCTATTGCCGCTGTCGCGATGGTCTCTAAGCTGATCGGATCTCTGCTGTATGTGGCCGCTTCCACCGGAGCAGTCGTCTACGCATGTCAGTCCCAATGTTTCTTATTTTCTCATTAGTTTTAAATGAAAGTAAATGCACAACGACTACCGCTGCAGTTATACCATCTCTTGGTATTTATTTGCGTGACAATAAGGGAACGACAAACAAAGCAGTACGTTAATGGAAAAAATTAACTAACTATGGAAGTGATCAGAGATCTCAAACCTCTACTGAGAACCGTGCTGCCACTTAGGGGCCTAGCGAATATTGCTGTTAATGGTAAAGAATCCTGAATCCAGAATCCACAAAAAATCGAGAGATTAAGGCGGTCATCTCTCATGTCTGTCGTTCGCATCGCTGCATGTGTTTCGTTGTTGTTTTCGATAGCAAACAAGCAAAATATGTCGACCCAGTGCTGACATACTGTGCGGTCGTCCGTCTGATCTTTGACGGTTTAAGCTGAAAATCGACGCATCAGTCTGTCACACACCAATTTTGGTTATTCGAGTTGAAATCCAGTACGCAACGAATTGACGGACGGACGGACATACATAAGGACGGACGGGCAAGGCCAGTAACTTGGCCTATTGGGACGGCCGCATAATAAAATGCAAAGTTGCAAACAAGACAGAAGCGATATACGGAGTGCGGTATATGGTGTACGTTGTGCTTTTGCAGCGAGCGTAGTGCAGATGTTTCACTTGACACCGTACGCTGTTGCTAGATCATTGGCTTCTCAACAGATGGGAGAGGACGAACAGGGTCGGTTTGTTCAGCAGTCAGTCACACTTCTATCTACGATATTTAAAAAAACCAGTTGCAGGATGGATTTTGCTTTTGTGAGAGGGTGTAGCAAAGATGTTAACAAAACTTTTTTCAAGAGGAATACGAAGACCAAGACTTTTTTCCTCAAGCCGCTTACGACCAATACCTTGGTCTCGAGAACTACATCACTGTGGGCGGCAAGAATTAAGCGATTAGATGCGTTAGTGTGTGTAGTGTGTCAACAGTCACTGTGGTTGATGTTGTAGTTAACGCATCGAAGTTGCTTTACGCCCAGCTGCGGTTACTACTGTCTGCGTACAAGTAAACTATCTTGATTTATATTACCGACCAGTACCGTCCATTTCAACTCAGCCTTTCATTCTTTTAAGATAAGTAAATCGGGTATTGGCCTGCTTGGCTAAGGTTAAGGGCAGGTAAAGCGGTGTGATCACTGATCGCACATACACTGTAGAATGTAGCTTGCTATAATGTGGAAAGTGGGCTATACTCCGTACAACTGTGAAATGGGTTTCCATGAAGAAGTATACAGGCTTTTAACTTCTAAGTAGCATATCGGAAGATGTCTGTTATTTGCTTTTTTCTGATAGGCCTATATGTAGCGTTGTGGTTGTGCGTGTTATACTGTTCATGGGGAAATTATGGTTTGTGGTATACACGCAGGTTCGGTGTACGCGTTGATTCACAGTATTCAGTCAGTAGTGGCATTCCTCGGCCCGGTCGTTCACACGGCAATGTTCACCGGAACGGTCAAAACAATGAGCTCGGCCGTCTTCATCATGTCCGGACTTCTGCTTCTTATTCCACTCGTCTTGATCGCGTAATGAGAGCTTTATTTTCTTCATAATCATCGTCATCTTTATTTTATTCACCAAAATGAAAGTACCGGTAGCCTACATGAAAACTGATAAAAACACAGTTCTGGGAAGACACGCAAAAGGTTAAACAGCGCTGACGGTTGGCTTAACTGTAGCCGGCTTCGCCTGAAAATAATAGTAGTTAAAATTGTATTAAAATATTTCAAGTAAATAAAGTAAAATAAAACAAAATCACATTATACAAAAGCGGAAAAATCAACACTATTTAATGAACTCTTAAAAGTTGACATGCGGAGAATTAAAATTAATGTGTTAAGTCATCTGTACGTGTTTTGAAGGCAATTTACAATACATACATACATACGCACAACCGCAGACGGCAAAGGTTACATACCTATATCAGCTTTGCTCTATCGCTTTGACACCACATCAATCTTAAATGTATGTCGAAAATTTAGTAACACCAAGGCCCTAAGACTGTATCTCAACGTAGGCCTATGTCAGTGAACACTGATTACGATATTCAGACAGTTTTGCCAATTTTTTCAAACTTTTTTCATCCTAGTTTGTTTTACTCGTATTATTGTCAGTAGTTACGATTTGTCAGCTATCATTTTAAACGAATATATAAATACGTATGCGAATACACATATAAATATTTTGCTGCAGACTGACGCGCTACATGGAGAAGAAGGAGGAAGGCTATTCCAACGTTGACGGCTCGAATCCGTACGGCAAGCCGTTCAGCCCGAGCAGCATGACGCCGTTGTCAGAGACAGGCGGATTCGCACAACGCAACGACCTGCGCGGATACTGACCCACGGCTGGAAAAAACTAGATTATAGAAAACATTTTTTAGGTTTTTTATGTTATTAGTTTTTTTGGTTTTATGTTTAAAAAAGATGGGACACAAATTTCAGGACCGAGCAAAGACATATTTCACAGTAGGCCTACGCCATTCTTCGTGTCACGTCGTTTTTGTCAAATAAATCAAAAGAAAAAAATTATGATTAAAATGTAAAATTACATTTGATTTGTATTATAAATTGCACAACAAATAAAAATCTTTAAAAAAACCTAAAATTTGGACTTCTAAAGTTTTCAAGGTTGTTTAAAAAACTAAAACAAAACAATTTCCAGCCCTATACTACAGCTATACAGGGTGAGCCAAAAATGGCCCCATTTTGGCACACTTTATAGTTTCATCAAATATTAACCGATTTAAAAAATTTTTTACCATCGGAATCAAAGAAAAATTTGTAATAAAACCATACTATAGATCCCACTATACCTCAAACGTGTCGCTACACTACCTTGTGAAATGTCAGTGTCTTAAGAATAACAATTAAAAACAAGCAAACTTCTGCAACAACACATCTTAAGAAATTAACAACAGAAACAACGTGTTTTGTCTCAGTTATTGTCTAAAAGATCATATCTCACAGTTTTTACGTCAAATGTTTGTTGTGTCCGCGTTGCTGCTGAATGATGCATCCAAGACTGCGACGCCACTGACCAATGGCGCGAACCAAATGCTGCAGCAGTTTGCCGCACTCAGCGACAATCGCTTGCTTCAGCTGGTTGATTGTCGTGAATTGTTAAAGTTGATAGGCCATCTGTTGAAGAACATCCTAAACCGCATAATTAACTGGATTTAAGTCCGAGCTGCTTGAGGGCCACATGGAAGGCTTGATCAACGTTGATCACGCAACTGGTCAGTGGCGTCGCCGGCTTGAGTGCGTCGTCGGATATTTCACAAGGTACTGTATCTAAACACTTGAGAAGTGGTGAGGTCTATAGTGATATTTTACTTCAAATTGTCTCTTAATTCTGACGGTAAAAAATTTTTGAAAATCGGTTAATATTTGATGAAATTATAAGATGTACAAATAATGGTGCCATTTTTTGGCCCACCCTGTACAGCCAACCACCCAGGCTCTGCTGGCTGGGGCTGCTAATGTGTATAAATTTGCTAATGTGTATTAGATTGTGTAGCTTATAACATTTAAAAAAACTATATTTTAAATGTTTTGTTTGTCTTTAACTAAGTAGATAGACGGGAAAATGAATGAATGATGGACTGACATGTCTGAATGGGATAAGGGAACAAGAATGAGCCAAAGTGGTAATTTTATACAATTATGTAATTAATGTGTCATAAAAATTTTGTTGTATACTCTGCATATTGACTAGTTAGTGAATAAATTATATGATGTTTGAATGTAAATAATAACCAAATATTTATTTTTATATTTATAATTTATATTTATAGGTTCTTTATTCGCATTTAGTAAGGACTATAAAAACTATAATTTCAACATTAATAGATTTAGTAAGCCAAATATAGGAACTTGCACACAATTACCGAATGAGGTAAAATACAGCCACTGAATGTTATTTTGTCTGTCATGTTGTCTTAATGTGTGTCGTGATTGGTCGGTGATGATTATCAGTATTATTGCAGACACTGAACGTTGAACAATAACGCACTTTTTTGCAGCTGTAACAATTGGCTGATGCATGCATATCAAACTAACAATAGCTGATCTAGGCTGCTACTGAACACTTAGCTAATTGATATTCATGCTGTTGTCATCACAGGCGTAGCCAGTATGAGCCAAGAGGAGAGGAGCAGGTTTAGCCTTTCCTTGCAGTTGCGTCCTTGTTTTTGTTTGATAGAAAGTTTGCAAGTTATGCGTTTTGACATAGGTTTCTTTCGATAAATGTAGCCGAAATACAGGACCAAATGCTCCATTTTGAGGTCAAATAATGAAACATTTTTGGGGAGATACCTGTTCACATACCTTTGGCGTCTCTACTTGCGCATCTGTCCACTTTGCTCTTTGTTAAGTTGAAGCCTGGCTACGCCTTTGGTTATCATTGTGATTCGTGTGCTTCGTTGTGGTCTGTTGATGGCACGTAGAACGTCCTTTATCCCGTAGTTTCAGTAAACTCTGCACGTAGTTTTTAACGTAGTTTTGTTGTCACGTAACTATAGGGACGCAAACGGTCCATCCTTAAGGCTGAAATAGGCTAGTTCGTGTTAGGTCTAACAAACTCTCTTCCGCTTATCATCATTAATTTTTTTACTCTTAAAGGGGATTTTATCGTCGACTAATTGGTATGCGAATGTTGAATTGGATACGAAGTAATTTGTGCAGTTCAGGCCTAGTAGCATTGCCTGCCACAGAGTGTTACAGGAGTCGGCCATTACTTGTAAGCAAATTCGGTGCGTTGCGTTGCACTGACGTGTGAACTGTAAATCTCAGAGTTAAACGATACTCAGCTTGTACTGCATGGTAGGCCTACTGTTTTCACAATCTTCGGCTGCAGTCGTGCGTCGCCAAGCAAACGGTCGACAGTCTAGGCCTAGTCTATGCTGTCTCAGCGTCGTTTAAGTACGATACCACACTGTGTGAAGTGGTATTAGCTGAGTTGTGTGAATTGTTGGACTTGCTGTTGTAATTGCTCCGTGCTGGTCGTGTTGCTGATAGACGATAGTTTGCCCAATTGTCTGTCGGTGATTTTGTTGTAAAAAGCGAAAAGTCGTAAACAGCATGGCGTGATTCTGTCCAGTCGACTGTCGATGATCTCAATCGTTGAATGTTGTTCATTTTTTGTTATCACATTTTTCGATGTCGTTGCGCATTCCGTTGCGTTATCATATTACTTACTTGAATGTGTTAAGCAGCATATGAAAAGGCTTCAGATAACGACTGAAAAATTCAACGCAAACGAGGTGCTAGATACATTATTTTGATAGCGGTTGTAACATTTTCTTTTGCATGTAGAATGTAGACACGTAACAACGAATTATAGATTTTATCACCAAAATGTTTTATTTGCTTAAAAACTCATTCATACTTAAGAGAAAGTCGTAGTTATGTAGTAATTTTCCTACTTTAGCAAAATATTTAAATATTGCATAGGTGTATTATGTACAATCAGTACAGCATATACAAACACTGCAGATTGTTTTATAGTTAAACTGCAGACGATAGGCCTACTTGCTTCGAAATGTCTCGTATTTATATAAGATGCGGTTGAATAGATTTCGCATTTCTGATCAGAAGTCTGTGCAAAATTTATATGCTGCACTGTTTTACAGTATTTCAATTGCACTAAATGGCTGTATTTGCCTTTATCGTTCAGCATGCATTCGAGCATCACTCAACAAATCATCACGCACTTGTTGTCAGATGTATAGCGTTGAATATAGGCCTATTGATTATCTTAACATTAATCGCTATGTTTAACTTCAACGTTTATTTATTATTCTCTGCGATAAAAAGACTAACTTGATGTTAATATTTTGAGAGTGTTGCTGAAAAACCAAGTTAACAGCCAGCTTAACATACCATCACATAATTAACTATTGTAAATAAGTCTTTAATTTTATAATTTTCGCACTTGCTTAGCACTTCCTTAGCCCGCATGTCTTTGATCTGGATGATGCTCAGTTACAGAGTATATTTTACTAATAATATTTCAACAAGACGTTTTATGACTTTTATTGTTGACATTCCTGTAGAGGTCGACGTGGATCAGGTTGTTGTTATTGACTTGTTTGTTTGTTGATGTTTCGTGGTTCATTGACGCATGTGGCCGATAAAATTAGGTCTGTGGTTTGCAGCAAAAAAACAAAGCGGAACTGTCCTTTTATTTAATTGAAATAACCAAGTTCGGCTACAAGAACATGGAGGGGAAAGTGAGAGAGGACGGGAGGGAGAGGCAGGAAAGGGAGAGAAGATTTTCACGAGTGCTGTACACTGTTCCCGTACCTAACTTGACAACTATTGTTAATCTTTCAAGAGAACGTGAAATTAAACTTTGTAGTGCTGGTAATCTGGCCATTTTTTGTAGTAGAGGACAGCACTGTAAAAGAGACACATTTGTAACAAAAATATCATATAGACTAGTACCGGCTAATATCTATGAAAACAGACCTTAAAACTTGCTGGTGGCATACATTTGCCACTTTTGCTGTCGCATTTATCCGGCCCTGCAATTACGTTATCACTGCTGCTGCTGCTGCTACTGCGGCTGATGATGATGATGATGATGATGATGATCTTAGTGATGTTGCCGTCTGTCTTATTGCTCGTCTCCTATTTTATGTGATCAGATTTTCATGGCGACAATTATTGGAAATAAGTGGCGAAAGTTGACGTGTGAATGTGTGTTGTCGGACTTGTTGCTTATATCTACTCGGAGTCTCAAGAATTGACAATAGCGTACCGTGAACGGAAACCTCTATCACCTACCGTACAAATAGATCAAGTGTGCATCGCAAAAAAACTGTTTTTAATGAATTTTACGTGCGTGCAGTTAACTTGCATATGCATTAGTAAAATTTAAACAAAAATCAAAATAGCGTAGCTCTATAGATATACGGAAAAGCACAACTGCCTACACACTACTCAGCATGGCATTAAGTACTGTAGCTATACTCGCATACTCCTGCGCTTGCACGCAGTGGGTAAGTTGCCTGCATAGTGAATAATTGGTTATCGATGTGCATGCACGCAGGCAGCATTCGGCCGTGCAATGCAGTGCGCATGCCAGGAAAGAGCTATAAACAGCTGCTGCTGCTGCTGTTGATGATGATGCTAATGCTAGGGCCTACTGTTGCCACTGCAACTCGGCGCCGTATTGTCTAATGCCTAGCAACTTTGGCTTACTTTTGAGAATGTAGTCTGTAAAAAAGTGAGAAGACGCCTCCTGGAACTCAGTGGCGTGAAGCAAAGTCTTGCCTAAACGTTTGCATGTTTTGAGCTCGGTTTTAAAACTGTAATGTATACAAAAACGCAACCGATATCATTTAGTAGATTGAAAATTATTGTAAATTTTATAATTTTGGAAGGATTTTGTTGAATGTGATGAGGGAACATTACTCATTATCGTGTTTCGTATTTACTTTAGCGCTTTTATGCGCTGATTAAATGAAGTTGACGTTCGATCATTGATCAGTTGTTCAAATTATTATTTCAATGATTTTGTAAAAAAACCCGTGATCGTTGCGAACAAGGCAAACCGTCCTCATAAACATGTTTGCTGTACAAAATGCAAACGTTAACCAGACAAAAACAACACGACATAAGCTGAAATGTTCATTATATAAACTAACAATAAGATGCTGAGTGGGCGGGGCCAGCTAGTTGAGTTGCACGGCCGCAGAGTTACAGCAGCTGCTGGCAGCTAGTGCGCTGCTGATGAAGTAACTGCTGCTGCTGCTGCACGAACATTCCGCACTTAGCAGCATCCAACATGTCTTCCGACGCAGAACAGAAACCGGTCAAAGTCTTCGTTTCGTCGATATCCGCTAATAAAGAGGTATGCAACTTTTAGTCTGAAGCTTAGGTGTCTCTAGCGCTTTTACGATTTTGATTATTGTTTATATAGAAGAAGTTCTTCACGAGTACGTATAGTCAATGGCCTTGGAGTTTACTCTTTACATAGCAGCAATAGAAGATACCGTCAAAATAGCTACTGTTTGCTGAGTTATTCATTGTGACGACATATCTGCATCAACATCGTGTCATTGGACTTAAACAACAATATTTGTAGCGTGCTAATGTCTAAGCCTATATCACATCAGTAGCCGAGATTTGTTGGTCCTTCCACAGCTTGGACTACGAGGAAATCTTCCTTTACAAGCTGGAAAGATTGACCCACAAATAGTGTATGGCTTCTATAGTTCTTCGTTTTTCATTAGTAACTCTACATAATATTGTGGCAATAGTAAAAATTTAACCACCAGCAGGAGTTTCTGGCTTTGAAGTACCCGGTAGGCTTAGTTGTTATAGGCGCCTGCGGCACAAGCCTCTCTTTGCCAAACGCAAAATCTTTATCTGAACTTTATGGGCGTTTTATCTGAACAAACTGCTACACATGACGTATGTACAGGGTGCGGCAAAAAAGTAACCCCCTAAAGTTTTTTGCCGTTTTCTCAGCAACCGCTTGGAATTTTAACATGAAATTTTACAGGTTCATTTGCAGAAACGTTCGACATCTAGCTGCTAAGTGAAATATGATTTTGTTGAAAAACAACGAAATTATAGATTTCTGAACATGACCGCCTACCGATTTTTCAGCATTAAAAATGTTTAAGCTAAAAATGCTATTTAATTTTCAAAGACCCGTTACCACGTTACTGCCGATGACGTCACAGTGACGCTTTGACAAACAGTAATTTATTTTGTTAATTATCACTAAATTGTCGTTCTTTTCAAGCAATCGCCGGCTGCCCACCGGATTCATCTTCCAGCAGGACAGCGCACCATCACACACAGCGCGCAGCGCAGGAAACTGACTGCGGGCCAACTGTCCAGATTTCATCAGAAAAGACCGATGGCCTCTAAGTTCGCCGAATGCAAACTCGGTGGACTATCACGTGTGGTGTGCAATGTTGGAGCTTACCGCAAGCTTAAAACAAAGCCAAAAATAATCGCGGAACTCAAGGAATCGCTTCACGTTATCTGAAGCAACCTACCACAAGGACCGATCGACAAGACTGTGAAAGACTTCTCAAATTAAGTGACTGAAGGCTTGTGTTGGAGCTTGGAGCTGTCGGTGGACACTTCGAACATTCACAGTGACAATGGAATTTTGGCATCTGATCATTAGTTAACTGTGTTGTTTGACTTGTTTCAACAATGTTATTGAACTGGTGTTGTAGCTTAAACATTTTTTCACGCTGAAAAATCGGTAAGCGGTCATGTTCAAAAATCTATAACTTCGTCATTTTTCAATGGAATCAAATTTTATTTGGCATTTAGCCGTAAGGCAATTAAGTAAATAAATCTATACATTTTCGGATTAAAATGCTAAACGGTTGCTGAGAAAACAGCGAAAAACTTTAGGGGGCTACTTTTTTCTGCCGCACTCTGTAGAAAACAAAGACGGGTATATCTATCACTCGGTTGGCGCGTCTGTCTGTCTGTCCGTTTGTCGGCGCCCGGTCGTGGCTGGCGACGGTGGTTCAGTAAATCACCAACTTGGCGACAACGACGAAATTTATCTCCCTAGTCGCTGGCGCAGTGGGTGTTCACCTACTCTGAATTATTGTCAGCAGGCAAAGATGTCGCCACAGTGATGCGGCCGTTTGTCTAGCTGTACACATAGGCCTACGACACTTACTTTTTGTGGCTTGGTGGCTCAGCGGTTAGGGCGTTGGGTACGAGACCGAAAGGTCCACAATTCGATTCTCAGCCGGTGCACTACCAACTAGCAACTCTGGGCAAGTTGTTCATACCTACCGGTATGTGCCTATGTAATCCGTCTCGTGTAAGAAGCGCTATAGCAAGTACCGTAGTTTACCCTTTACTTTTTTGAACTTAATGGTACCTAGATTTGACATAACCGTATTTAAAGCCTTGCTTGAACAAATTACTAATTTGTGCAATCTGTGCCTGAATGCTTTATCTAAGCAGCTGTGTTAATATGAAATTGCATAAACAATTTTGCTATCTACACCGTGTCTCAGAAAAAAACAGTCAAAATTGTTTTTGTCATAACTTTGTCAAATTTTAACTAACTTTAATAATTTTTGGCACAAATATGGCCAAAACGATATAATTATGTAAGATATACTCATATTTTTATCTTACCTAATTTCTGTCAATACACTACCTTGTAGAACGTAGATGCTCCAAATTGTTGCATAGCGCGAAGTTGTTGTCTCAAGTAAACGCTGTAATAACTTAATTCAGCACAAAACACATAAATGTGGATTATTTAGCAGAACCATAAACTTATATAACCACTCATTTGGTAAATTATCAGAATTTATGCTCAAAGTGTGTCCTGCATACAAAGACACAATGGCTTATATTGCAAGGACATTGGATGATGGCGGAATCAATGATCAACTGATCAAACGTCATTTACTGATTGATTAGACGTATTTGAGCTTATCAGTCAGCTATTTTGTTATTTGCTATTTTTACCGTAAAATGTTTAATACCACAAAATTACTAAACCACGTGGCACCCTCTGTCAAATTGATGATGCAAAAGTGAACAATCTGATACAAATAACCACCGTGTAATGTAACAATCTGAAGCATCTGTGTTTCATACGGTAGTGCGTTAACACAAATTAGGTGAAGTGAAAAATTAGTGCATCTTGCATAATTTTATCGTCTTGGCCATCTTTATGTCAAAAATTATCAAAGTTGTTGAAAATTTGACAAAGTTATGACAAAAACAATTTTGACTGTTTTTGAGACACGTATTATGGCACAGAAAACATAATGCTTTAATGCTTTTATATTAACTCAATATAAATCTGTGACTGTCAGGCATATATGTGGTTCTCCTTTGCGTGGGAGTTGGCTATGCCTGTCACAGTCTTCGCCTACTGCTACGGGCGTATATTTTACCTCATCAGACGTCACAACAAAGAAGTGGATCCTAGTCAAGGCGTTACTATGGCAGTCATGCCACCTGTACAAAGCACTGACCAGATTCAGCAGCAGGCGACTGAAGGTAAAGCAGGCACCTTGACTCGCACCGAGTTGAATGTTCTGCAAACCTTGATCGCCGTTATCATCTGCTTTGTCGTTTGCTGGACTCCAGTTTCGGTGGCTGTCGTTGTTGAAACAATAAGGGTATGCCAAATTTTACATATACGACAAAAAGTTTATAGGAGTTACTGTTTTTTGTCTGTTTTTAATGTAATTATAATTAATTATAGTTAATTATAGTCAATGTTGTTATAGACTTTGTTACTCTGTTTGACAATGATGCAATGTGATCAGTTCAAATGTGCATAGACAAGTTTCATAGACTACGTTGGTTTTTATTTAAATGCGGTCAATTTTTATTTCTCATAAATATATTAACAAAGTAAGTGAAACAAAATAATTGAAAAACATCGTTGATAGTTTATTTGTTATTAGTCATAACTGACCAGCATTCGTTACAATTTGGTAACATTATAAACCATAATATGGCAACCGTCGCTCTGATTTTCGTTTTATCGTTTTTACCTTGGACCTTGGACCTTGGTTCATCCCGCATCCAGCTGGACACATTGGGCCACACTCCGACGCCATTCGTGTCTGTCAAGAGCTGACACGTCTTTTTTTCCCAGGTGAACCTTATCTTTTGTAAGTCTTTGTTGACCGTGCTCCTCTAGTTCGCTCTTGGTCGACCTGGTCCTCTCTTATATCCTGGTACCTGCCAGTCTGTAACAGTGCTTGCTGTGTGTGGTATGCGCTGATGGTCAATACGCAGAACATGTCCAAGCAAACGTAATCGTCTTTCTGTCAGTATGTTGTCCATGGTTTATTGTCCGGTTCTGGTTCTGACCTACATGACTATTATTCTGTCTTTCCAAGTGATGCCCAGTATGTTCCTCTGCCATCTGTGCTGTGCCGCATCTAGCCTTTTTGTTAATGTTGCTGTTAATGGCCATACATCAGCACCGTAGAGGTGAGTTGACAAAATTATTGCTTCATATAATCTTATCTTCACTCTCAGGCTAATGTTTTCGTTTTTCCAGATTTTTCTCATTTTACCAAACACAACTGCTGCTTTTTCAATTCGTACTTTGACATCCTTTTCACAGCTGCTGGTGGATGATAGATAGCTGCTAAGGTAACAAAAATCGTCTACGTTTTCTATAACTAAACCTGCAGCCTGTATATCTGACTTGTCACTCCAAACACTGTATATCGTTTTTACATGTAATACCATTTGCAAGTTAAACTAGAACACTTTTTATAATTTATTCTAGTTTTTGATTTAATCGGAAAAGCAACAATGACAGTGTGAAATCGTGCTCAGGGCAAGCCGTTGCCTGATGAATTGTTCGACTTGTTCGCTGCGCTTGGATTCGTCAACCTCTGCGTCAATCCGATTATCTATGCTTCACGTTACAAGGTTTTCAAAAGATCGCTGTGGATGATTCTGACGATGTAACGTGTCCATGCGTGATAGAGACGACGTCACTTTGACGCGCTTTCGTGTCAGATATTTGCACTGAAGTTGAAATAACGCATTGCTTTTACTCATAGCACGTTTAAGCCCTCTCGGCAAAGATGTTAAGGCCGTTCGTTTTCTCGGGTTCTCGCTATTATAAACCGCTATAATGAAAGACCGCTTGACAGTGATGAACGTACGTCGTCGTTAGCTAATAATGAGGTCATTACTTTTTCATATAATTATTACTCGTATGTAGAACAAAAAAGCAAGCTCTAAACTTTTGTCCATGTCGTCGCCAAACATCAACCGATAAACAAAATTTTTTCTTTGGTAGATATTGTGAAAAACAACACATCAAATATAAAGGTGATCACTAAATATCCAGCCACATTTTAACTTTTTCGTGGGTGCAAGCTAGCATGTCAGTGTAACACTGGTGGATTTAAGCAAGGCAGACTGCACAACTACCGAAATTTATTTACAGTTCCGCATATCTAGGCTATTTGCTATTTTTCAACAAGTTTTTGTCCAAAGCAGTTCAGCTAACGCAACATCGTTTTGCGGTGTTTTTTATTTAAACAATTTTGTTTCGTTAAGCCGATGACTTCTTGAGTCATTAACGTTAGCCGTGGCATCGCATTTTTTATCACTTCCACAAAATGCCGTTTTTGTCAGCTGACAGTGTCGGCTCAAGACTGAAAGCAGCTCAATCGCGCACTTCTAGTCCATGAGTTTGGCAGATGACGGAGAAGAATGTCATGGTCAAACGCAGCTGATAGATCTAGCAGCGTCTGCATACTGATATCGTTGTCATCTATAGCGCCATAGAATGTTGACTGGCTGCACCGTGGTCACCACTGTCTTCGTCGAGTGATTGGGGCAGTAAGCATACTGTAGCCACGGAACGAAAGCAGCCGAGCCGCGTTCAGTTATAGCGTGTTTACACGATCTAGCAAACGTCCAGCAAATGTCCAGCATTAGCACGTGTATTTTGAATACATTTGCTGGAAGTTTGCTGGACGTTTGCTGGATCGTGTAAACATCCCATTAGGTGACTAGCGACGACCGACGAGACGCTTGGGCAGCTACGATAAGACTGTCAAGTTATACCCCGTTTACACGATCGAGCAAACATCGAGCAAACGTCAAGCAAATGTATTCAAAATGCACGTGCTAATTGCTCGACGTCTGCTCGACGTTTCTTCGATGCTTGCTAGCATTCATCCAGCTAGCTCGACGAGCTATGGTAATTAACATGCTAATTAGGAGGGCGGGCGGGTTGTAATTGGAACTTTGGAAGGCCTATATAACACGTGATCAGTTGTGGGATAAGCCTACATTTCAGCCAGGGGGGCGGGGTTCCATCAGGCCTGCTTAATGTTTGTTCGATGTCTGCTCGACGTTTGCTAGATGTTTGCTCGATCGTGTAAACGGGGTATTAACAATCGGCCGATATAACATTGAAACGGCCAGGTAAATCAAGATTAGTCTCTTTTTTTAATCTCGGTGTAATATGTGCCACTTTGAACGACGTCGGAACCGTGTCTGAATATAGGCAGCTGTCGGACAGACGCAACATTTTTCACATGTATGCTGCTTTTTTAACGTCGTACAGTATATTACTATTTTTTTAGTGTATAGATCTATGTCGTACATCAAAAACATAGCAACAGCTTTAATGACAGTGTCTTTACTGGTTGTTGTGCGTGTGCTAATTGCTTGCTTGTACTTTGAATATACGATCTCATAACAAACTTACACTCTAAAAATAGATTTGTAAACGTCACAAAATATTTTGTGAACGTCACAAAATTATTTTGTAACTATTTACAAATCATTTTGTGAATTTCACAAAAAAATTTGGTCGATTTATAACAAAATGTGTTTTGAAATCTTAACCAAACGTTTTGTTACTATAACCAAATACTTTTGTGGAAATAAAAAAAACTGTTTTGGTAACTCTTACAAAATGTGTTATGTGAATTTCCCAAAAACAGATTTGGTTAACTTATAACAAAATTTGTTTTGTAACTTTAACAAATTGAGCTTTGTTAGTATTAAAAAAATATTTTTGTGGTAATAACAAATATGTTTTGGTGGAAATTTAGGGGCAAAATTAAAATTTTAATCACACAACAAAAAATGCCACACATAATCTCCTCTGAATTTAAAATTTCAAATTCTTGTACCCCGTCTACCTACTTTGGTAATCTGTGATGCCGCTGTTAAAAATATCTTAGTTAAGAAACTGTGGTCCAATAACATTACAAAGTAAACAGACTACAGTCACTAGAACAGCACGGTCATTCTGCAGTCTGCACATCAGAGTGCACGCAGTTTTGATCAGCAGTGTAACAATTATTCTCCATGTCTCTTGGCATCCAGGAAGAACAATGATGCACGCTTCAGGCATTTATGTCGGTGTCGAGAGTCGACGTCAACAGTGTAGTAAGTACAGTATCCACAATCAGCTCCAGATTTCTCTGTGCAGCTCCTGCAAAACCATTTTGTGCAAATATAAATCAGCACAATGAGCAGGAACATTATAAACTCAGTTTTTCTGATCACAGTTCACCATTATCTCCAGTTTTAGCTAGTACTATTGGTGGTGCCAGGGTTTAGTGCAAGGGGGAACAAAACTAAGAGAAAATAGTTCAAAGATGACTCAACAATTATAAAATTAATGCAATAAATAGCGACAAGCAACTGCATCTATAGTGGCAACACCGCAGCTGACAGTACAGGCCTACTATAACTGTGAAGCTAATGTCTATCCCAGACCCCACAGAAAAAGCTGTTGTCCTAATGGTGTATTGCTGGTTTGGGAACCACAGGGAGTTGATTATCAGAGCTATTTACAGCTCTGAGGTAACCTCAGAAGTTAAACGGCACGTGCTGCAGTGAAACTTGTCATTAAAAAGTTTAAAACTTTTATGGCAATAAATTTTATCCTGTCATATAGCTAAAGCGTTTAAAAACACTTGATATTCATTACATGTATTCACCTGCAGCTATGTAGACTACGTCCTCTGGCATAGCCATGAAGGGCACTGGGGCATGTGCTGTTTTAGAAGCCTACTCAGATACTCAAAACGATGATAAAATGCACAAAAACACATCATTTTTACAGAAAAACATTCGACAAAAACATTTCTGATATGGGGTAAAACTTGGTCAGAACATGATAAAACAGAAACAGAGTATCGTTCAACACATGCATTCGTAAAGTCTGCAGGAAGGGACAAACAGAGAACAGACACACCAAATGGTTGAGAAAATTGGCTTCACTCATTCATTAACTGTTAGCTAATTTAGGCAATAAATATGCACTTGAATAGTAGAGTAATTCAAAAATACAAAAAATAGCCTAGATAAAGAAGCGGTGGGCATTTTGTAGAAAAGCAAAAACTACTCATTTTCTGTTTTTGTAATGTCTTTGTATTTCGAATCACTCGTATGCCCAACGCTAACTCCTCGTGCATGTACAGAACTTCAGCATTTTACACGACCAATTCGCAACTCATTACAACCACTCTCGTCATGCAGTAGTTTATGATTTGGTTTTGAAATAAAATGTTAAAAATATTTTAAACAGAATCAAATTGGTTACTTTTGCTCAAGGCTAAGCGCTGCTTGCTTGTTGCCTCAGTCACTTCCTCGAGCAGTAATAAAATTTAAAGTGAAAAAATGCCAATGGCACTGCAGTCACTTTACAGTCAGTAGTGGAAATGAAGTGACCCCATCTGTATCAAATGACATTTTGAGAGTTTGGGCCAACTGGTTTAAGCAATAACATGCACGCAGGAAGCACAAAAGACCCACGTGACCTTTGACGTATGACCTTGATATTCAATACCGATTTAGGCCTAGAGGTTATCAAAGTACATGTTCACGCAAAATTTTACTAAGCTAAGTGCAGCGGTTTAAGAGTTATGATATTTACAGAGAAAAAAATTGAGCTAATGCTCATGAGACGTGCGAGAGTCTATAGCAGTTCCTGTTCGCAGGTTATCAATTAATTCATCGCTGTCCATTTTGTCGCAATTTAAGCGAAGTGTGCATTGCAACCAAAAATCGCATAAAATCCCACAAAAACTTATATTTTCGAAGTTTAAGGTGGTTCAAATTCATTGATGTTGATAAACATAACAAGAAATATTTTAGATTGTGACCAATCTAATGCACTCCTCGCGCGCATTATGTTCTCCTGTATTCTTTTAACTGCCTTTTAGTTCCTTTCTTTTCACACCGCAAATAGCGGTGTTGACAGCATCCAACCGTGCAACTGACGTCATCACGAGGCGAAAAGAAAACTACTCTACAAGGTATGTGACATAGTCACTGAGTTATGACATGGTGAAAAATAAAATTTATATTATTATATTACAATTATGAAAAAATACTGCTATCATCGGTCAAGTGACCATTCGACTTCCGGGGGGTCGACTTCCTATCGGTGGTCCATAGTGACCATGCGTCTATCTAGCACCGTTACGGAGATATGGCGCCTCAAAGATAATGGGGTCACGAGTTTGATTTTTTGGGGTCACGTGACGTCATCGGTCACGTGACTATTCGACTCCGCGGGTGGACTTCCTATGGGTGGTCTATAGTGACCATGCGTCCATCTAGCACCGTTATGGAGATATGGCAGTTTGAAGTTCTTCCAGGAAGGCTCTTCCAGAAAGATGTAAGATGTAATGTAAGCTACATTACATCTTACATCAAATGTCGTTTATTTAATTCATCCGGTTGTTGTATTATTATGCATACAACAATATGAGTTCGAATGACCAACTCAATAACTCATGAACGATGACAGTACCAACGTAGACTTTATAATGACGTATTGATTTAGAAATAACGAACTTAATTAACTTCGTATTGCATGCAATGCACATTTTGACGCTCACGATATTAACTAATAAGGATTGTTAAAATACTATTATTACCTCCGCCAAGGAGGTTATGTTTTTGCCAGAGTTTGTTTGTTTGTGTGTTAGCAAGATAACTCAAAAAGTTATGGAAGGATCTTTCTGAAATTTTTAGGGAATGTCGGGAATGGCAAAAACTACAAGTGATTCAATTTTGGGGGTGATCCGAAAGGAACTTTAAAATTTTCGTTAACATTGCTTTATATGCTTGGCGGAAGCCTGCGCTCTCCAAGTGCTTTTCTAGTTTGTAAAAAACTTATTGTCTGTCCAATGCAATGCATAGCATTGGACAGAGTATAAAATCACCTTTGTGTCCGTGCGTCCGTGCGTGCGTCCGTGCGTCGTACAT
>Ga0209367_1001723_pt1 | contig 27634 bp, 13 predicted proteins | sample WorMetLIZISLAND2_FD_187412 | JGI IMG/M metagenome (GOLD analysis project Ga0209367, IMG submission 187412) | Marine gutless worms symbiont microbial communities from Max Planck institute for Marine Microbiology, Germany - Olavius geniculatus... ...
GTGTGGGACAACCCTGCAGGAGTTAAGCCACGCTGCCCTAGATAGGCAGCGGTGGGCAGCGATAGTAAGAATGGCGTCAGACACCAACGGGCATTGAGCCCACGGTTGTCGATGATGATGATGATGACCGTGATAAAGTGTTGTACACGTATATTAAATGCGGCGCTTTCGATCTGTTGTTTCGTGCAGTTCACATGAGGCTGGCGCGTTACTTTCCATGCGTCGAAACGACACCAGGAAGGAAGTATTATGGAGACGGTACTGTCAAGATCGTAACCATTCACAAAACGGCGACAACGGAGACCGACGAGAGAAGCTTCTTTGTTTGTGCTTCAAAAGACGCTGAAGATGGTCGTCTCACACTTCAGGTCAATGCCAGCTCCTCAGCTAGTTTATTTTCGCTGCATGAAAGAAACAGGGTTCTTGTCCGTTAATTCACCCGCACCCGAATTAACCGCTAGGTTTAGGGTTAAATTTATGTTAAGGATAGAGTCAGAATTGGGATGTTAGCGTTAGCGTTAACGATAATAATTCGGGTGCGGGTGAATTAGCAGACAAATACCAGAAACCGTATACCTGTAATCCTGTATTTATTTAGACATTTTCCAACTACCGGCGTAGTTTTGATAAAAACTCTGATTACAGCGCTGTGATTTGACGCGACGCAACGCTATTAATAATTCAAATAAACTCAGCTATAGCTAATTTGAATTATCTTAGTTTCGGGCCCATACGGCACAATTGGGTTGAACCAAAAACTTCAAGCATAAGCTATGTGCGACCCAGATTTCAGCTACAAACTCATAGCAACTTGCACGACCTGTGTAAGAGAGTTTCATTATGGTCAATCTCTGTTCTTTTTTATTTCCGCTCTTCCTACCAGTCCATATATGCCTCTGTTGTATCCAACATAATGCTGAGTGGAGTTTTTTGAGATGTAAAAAACTGTGTCATAACAGACTTGTGTGTATAGTAGCAAAGTTTTGTGTGTAGCTTTCTCTTGCATGTTGTGTATTCTATAGGTTTTATTTCTAGGTTTTACTGTGTAGTGTTTTTTTATTCTTTGTGTCTGTGTGTATGTGTGTGTATGGGTTACGTTGCCTGATTTAAATAAAATGGATGGAATGGAGTTTTTATCTCTTTTTCCCAAGTACCCAACTCTTAAGTGCGGTTAAAGGGCCTGCGGGAGCACTTAGACGTGCGACAGATGCGATACACGTTTTAATTGTCACGTTTAACTGAAGTGAAATTATAGGCGGTTGTAGCACGGCACAAACTGTGGTAGGAAACGGAAGAACAGAGTAGGTCAAGACATGAAGTAAATGATGCGTGATGTTTGACGTTTACAGCCGATGAAAACGTGCGATCTGGAGGTCCTGCCGACAGACACGAGTCCACAGTTTTTTTTACAAGATTCCCGCCAACGACGGCCGGAGCTTCTGTCTGGAATCAACTTCGCAGCCAGATCGCTTCGTCTTTGTCGACGGCGACCGCGTTTGCCTCAAAGAGACGAAAACTGACGACGATTGGACGTATTTCATCACTCCTGGGTCCAAAAATTTTTTAAAAAACACTTTTATGGATTGCTTTAGATTGTGTCGGAAATTTCTCACCACTATATGCAGCGATAGGCAGTAGTTAACTACGTTCTACGTAGTTTAACTGCTACAAATTAGCACTGCAGCCAGAGTTAATTGCAATTGCACAGCTATATCAGCGTTCATACTGTATCATCTTTGTAGACTATCTGCTGAACAGTGATGACTTTACGACCTTACTGTACTCGCCAGTCACGCAGGCTGCCGCCTATGATTGTATCTTCATGTCGCTGTCGCGCGTGTCATGAGCATTAGTTCAAATTTTTTGTTTGACTGTACCGGTGCTATAGCCTTGTGGTTTTACAGCCGTGGGCTTAGCTGTGTGACGTTCAGTCTCTGTTAGAATTATTGTTATTATACGTCATCGTTCAAAGCATCCGAGAAGATTTCGCCTATTGCGATAGATGATGCCGTATCGTGGTCTGTCCGTCCGTTTTTTACTAAAGCCATTGAACTGACATGGCGTTTAGTAGAGACACAAGTGGCCCCAAGTAATACGGGCCCCTAGTCCCCCACGGACCGGAACGGGAGCTTTGGTGCCAAAAGCTCAGAAGAAAATACCATTGTAAGATGAAAACCAACGGGCATGCGAGATCAGCGATGCTACTAAACAACTGGGGTTTTTTGTTATCATTAAATTGTTCGATGAACATTTGCCCCGTCGTTACTGTAAGTGTTTTATATTATTGCAAGTACCGTTGTTATTGATCTAGTCATATGTTCGCTTCACTTTGTTGATTAGAGAAGTATGGACTGCTAGTTGATGTGATGTTGGGTAATATCACTTTTTATGATTTTTGCTGTTTTTGATGTGTCAGTCATTGCATGTTACCGTTAACAAGTGTATCAACTGTTGTTTTATACATTTATAGCAATAATAACGACGTTATTGTGTTTATGGTGCTATAGTTAGGCTATACACAATCGTAGCACATCAGCCATTGCAAGAGTTCATCCGGTTCGCTTAATGAATGCAAAACAACACCGGGGATTATAAAACGGTGGATTGTGCGTGAGGCTTTTGTACCAAAATGCAGTGAAAACTGCGCAAAAATTACTCCCAGTTTAAACAAAACCCGCACCTTGCCGAAACCGTGGTGACGTGGCCTTGCTGCCGTACGGCACGTGGGATGTTTATTAACAATAGGCCTACGTCGTACATCATTGTATCTTTTGACTGTGTCGTTTCCTCGTATATCACAAGTTATACGCCTTGCAGAAAACCCATTCTGACGAAACCTGCTCTGTGTGTATTGTACTCTGCTATTACAACCGCGAGAGCTCAGTTAGCATTGGCATGCTGCAATGCACGTTATCACTATATTTCACTATGTCGAGAAATTTGGCGGAATTTACGACGATCATCAACGAAAACGTTGGAAAGTGGGCATCTAAAAAACCCAGTGTTGACGAGTATTTAGGTACATTAGTACTTAAGTACATTTTAAAATTCTTGACTAACTTGACTCATAAGTACACACTTAAGTAGGCTCTAGGCTACTCTTAAGTACCTAGATTGTGCTGTTAAAAATCAGTTTCAAGTGCATGTAATTTCTAAATAATATAAGTTATTCGTTTGTCTGACATTACCTAGTAAAGGCCTATATATTTCTCTGTATGGATTTTAACCGCCTAGAGCTAATCAGAATATTTTCTAAGAATATGTTCTAAGCCCAATGATATAACATTATATACACCGTGTCTCAAAAAATGTCCAGTCAAAATTGTTTTTGGCATAACTTTGTCAACTTTTCACAAACTTTGATAATTTTTGGCACAGAAATGGCCAAGACAATATTATTATGTACGGTGCATTCACTTACCACCTCACCTAATTTATGTCAATGCACTACCGTGTGAAACATAGATGCTCCAAATTGTTACATTATGCGGCGATTATTTGTATCAGATGGCTCACCTTTGCATCATCAATTCGACAGAGGGTGAGACGTGGTTTAATAATTTTGAGGTATTAAATATTTTATGCTAAAAACAGCAGACAACTAGATAAGCAGTCGTAGCCCGCAGGTACCTCCGCCAAGGCAAAGCTATTCGCCAGGTGGCGTCACCATCTTCGCTTTGCCAGCGGTTCCCGTATGCCCCCTTTAACGCAATGGTAACGAAAATTTCAAAGTGATACAGAATCCAGGATTCCTGCCGGATCATGCCCAAAATTGAATCACTGGTAGCTTATGCCATGCCCGACATACCCTCAAAATTTCAAAAAGATCCGTTTATAACTTTTTGAGTTATCTTGCTAACAGACAGAGAGACAAACAGACAAAAAACCGGCAAAAACATTACCTTTCTGGCGGAGGTAACAAAATAGCTGGCTGATTAGCTTAAACACGTCTAATCGATAAGTGAATGCATTTGATCAGTCGATCGTTGATTCTGCTATCAGCCATTGGCGTTCATCTAAGCCATTGCGTCTTTGTATGCGGAGCACACTTTGGCATAAATTTTAATTTGCAAGCAAGTTGTTATACAAACTTATAGTTTTGTTAAATAATTTTCATTTTAATGTATTTTGTGCTTAATTAACTCGTTACAGTGTTTACTTGAGACAATAACTCAGCATTATGCAACAATATAGCATCTATGTTTCACATGATAGTGCATTGACATAAATTAGGTGAGATAGAAAATGAGTGCATCTTACATAATTTCGTCGTTTTAGCCATCAGCCTGCCAAAAATTATTAAAGTTGGTAAAAATTTGACAAAGTTATAACAAAAACAATTTTGACTATTTTTTTCTGAGACATGGTGTAGTATATTTCTCGACCATCACTTTCTAGCATTGGTAATCTTTGGTGTTAGTGGATCTAAGTTTACCAGTTTTTGTCTAACACGTGACGTGCCGCTACGTAAGTGTAGGTACAACTTTTGGGGGCCGGCCCTTTTAATTTAGGACAATTAAAAACGTCCAAAATTTGGCGCGATTTCGGACGACTTTAGACTTTGATTGCAAATATTTCCGGATAGAACGAAGATATCGACAAGCGGAAAAGGGCATTATCAACTGCAATCACTTTCGCGTTGGACCAAAAATAGTAATTTTTGGTTCACTGACACCTGAGATTACACTGCTAATATTTACCCACTTTAAGTCCACACTTCGCGTTCTGCGTATGCTAATGCATTCGAGTTTGGGCCAGGTGACTTTGCTACCAGGGGAATTTCAATCCTTTAAATTTTCCCCAATCGGATTTGCGCCGCTGGGCGGACTCACGTTGGACTCTGCTTTAAGTTTTTAGTTAATATTTTAAGCAGTATTTTAACTGCACAATGGACGTCGTATTGCCATGGTAAGGAGTCCGTCCGTCTGTAACGTTGACGTATCGTGGCCATATACTTGCATTACTGAGACAGTCAAGCTACGATTAATTAGCTCAGGGTCTTCGCTTTTGGAAGCCGCATTGGCCTTATAGTTCCAGTAAATCATCCTCTCGGCGTAACTTAGTTGCTTACTTATCACCGGCGTAAAGTTACACGTTGCATTACTTAGAAGTACGATTGCACACATAAAAACGCATTTCGCGGTCCATTCTTCACGACTGTAAGACGCTCTTGTTTACTAAACTTTAATGTCGATGCGCGTCTTTACGAGGATGGACAAATGGAAAGAATAATAAACTATGAATAGTGTATCGCGAATAGTAAATAGTGCATTCAGTCTCATTTATTTGCTTTTAGCGATTTTATTTCACCTTGTACTTTTTGTGCATGAATAAACAGATAAAAAAATTAAGTGCGGCATTGCGCGGTGTCCTTGCGACAGTACGGCTTTGCTTTCTTGTTAGCGTTGTGATGTGGGTCAAGGGCGACGCGGATGCTCGGATAAAATCTCAGCTGAAATAATCTTCTATGATGGAGACGACGATGACGTGAATGTATAGGCCTAAACCACACGATGCAGTCTGAGCAGCATTGTTCTCAGTCAGCGGTGGCGACTTTAATGACAGTCAAAAATGAAATCTTGGGTGGTATTGCGTCACATAGGGACAAACATCTTGGGTTGTTCCTTGGGTGAGTGACTTACACGCAATAGACCATTCACTGCCATGGGCGGTTCCTTGGGCAGCGAGTCTTTCGTACTAATAATTAATCGAAACCGAATATTAGCTGACGACATTACTCAGTATAATTCAAATTCCTCTAGCCAAAAAAACGTTTTCATAGCATCGAATATTTTTACAGTTTTGAGAGTGATGCTCGTAAGTAATTAATAGCGGCAACATGGACATAAAGTCACTTGTGCTATACTGTTCGTCTACTGTCGCCAACGGTTGCCGTCCACAACTGTCTTACGATCTTACCACCCAATCTTACGTTTAGTTCAGTGGGCCATGATCAGAAGTTCTAACACGATAGCAAAAACTATGTTGTGTTTTTTCCATCGCATGTGCTTGCTTTATTTCCGGTTGTTTCCTTGAATTCTTAATTTGGTAAATTTTGGTCCAAAATTGTGTCACAATCTAGTCGAGAGATAGACGCACGAACGCACGGACATACTTGTCCAGTGCCATGAGTTGCACTACGCAGAAAAAAACATACAGTGGGTCTATTTCTAGGTTAAAAATATATAGCCCAAAGTACACAAAAATTGTATATCAGTTTTCGTCGCCTAGCGACTAGATTTAATTTGGCAGTTTATATCACATGAATTGCACACATTATGCGCATAATTATTTTTTACTATTATAAGCTTACTTTCGACTAAAAAACAAAAACGGTTGATCAGTACATTGAAAACGTCTGGAAATAAATAATTGCATAACGTAACATAAGCCTATAGATGATCATTGTCGGACACTATTCTGATTTATTCGTTATTTTTGCCAGTCGGTCGTGCAAAATGTTTGCCAGTTGTCGAGATTGGTCGCGCTATCTCCGTACGGAAACAACGGCCAGCATTATTTAGGTCCAGACGTTCGATGAAAGATTAGCAACTTCCGTTTCGACCCACTGGGGCTACCAAACCTAGTTTGTGCTGGGACCAAAGCCCTTTCTGCGTTCTCTACGGCGCCTTAAGAGCGGTGGCGACAGATGGCGTGAGACTGTTGACAAAACCTTCGTTCTACGATCGATGCGGTTCGTACGAGCCGGTCCGAGTCGTCTCGTCTCGTCTAGTCTCGTCGAGCGTGTCGTCTTTGTCGTCGTCGCTCGCTGCATTTGATTAACTCGGCTTGGATCTCTAACGACAGAGCGGACCCGCCACACCGGCAGATAAAAACTGCATTTGTGACGACCCTAAACGCCGGTTGGCAGACGTACTGTACAACGTCCGGTCTTCATTCAGTGCATTGCCTGGAAAGACCGTCCCCGAAATGACCTATACTGTGTCGGGCGAGACGTTAAACCTTACTCACTCACTCATTCTTCATTCAGTCATTTCCTTGGTCAGCCGTCAACAGCAGCTGCCGGTGACAAGTGTCCCATTATAGAATCGCCCCCAGAAAAGTCTCCCCGGCTCGACAATTTGTCGGCAAAAATCCGCTCCGCTCGGCGCCCGCCCGGACGGGACGGATTTTACCGATAAATTGTCGGCCGGGGTAGACTTTTCTGGGGGCGATTCTATAATGAGAAGACTTTTTATGGGGTTGGCCGCGATACTTTAATAAGGAGGAGACACATCAGATTCGTGATTATCTCTCCCCGGGCGGATTTTTCATCAGGGAGACATTTTAATGTGATACCGGCCGGTGCACAATATCGTCTCGTGCGTTCACGGCGTCGAGATAGTAAATCGACGGACGGACGGACGGCGAACGGCTGTCCTAGATCAGCGGCACTGAGGTGCATGGTCAAAGACCAGAGACGCCCTGCAGACGACGGCCTGGTGTCTGGACTGATGCAGTGCAGTTTATGACGGTCACAGCTGCGCCAAGTCTGCCGCTGCTGCTGCCCTGCATCTTACACTAGGTTTCCATCCAAAGCAACGCATGAAGCGAACGCAAGTAAAGTACGCAGCGAACGAGGCTGGCGCAAGCAACGGCTAAAACGCAATGATGGAACCGGTATCTGTTCTTGCGTTGCGTCTCGCGTCAGTTAAGTTCGCTACTTTTGCGTTTATGTTGTGTGCGTTGGGTTGGATAAAACCCAAGTTTTAACCCCCCCCCCCAGCAAACCAGTATCTCACAATTCGCCGAAAGCCTGACGACGAATCTTTACGCGTCTCCGCGGTCTCCCAAGCACACGTTTAATACACTATAATTAATTGTTTATCCGTTGTATGTGCTACAATGTCCTTTGCCGTGCGACTGAGAAAGAATTATCGTTCATTCTGAGCATCTGTGTACGCCATGTCTAGAAGTTTTGAGTTTGCTAAATATACAATTTTTACTTTCACGGAGTTACGTATATTTCCGCAATCAACAAAAAATAATTATTTTGGCAATTTCTTTTACTTAAAAATATAGCATTAAAATTTACCCCTAAATGCAACTATACCATAAAATAGCAGTACGTAATAATACGCTCGTATATAGTATAATTTTTTTACAAATATTTTAGTAAAGTAGAGCAACTGGATCATTTCTGCCAGAACCCAGAAAATTTATTAAAATTTGATAAAGTTATGCAGGGAATATGCCTATTGTTATCTTTTTTACCGGACAGTGTACAAGCAGTGTTTTTTGTAATGTTACTACCAACATATCCATCCAGTGACTTGTCAATTCTGTCTTGAGCAAAGTGAAGTTTTCAAAGTGTGTGACGAAGTTGTGGCGTCGGCTGCAAATTACCAATCAGAGAAGCGCACATGTTCACACAATCAACTTGGCGTGTCTAAGGCCCCAGCCAGCCAGCCAGCCAGCCAAGAATATTTCTAGCTTATTAACAATTTACCGCGAAACGCTGGCCCGACATTCGTATGCGTTATGTTTGCGGGTCAGCAAACTGGACCTACGGGCATAGACTGTTACAGCACGACATCTGTTCACATAACAGTAAATAAGTCGTTCACGCCTCGGTTTTCGTCGTCGTTTGCCTGCCGCTGCAATGCGATAGCTTTATGCATAAAACATGACGTCGACTAAGCTTAGTTTACATCTTGCAGACGCATCTCCGTCTCTAGCAGCTAACAGCTTGAAAAACTTCGCGGCGGCGGTCGTTGTTTTCCCGTAAAAAGCTCAAAACAACATTCCAGGCAGGAAACAGCACGACGAAAGCAGCCTTTATGTCTTTATCGATTTGCTGGTCAAAAGGTCGGTCGTAAATTCGGCCGCTCAGGACCGCAAACTGACTGTCACCAAATTCTCGTCGCAAGATAACGCCCATACATCAGTGCCAAAACAGCGCTAATAAATAATAAGGACTCTTAAAGGACTCTGAAAAAATACTCTAACCTTAACAGTTTTACATAGTTCGGTACTAAGCTATTGCTGACGAAAGAGACTAAGGTATTAAAGTGCAATCTATAAAAGCCAATGTCACCATATCGAAATCCACGAAATCTACATAACTGCACTCAAACTAATTAGCGAAAGCTGTATAAAAACAAAATTCGCGGTTACGTAGTAAAATCCTAATCATGTATGTGCATTTTGTACTTACACTGATTTCGTGGATTTCGTTTCTAGGCACACGTAGAAGCAGCTTTGCCGGGATAATGCACACTGAGAACTTTACTCCACCCCTCACCACGATTTTGTATTTGCATTATTTAAAACAATGCTGAAACTGGTTGTCATTTTTAAATTAATTAAAATTAAAATTACTTTGTAAAAATGTTATATTATTAAAATAAAAATTAGTGACTTCACAGTCTTAAATAAGCAAATTAAATGTAAAAAGTATTCATTAATTAGAAGTAAATAAAGACATAATATTATATTTATTTTTATTTAACAGATTCTAAAATTTTTCGATTAACGTATGTAAATAAATAAACAGCTGAAATTAATGAAATGTTGTACATAGCGTCATTATTACAGCTTGGTAAAAACTAAGCTTGATGCGATTTACTCTAGAAATTACCCGTCAAGAAACTTTATCGACAGATTTCAAGAGCTGTCATAAGCACCGAAAAGACAACAACAATTTGCATGACACAAGAGTAATAAACAAAAATACAGGGTGGGACAAAAGATGGCACCATTTTTGTACACCTTATAATTTCACCAAATATTAACCGATTTTCACATTTTTGTCACCTTCAGAATCAGGAGACAATTTGTAATAAAATTGTCACTATAGATCCCACCACTTCTCAAGTGTGTCGCTACACTACCTTGTGAAATGTCAGCATCTTAAGAATAACAAAGAAAAACAAGACAACTTCTGCAACAACACATTTTTAGAAATTAACAACAGAAACAACGTGTTTGTTGTCTCAGTTATTGCCTAAAAAGTCAGATCTTAGTTTTTACGTCAAATGTTTAATGTGTCCCTCTTGCTGCTGGACGACGCATCCAAGACGGCGACGCCACTGACCAATGGTGCAATTAACCAAAACGCTGCGGCAGTTTGCCCCACTTAAAGACGATCGCTTGCTTCAGCTGGTTGACTGTCGTGAATCGTCGAAATTGATAGGTCATCTGTTAAAGAACATCCCAAACCACATAATTGACTGGATTTAAGTCTAAGCTGTTTGGGGGTCACATGGCAGGCTCGATCAACGTTGATCACGCAACTGGACAGTGGTGTCGCCGGCTTGAGTGCATCGTCTGATATTTTACAAGGTAGTGTAGCGACATATTTAAGGAATGGTGCGATCTATAGTGATAGTTTTATTACAAATTGTTTCCTGATTTTGACAGTGAAGAAATTTGAAAATCGCTTAATATTTAGTGAAATTATAAGGTGTACAAAAATAGTGCCATTTTTTGGCCACCTTGTGGACGTACAATAAACAAACCGTTGTTTTTAATTTCAAATCAGCTTGAGTCAATGAAAACTTGTAGACTGATCAACGTTGTGCATTAATAACGCGAAATAGTCTTTGTACAGTGCACGGACTTTGGTCAGCAAAGAGTTTATTGGGTCAACCACGAATGTAACGAGGGGTGCAGTGGAGCGCGAACGAGCCAGCTCCCATTTTGTTTCTAAGAAGAGAAGACGAGTATCCAATTATTCTTACTAACATGCGTGAAAAAAGACACAGTTGCTGCAGCTAATGTAATATTTTTCCATGTATTGTGCTGTAATAATTTTACTTGTGCATCTTATACATATCTCAGTTTTGAAACAAAAAACAAATCATGCTAAAATTCAAGCTTATTACGTCCCTTGGTTGTGAGTGCTAACTAGTGTGTAAACCGTGATTGTTAGATCAGCATAGAGGAGCATTGAGAAATGTGAAAAATGTCACCTAAATTCCCTCAGCGAAAAAACATTTTACGCTGGGCTTGAACTGAACTGATTCTTTCCTCGTGTGACTCAGTTTTCTCTTTTCATCAATGTTTACGCTGTAAAAAAGGGTCAAAAGCAACCCTCCTTCCCCCACTTCGCCTAAATACGGCCTGGATCTGCAGTGATTGTTGGCGGGGTGCTAGACTTTGACAGCGACGTAGTACGAGACAAGTCCGACAGCGACGAGCAGGGCGGCGAGGCAGACTGCGACGACGATGACCAGTGCTACGGGTGTCGACAGACTCAGCAGCGTGCCGCTGTCGTCGTCGCCGTTGTCGCTGAAAGTGGAGCCGGTGCGGCGTCGAGGCGACGACGAGCGAACTCCGACTGACGACTTGGACGAAGACGACGACGACGAAGCACTTCGCAAGCCGGCGTCCCCGTCTGCGACGTCGTAGAACGCCGAACCGTCGTCGAAGTTCGGACATCGCCAGTCTTCGATCAGCTTCGACCCCACCTTGTTCGCTGTATGTGTCCACACGTTGAACGCTATCAATCTTAAAACTTTTTTCTCGCTCCTCGACGCTACGTTACTTTAAAAACTTGTTGGCCCTCTGCGATACGTGCTGAATTTATTGCGTGTTGTATTTTGTATTGTACTGAGCTTGAGAACGTAGATTATTATAGCTCTGCAGTGCTTACCTAAGTCAGAATCTTGTCCACAAGCCCCTTTGGCCTTATTACTATTTTCGAAAGTGGCAAATGATTCGGATGCGCTAATGATGCGACAGTACATTATGCAACTAATGGCTACAGCAGTTTGGCATTGCTAGCTCTAAAGGTGTGTTCAGACGACTGATAGTGTTATACAAAAACATTTACTAATCCATGAACATGTGACGGGATATTATTTGCATGTCTAAGTTGCCTGTTTTTAACGTTTTTAATCTGTTGTAAACATTAGTTTCTATTTAGAGTACTTTTTTTGCTAGTCGTGTTTATTTTCCGCACACACAATGGACGTTTTTCGTAAATGTTTGCATGTTTTTGACATATTATATGATTGCGTTGATAGAAGTTGCGTATGTCAACTGTCATTAAACGAATATATGATGATGACGATGATGATGATGATGAACTTAAATGAAACGAAACGAAATAAGCGAAACTGAATTGAACTGAACTAAAATGCGACGTGCGTGCACATCGTGCGAAAATTACAGATTTCGAAAATGAAACAACGAATTTACTATCACACAGGTAACCGACCGAGTAAGGCTGAGAAGGAATACTGTCGGCAGGTGGAGGCCGGTAGACCGTTGGTCGGCGGAGGTGACGGGACGAACGTGAACCGGCTGCCGACGACGACTGCAGGTCGGTGTCGGCCGGACGAGCTCGACTCGGTCTCAGTCTCGGTCTGGGTCTCGGCAACGAGCGGGCGTTGACGCGCGTCTGCACACGGCACGCTGGTCCACGGCAGCGGGTTGTACTCTGGCGCGTACAGACCGAGCACGTCGCCAGGCTCTATGGCGATGAACTGATCTATGGTCAGGTTGATTTGATGGAAGCGCAGTTCCTTCGGTCTGAACGCCGTCTGACCCACCAACGAGTAGAAGCTGCCGCCACCGCCGCCTTTATTTCCCCTACCTACGTGCACAATACATAAACCTTTTATATTGTGCATTTGTCACACGTTTGTCACACTGATTAAAGATTACTTACCTTCATCGCACATAAGCATACTGTACAAGCAAAAGATACTAGTATATTAAGAAAGTGACAATGCTGATCAGCTGCTGACCGATATTCTATAGTTTTTTTAGAAAATTTTTCACGACGTTTTTCAACTATTAAAGATAAGAAAAGACAAACTCCTGTAGTTGCTATAGCGTTTTTACATGAGACGAACTTACGACCACAAGCGCTTTTACAATCTGGGAAGTGGCAACTGATTGGCGTGAGCTAATGATACCGTAGCGCACTATGCGGCCATCCATTGCCCGCGTCGGCGAACAATTGGACCCGCGGCTTGCAGCGAGCAGACATGCCACCGCCCTAATCAGCCACACTAGACCTTCGCTCCGCAGCCCGTAAGCTACTACTTATTTCCCATCCCACGGAGGGTAGGAGGCTGAGTTGACCTAAGCACTTTTTTCAATGCGATTTAAAACTGAACGTCCCTTGTGACAACCAAGTTATTTCCATATTGTTAGTTCTGTCACAGTGTACAACACCGAGGTTGACGTAGTTTTTAATGTTACCTCGTGGTTATTTCTTCAACATTTTATTCGCACTGACCAAATGGAAATATTTATACAGACACGAAAACAATATAAAAAGTTGTGGTCGGATAATATTCTCCGGCTACCGAAAGAGACAGGTTAGTACAGAGTGATAAAAAATCTCGGACAAATGGTTTTTCAGGCGAGCCGTACGAATGATATAAATTGCAGCAGATAGGAGAACGGATATTAGCAACAGGACGACACATGTAGCGACGGTCTTGCGACAAAATGTCGTCACGACACGAGGGAGATTGATTAAGACTGGACGCCGATCGACGCCGGTTAGCTACAGTAGCTAGAGCGCGCTTCATTCGCGTGCGTCCGGATGCAATCATATTTCGCAATATTCTCTCCCTTCGAGCGCTCACATTTGACGGCCGTCGGTCCGATGCGACGTTTAGTCACTACAGCACAGACGTCACGTGACAGGGTACGTGACGACGCGCAGGGCTGCGGCAGTAAACGAAGAAGAAAGCGGATTGTCGCGCCGTCAGACAGCTTCTGTATCTCAGCGCCTTAAGAGACGTGCAACCACACATAACGTATCCAGCGAGCTCTTGACGCGTAACCTGAGCAAACACGACGCTAATACGGTGTACTCAGCTTGCGACAGCTTGGCTGACAACTTGTCAACTGATGATGGACAGCTCTGATTATCCTGGTGCAAAAAAATAAACGATGAAAAATAAACTTTTTCGTGGTGGAAAAACGGAAACGTATCTGTGTAAGCATGTTAAGTAATAGTTTAATGCACACATTAAACGTACATGCATTGCATACATGAAAACAATTTCAAATGAAATACAATGTACTGTAATAAAGATACTAGTTTTTTGGCAAAAAAATGCAACAGTACTTCCCAAGAAAACTGAAGTCTATTTTTTGTTAAAGTAAGTAGCCTATATTATTTACAACAGGCCAAGAATGCAAATATACCACATTTTATTTCAGTAAATTTTAGTGTCAAATGCAGAAGCATTTGAAAGTAAGAGATCTTTATCCACAGAAACACCGATATGTTACTGAATAAATCAAATTTCACTTATTTATTTATTGACTACAAAATTAATAACACTGCATGGCATGTGGCCAGTATTGTGCACATATTGCGTTAATACGCTTCGATTTATGAAAAGAACTTCGCTCCCGATCAATAAAGCTTATCGCAAAGTCCGTTATATTAATATACAGCGAGGTCAATTCCTCTAACATAAACACCGTCTGCTTATTACTACGGTCAATGTAACAGATAGAGCAGTATATGCCATCTGATAGGAGGCAAATATTATCTAGCTGATTCTGACGTATTTTAAATTTCGGATTAGGAAGATTATCGTGTGCATCGAAAACATCTTACTAACTTACGCCAAAACTCACTAAATTGTTTTATTTATTTGTTTTTTTTGTCTCATAACTAAAGCAGAGTGTACTAAATAGCGTCGCACGCCAGCAACAGAAAACGTGAAGATATCGAACGTTTCATTTCATTCCAGCATTGACTTATTCTCGCGTAAGTAAGTAAGTAAGTAAGTAAATTTAATTTATAAAGCGCACAATGTCAGCGAGAAACTCACTGAATCTGAGGCGCTTTCAGACGCATATGAAGGGCGGACATAAAGTTTTGAGCCCGAACATATCAAACTGCAACAGGTTAGATATCTTGAATAGTTTTTCATCAACACAACTGATATAATTAACAGTTACATTTTTAATAATATTTCTGATACCGTTAAATATTGACATGACGTCGTAATTGGCTGAAATGCTGTAATTTGCGAATACCACAGATTAGGCTATCAAATGCAAACAAGAAATTTATAAACGTATTTGTCAAAGCTTTCACAAAATCAGTTGCCACGGAGCCCCAGTTTGGCAAATCCAGCTACAGACTGAAAAAAGTTTTATGCAACAACCAGCCTGATTCAAACGCTACTTGAGTTAGCGCACCGAATCATTTCGGCTTTATGCTTTATGACGTCATAAATTACAATGACATCACTTCCACAACCTGCTCACACGAATACGCAAGGAAGATACTTTTCACTAATATAGAAACAATAAAAAGTTTTAGTGTAATATATTGAGGCTCAAAACTTTTTGACCGCCCGTCGTATTTGCATGAAATCGTTATTGACTCAAGTGCTCTTATTTGCGGCTAACACAAATTTAGGCTATCTCACATTCTCATATGCAAATAAAAAATTCACAAACGTATTTGTTACGGCTTTCACAAAATTAGATGTCACGGGGCTCTGCTTTGATAAATCCAACTACAGACCGAAAAAACTGTTATGAAACAGCGAGCCTGATTTTCCGCTTTTTGCCCTAGCACTCCAAATAGTTTAGGTTTAAAGCTCTATGACGTCATAAATTACAGTGACGTCACATTTCCAATACGCCCACACGAGTGCAAGCGTGTTTTACTGATGTATAAACAATAACAAAAATTTTGGTCTAATATATCGAGGCTCAAAACTTTTTGCCCGCCCCTCGTATTTCAGACGCCATCAACGCGATACGTAGTGAATGAATTTGTCGAGATCGGATTCGAGACCCATCTAGACTGGCCCGACTGGGATAAGTAGGGCGCTAATAGGGGTTTAAGCATTAAACAAAAGAATAGTAGACTTCGCCGTTGTATGCAACCATAGCAATAACATAGCTGACGTTTCTGCGCTTGCTTTCAGAAGTAATATTATTCATTGCCCTTCAGTGTTCGTAATCTTGACATTGCAGCGAGGGTCGTGTTCGTCGCCTGCTCTTGTTACATTAAATGAGATTAGATTAGATGGTTTTTAGACGACACGACAGTGATGATGAAGATGACTGATGTTGACGAAAGCCCAAACTGCACTACTTCGTAATCCTGCGAATGGTATGCACCACAAACTGTTTGGCCGCCGGGCTCTGCCTGGACTCGCTGGAGTACCTGACAACGCTCCCCTAAAGTTCTTTGCTGAACTAGGGTGTACAGCCCCAAAAAGAAAAAGGAAAGGAAAGGGGAAAATAATTATAAAAGAAGCGGAAAAGATGGAAATCTGGGAAAAATAGTGAAGAAAGAACAAAAGATAAGAGAAAAGCGTTAAGGGGAAAAATAAACGCCAAATCGATTCTAAATTTGAAGGAACAAAAGGCCCAGGAAAACGCACGCACCTGCTGCGGGGCGCCAGACCTGCAGGTAAACCTCGTACTGCACGGAGACGATCTTGACGTACAGCTGCCAAGCAACGATAACGTCAGCGGCCAGTGCAGTTTGGGACGGGTCGGGAATGATAATGCCGGGAGAACGAACGTCTTGCTGCGTCCTCAGTCGAGCCTCGTAACCGAACTGACGCGATTCTACAGTCACACATACACCGTGTGCGGTGAAAAACGGACCCCCTAGACATCGTGCAATTAAAAATGTCAAATCTTAACAGACATAAATAGTGCTTTGCGCACTTAATCTACAATAAATTCCTGAAGTGACTGTCGAATTTCGTTGAGAAATATCATTTCTCACCAAAACTATCAAATGTTGAATATCGATAGCAAAATATCTTCGCTAAGAATATGGCGTTACATTCTGCAGTCGCTCAAGCGAAAGTGACGTTTGTTGACGCAATCAAAATAATATAAACAATAACAAAATGGTGTTTTCTGCACATGAACGTGTTTTAATTAAACTGTTGAGGCAAAAGAAAAGGTATGGTGCTAAAAGTTTGTCGCGGAATTTCTCAACAAGCCGTGGACGTTCTCAGGATTAAACAAACGGTTGCCTAAAACTGGACACATCACATTTTGAGGCGACTTCACAAAAGCCGCTATTTCGTTGGTTCTGATTTCCCCAGGTAATGCAGGAACATACAATGGGTGAAGTGAAAAATACAGTAATGATTTCATGGTTAGTTGTCTCAGGATTATTCCTACCAAAAATTATCAAAATCCGATAATTCTTCTTCAAGTTACAGTCGAAAATGTTCGGAATGTTTTTTTGAGACACAACTACAGAATTAGGTATTAGGCAAGAGGTTGAACAAATTACCGCCAACATTTTTATTAAACGTTTTCAAACGTTTTTTTATTCCTGTCAAGTTTTCTGAGTTTTTAACGTTTCTGTTTTTACCGGAACATTTTTAAACATTTATTTTCGGTCCGCTGCACAGTGGACACGGAGAGTATACAATACCGGTAGTCAGCATCACATAAGACGCGAACGGATCTTTGAGACATTCTTGGAATGTACAAGCAAAGTTAAACTACTGAAGTCGACGTCAAAGCAAAATTTAAACGCAGTAAAAATTGCTCAAGTCCATGGACCCCTTTGCTTGATCCGTTTTGGCTTATTATTTACACTTAATAGGAGTTTGAACCAACCGACTGGCATTTTCTCTTACCTCGAAACTGCCCGTCACTGTCTCTTCCTTACTATCTATAGCCTAGACATACAGGCGGAAATACTGTTGGAAGTACGTGCGTCAGCGTTAACTAATCGAATTAGGTGACTTTATTGGATCGCGTTAGCTAGATCTATGTACTGTACTGGCACATCGGTCGGTCCGTCCGACATGCGCCGAAATTGTGTAAAAATGTGCTACAAAATCGTCGGCCACTTGTTTTTAGTCTTAGCTAAAGTTTATTTATAGCCCTAACGTTTATTTATGAATACGAAAAACAACAGAAATACCAGCGAAAACGTAAAAATAAGAAGTTCCAAATAAGCTGTATTTTTTCTTGCCTCGAAATCGCCGTTATCTCAGAAAGGTAAGATGAAACAAAGGTTGCTATTGCTCAGACGGGTCGTGTGTCGTTGGCTTATCTTATGGCTTTCAGAGACTGCGCAAAAAACAAATAAAAATACGCATAGGCCTATACGCTGCATACGCTAAGCAGCGAAATGCACTGCACTCGAGGGAACTTAGTCTTTGCCAGTAGTATAAGATTTATGCAGATATTCGTGAACAATGTCTGCTAACGGGACGTCAAACGGGACTGGGGTGCTTCTGTTTTACATACTGTGTCTGGTAAAAAACGGACGGCAGACATCGTGCAATAAAAATGTCAAATTTAAACCAATTTGAACAAAGTTTTGTACACTTAATCCCCAATAAATTTTTTAAGTCACTGCCGAATTTCGTTGAAAAATATTATTTCGTACCGAAATTACTAATTGTTGAATATCGATAACAAAATATTTCCATTACTACTATGGTGTTACATAAGTAAACCCGTGTACATTTGCGTAACTTTAACGAACAATATTTGATTCTGGCAAAATTTTACGTGACAATGCGCCATCTATTGGCAATCAAAGTGCCAAATTTCGGTTAAATCTATCTATGCAAACAATAGTTACAGCGGCTTTTGTGATTGGGATGTCACCTCAAATGTGGAACGTCCAGTATTAGGCAACCGTTTGTTTAATCTTGACACTGTCCACGGTTTGCTGGGAAATTCCGCAATAAACGTTTTAGCACCATACCCTTTCTCTTGTCTCAGCAATTTAATAAAAATGTGATCGTCTGCAGAAAACACCATTTTGTTATTGTGTACGTTATTATGGGGTCGTCCTTCCTAGAAGAAGGCCCCATTATGTATCGATGCTGTCCGTCTGTCTGTCTGTCTGTCCGTCCGTCTGTCCGTCTGTCCGTCCCGTGCCTCCACCTAGATGGAAAACGAAAAGGCCTACGAATACCAAACTTGGTAGGAAGGATCCCCGGGACACGAGCACCCCGTGGACCAATTTCAAGGTCAAAGGGTCAAAGGTTAAGGTCACGGCGGCTAATTGCGTTGTTGGCGAAAAATCCACCACCACCAAAGCACGCTCACCACGGAGCATCGTCAAGTCTAAATGATTCACGAGATGGCAGCACTTGATGTCGCCGTGTGGTAGCGCGCACGTACTCAACTGCAAGGACGGCCCCATAGCGAGCAGCCCCTCAACGGCTGCACACTCTTGTTTTGATTGCGTCAACAAACGTCACTTCCACTTGAGCGACTGCAGTATGTAACGCCATATTGTAACGAAGATATTTTGTTATCGATATTCAACATTTAATAACTTTGGCAAGAAATAAAATTTTTCAACGAAATTTGGCAATCGCTTATGGAATTCATTGAAGATTGAGTGTACGAAACTTTATTCCGATTTATTCAAATTTTTTTGACATTTGTATTGCACCATGTCTAAAGGTAAAGGGAGCCATGCCCCAGCTGGGGAGTAGGCGGGGTGCTCATCTCCCACTCGCGGCCGTTGAGCCCGTAGGTGGATAAACCACTTGAGTCCGTGACGCATGGCCAGTGCGACGCCAGACCTACGGTTACCTTCCCAGTCTCGGGGCATCACCGCCCTTTGACCGGTACCAAATTATACTGCTTGGTGACAGAGGCACATGTGTGTGAACAACTTGCCTAAGGTCGTTACCCGGCAGTGTTCTGGCACCATGTCTAGGGGGTCCGTTTTTTTACCGGACACAGTGTAGTCGCTCAAAATGCATGCACGTTGGCGTAGCTTAATTTTATGCGCTGTGTGTTGTAAGTATGACGGCGGTCGCAGATTTCGGTTACGCCGACGCAGTAACCAAAGTAGAACGAAGACTAGTCTACATGGCACTACGCTGTGTGTCTGAAGTTCTTTCTTGCAACCGAGCATCTTGTATCCGGTTGTCGGCAAATTACTGGTGCTAGCATTCTGCTAACCTACAGGTGCTGTGTCACTAGTCAGTGATATCAACAGCGCTGTTGTCAGCGGCTTTGGCGGACACAAATGTTGAAGTTATCAGAACAACATCCGATTCACCAGTTCCCCGAAAAGAAATGCACCTAAATGCTAATGGGGCTAATGGGGCTAATGCATAACACAACGCAGTGAGTTCTTGTACGAGTTTGATGTTTCCGGGACGAAAATGCATAAAATTCTAATGAATGAAATGACTGACATGGTCGGTCGGCAAAGAGGAAGACTGATTGAGACAAATGGGATGCCATCTGAGCACATAAACAGGTCGTGTCTCCTATGTTTTACGACGTCCTGTGATGTATGTTTCACTCATACTCCATGCCCATCGGCTCCATTTCGCCCAGCGCTGACCACAGCAACCCCGGCCACTGCATAGCCATCTAGCGCTAAATATACTTTATGTCTTAGACAATTAGTTTCGACTTTGCTGACGTCGCATGAGTGTCTGCATGCTTATATTGGTGGCTTTCAACCGTGAACCAAAAACATTGAAATAACTGTTGTGTTTCTGTTTAAGATTTTTCTGCACACATTTTTTCTTCAATCTAAATCCACATGGAATGAACGACGACGAGCGATTGCGTCATAAGTGCGATAAAAAGACTGCAGAAATATGAAAATCACCGCGCCGAAAATAGTCGTTATGCTATCTTGAGAAATAATAATGTCAAAAAACTGACTCTATCTAATGTAAATTATGAGTAATAAATTAATAAACGAAATTTATAACATCATGCACTTGACCCCAAAAATAAAATTTAGCAAACAATTTCAAACAGGCGAAGTTATTTAACTGTTCATATCACAGTCTACAGTCAACGATTAAAATGTGCAATTTCGCCACAGTACAACTTTAAACAGTCATCCCTGCTCGATACACGAACAATTCTCAAGTCCGCCACTACCTACTACGATATTTGAGCGTATTAGACTTATAGGCGTTCTCATTGTGCGCATTTCTTCGAATAGCTTGTCCATCTAGACTTTTTCCGTTTTATTTCACAAAAATCTGTTATAAGTATTTATGTCAATACTGCTTCATTATCACAGTCTCATCGGCTAGACTCGGTTAATGACCTCCCACTGTTGGCGGCACGACAAAACCGTGCGCTGGCCATCGTCGGCTATAACGTACAAAATTGTCTTTATAACGACAGCATCTTAATAGCAGCGATAAGGTTGTCAACCGACCATGCTGCCGGTTGCTCTGATGCTAACACTGGCACTTGTAACATAGCCAGTCTCGGGCAAACAAAATAAATGCTTTCCCTGATTTTTTTTAATGTAAATGCAAGTTTTTCTGTCTTCAGAAATAAGCGAGTTACATCATACGACGCAACAACGTGTACGTCTTTATTTCTCTTCGTTTGTCACTTTTTTGACGAACCAACGTGTTAACAAACCTCTTTAAGGTGACCTTACAACATCCTTTAAATCCCAGACGTTTCGAAAAAAATACATTTTCCGCATTTCCGTCCGCCAATGTTTTGTACGACCCGTTTTTTTAGAAGGCCACATCCAAATTTGTTCGGCGGTGAATTGTTCAGTGTATAGGCCTACGCGATGCAGCGAACGGGCGCCGCTGGTAACATCAGCTGGAAGTCAAGACGCCTCAGTACGTTGAGTGTTCATTAGGTGACCGCGTCCACACAGCTGCCTGTGTCCGAGAAAACGAACGCACGTCTTACAGCCAAAGATATTTTAGTTCTTTCTCTCGCAAATTAATTCCAGTTTCAGTTCTAAGTTTTATGCAGTGTTAGTTTATTTTTCAAAACACCCACTTTTTACTTGTGTACAATGTTTAATAATAATTTTAAGTTTAACGCAGTTTTAGTTAAATTTTAGTTCGACGAAACTATTTTAGAAAGCCAGTTGGCAACCTTGTGTGCGACGTGCCAAATGTTCTCGCTAATAACCGAAAGAGTCGCATTTATGTTTATGCCCCGGTGTCATGCTGCACAACGTTATTCAGTAATTTTTTAATTGATATGCATCGAACAAATCTTGATTTCGTTCGTTCTGTTTGAAGTTGTTTTCATTTTACTTATTTCTCGTTTTCTCCAGCCTGAAAATTCCAGTTTACGTTCTCGTTTGCGTTTCAGTAAATGAAATGTCTTTGCTTCGGCGCACCGGAAGTTTGTCATCAAGCGATTACCGGCGGGACAAGAACGCTAGCTCGTGACGTACTTGTATGACTTCCAATCAGACGGCTCTGTAGCCGCAGCGCCGCTGCATTGTTCGTCTTCTCTCAAGATACTACTTCTTTTTTATAAGCGACAAGTTCGACTCTCGTCCGGTGTAGTGGAAAATTCGTCGCACCGGAAAATTATTCCCACACGCAGCAGTATGGATTAGGGTTAAGATTAGGGCTAGAGTTGACGTTAGGGTTACAGTTAGGGTTAGCGTTAGTTACTTTATGACAATATGGAGGTGGGAAGAATTTTCCAGGTGCGACAAATTTCCTAGGACACCGGCTAGCAACCTCCAGCAAGTTGCTGCTCTAGTGTGTCTTTCGTCCAGCTCAGCCTCTTGCGGGACGAGAGATAAGCTTGCATGGCTACTGGATGAAGGTTTAATTTGGCGCAGAGACAGTGGCGTGTCTGCTAGCTGCACCGCGGAACAGTTGTCCGTTGACTGCAGTCCTGTAAAACGCTTCCGTTCTGACTCACACAAACAGCGCTTTAGCAAGTGTCCATGCTTCTATTGCAGACCATCAAATAACGACAGTTGCTATTTTTAGGATAACTTTCAATAATACAAATCGAATTCAGCTAGAAAAAAACCATATCGTGCTAGTGGCGCACGTTTACAGCCAAAAGTTTACAGCCTGTTACCAATTTAGAAACCAGTATGGAAAAAATAGACTAAGAGACAGACAGACGGATGAACGAACGGACAGTCAATACCCGTAACCGTAATGCGGCCTATTAAAACGTCCGCGTAATATTTTGTAACTCTTAAGTTTTTAGTAGCTAACCTGTCTGCGGACCGCAGTTTGCCAGTTGGACGTAGACGTGGTAGTAGGACCCAGTGAACGTGTAAGACGCTCGCTGTTCATCGACGTTGTCCTCTGAACACTGCCACGAGTCTTGTCCGACCGGGTCGAAGTTGACGTCCTTCAGGAACAGCGTTCGCGTGCGAGTTCCGCGCTCGGGCAAATTCCGCTGTCCGCAGGCGTGATGCCGCTCGGCGCCGTCACAACGGATCGCCTGTCGGTCGGCACTCAGCTTGAACTCTGTGGCCATGGCGCAGTCGCGACTGTGCCGCATCAGGACGACGGCCGTGCGTCGCTCCACCGGGTCGAACGCGACGACAAACGTTGGATGCCAGCTGGCGACGGCGACGACAGACAGCCGGAGGTCGGTGAGCACGCAGGACGAGCTGTAGTTGAGACGACCGAGCGCGTCGATGTCAGAAGGGTCGAGGATTGCTGTGTGATAGCGGCGACTTCGCTCGTTAACGTACGTCCAGTCGAGTGAACGACCGTCTGGACCGAACCGCAGCCAGACCGCGCCGTCACGAGTCCGACTGACGTAGGCGCCAAACTCGACGTCACCGTCCGGGGTGGTGTCCCTGAACGTCATCGGACCCGTGTCTAGCTGACACCAGTCCACGGAACCTGTAACAACCGACCAAGCGCACTACGATAGCATACACAGCTATACACGGGCGCCTGCAGAACATTTTGCAAGCTTTTTTTTTATCCCAGTTATCACCGTCTATACTCATCGGACGTTTGCAGACAGGCATGAATAGTTTTCTCTAAAGCCTGCTGTCATCTGAGAAAGAGATTAACAACATTATGTAGCCTAATGGAAACAGTCTATAAACATCGTACATTAAATGCAAACTTCTACGCTCATTTACATACCCGAACGGACAGACTTAGTGGCGTCGTTTCAGTAAATCATTGAGGGTTTCACTCCCCCCTTTTTTCTTTCCTTTCCCCTTGTTTTTCCCTTTTCCTCCCTTTCCCCCTTCTCTCCTCTCCCATTTCTTTTAAAATGACATCTCATTTCTGCACATGTACGAGTGGCGGCCACGTTAAGATAACATTTTACGTAAATGCATTGTTGACGCCATTTGAAAATTAATAAAAATATTGTAAAATACATGTACAGCACTCGTTAGTACAAGCTTCTAAATTATAATATCGTACAAATATCATCTCTTAAATCTAGTAGGAATCTGCGGGTGCGTTCTAAGTTTCTCTTTAGCCGAATTCAAATTTGGTGCATTTTAGTCTTAAAATGTGACATCTTGCGGCAACAATTTGGATGATTTTTTGAGAATCAACTGACCAAATTTTGTAAAGTTTACACAACAAAGGTCAATCGGGGACCAAACGTTTGTCGTCAGTCGTTGTAAACACAGGACTCACTCAGAGGGAAAAATTGAAATCACAAATCTTTGGAGAGTCTGTAGACCTGCCAGCCACCTAAATGACGCCCCTGCAAACGGACGTGGTCGAACTGCGATGCATAACGCAAATCTCCTGTGCCGCATAATATGACAGTGTGAAAAAGCCTCATTGTTATGGCAGAAAGCAAGGCGTTTTTCCTTACGGACGACTGCCTCTTGTAACGCATTACTCGCTCTGTCAGACCACGCATAGCATCAGCACTCATGTCTTCAGATTGCCAGCTGAGCTGAAGACACCCAAGTGACGGTCGTCGCTCGCCCGCTTAGCATCTGTCAATCTGACTGACGGGCAACCGTCGCGCATCCTTAACGCTGATCTGTCAAAATGATTGGTTGATTTTGATGTCTCCAATTGAATTATTTTAAACCGAACGGACGACGACAATGTACTTTAGATAGATGTAAAACAGAGTTTATGTGAAAAAACACAAGCCTGTACGCAGGCATAAGACACGTAGCAACGCTGATTATTATGACAATCGACTTACTGTTTTGCTCTATGGTCAAAACCATGATGCGATTCTAAAACAGTGGACATTCGCCCGTACGGACGTCTGCCGTATGAACTATGGCCTGTTAACGCCGGGCGAACGCAGGGTAGAACAATAGCCCGTATAAATTCCGGGATGATATATGTACGATATCATAATTTAGAAGCTTGTACTAACGAGTGCTCTGCATGTATTTTACATTTTTTTTATTAATTTTCAAACGGCGTCAACGATGCCTTTGCGTAAAATGTTATCTTAACGTGGCCGCCACTCATATACCCTGATGGACTGATGTCATTTGTCAAAAAATATGCGTGGATCAGGCTGGGGCATATGCTTAAAAATGCTTGCAGCGATGCCGTCTAGTGCCGAATTACTTTGAACCGACTAAACCTATAAATCTATTTAAAGATTTACTGTGAAAGTCTGGATCTTGTTTTGCAGTATCCCACTGCATAAGGCTAGTTCGAGCTTGTACTGCAAGTCTGCAATGTTGTCGTGCGTAGTGGTAGGTGTGGTGTAGTGGTAACGTGTCTGATCCGATCAGCGAAGTTACTGTACGCCGGGCCCGGTTAATACTGCGATGGGTGACTGCCTGTGGGCAGGTAAACCATCTCGGGATGTAACGAACCGCCTAGGTCAACTCAGCCTTCCATCCCTCCGAAGTAGGTAAATCGAGTACCGGCCTATCTGGCTGAGGTTAAGGCGGGGCGCGTTCACCTCTGTCGGGTGGCAGGTAACACAGTGTGATCCCATATGACAAGTGACGCTCCGTAGCTCTGAGATGGGTTCGCTCATTAGGAGCTATATGCGACATTTAACCTTTACTGTTTACTTGCATGATCCCATATGTGGCACATGGTGCAAGGCAAACGCTGTTCGGCGTCCGATACAGCGATGCCCGCGAAATGGCAAACGGCAACCGCGTGACGTCTCGGTATTACGGGCTCACTAGATATTCAGTTGATTAGTTCGTCGGCGACGATTTCTCGCATGGATTTCGCGCCGGCGAAATAAAAGAAGATTTCAGACGGATCAACTGACGCCGAGATGGACGACGCTTTGATTCCTGCACGTTACGTTTCGTCGCCATCTGGGAATTGGCTACGCACGACGTCACCGCTTCGACCAACAGTCGAGAAAAACAAATTGACTTTCGTCAGCGTTGTATTACCTGTTCGAAATTGAAATGTCGTAGGTTCTTAACTAAAGATTTAAATCCCTGAGGTTTTTTTGCTTCGTAGGCCTAGTATTCGCATATAGCCTACACGCAAAATGAAATCAGGTGGTCCGTTTTTTAAACACCCGGTACGTAGAATGCATGGTTCTTATTTTGACGCGCTATTCAAAACTTACTTATTAGTCACTGAAACAAAAAAAAACACAACTTGATTTTGTACAAAAAGCAAAACACAATTTGAGCAAAAATAAGTGGTCTAAAGAATAATCGATCTAAAACAGTTAAAACAATTAGACCAACTGGCAAATAGGCCCTAGGCATAATAGGCGGCTCAGTAGACCGATATCATAAACGGTGAATAGGTGCAAAGACCTCAAATGTTTGTCGATATTTGTTCACGGACACTCGGTCATAGTATTTTGAACAACTTGCCTAATAATGTTGATTTTTATTGTATAAGAAATCTATCAGTTTTGTTAACTTCAGTGACATTTCGAGTGGTATGATATGATAAGCGTAGTTTGGAGGCTCAGATGTTCGTATTTAAAAATGTTTATTAACTGTTTTTAATCTTATTTTGGAACAGTAAGCGGTAGTTTTTGCACCTTTCTATCCGCGGAGCACACAGGATGTACCGATGACAAATTCCGTGCTTATTTTCTTGTGACTGAATGATTGACGCGCGTTGTAGGACCGCAAAGACTGCTTGGCGGCAGGTATAGACTCCAGTGATCAAATGTGCTGACCAATGGAGACCTACTACTATTATCTAAGACTCCTTGGCTGACACATCCCATTTGTGACGTTCTTCATTCAGTCCGACTGGCGAAGTCTCAGCGGATGGTGCGCAAGGAGATACCTTCTACCTTCCACTGTGTCCGCAGCGGCACTGGTCCTTTCACAGTTCAAAGACCTCTGCGTCCTGTGGTTACCGACTACTCGGATCGGGTCTGATCAGTCAATTGCCGCGACATGTTCGTCCGCATTCCACAGAGCTCGGCTAACCGAATGTTCATATTGCATCGGCTCCAATCGTCCGGAATGTGGTTCCTCCCATTCGACTTACGCTCAATTAGTCGATACTGTGCACTCAGAGCAGAGATATAGTTAAAACTCACGTTTCTTCTCTCAGATACAGCGTGTGGTCAAAAGTGTGTCATAATGGCGGCGGCGCAAACGCTCGATTCGTTTTTTGCTAGTTAAATTCAAACGTCGTAAACAACATTAAGTCTTATTTCAACAAAAGCGCTTACCTGATATTTCTGAATTTTGTCATAAATCCTTTCTGCGCAATAACAGAACAAATTCGTCGCAGAATGAATGCGTAGAGCTGACGAATAGAGGTTTAATGAACTTTGCTTCAGGTTGTTAGAGCAGACTTGATAGGGTCCTGTCGAGAGTTAATAGCTGACATTTCCTTCTGCACATGAAATTTCATGACTTTCCACATATTTTCGATAATGTTTTTGTCCAGTGATTCTGCTGACTACGTAAAACCAAAAATGTGATTTTCTATTTTCCACAGATGAGTAAATACTGAGAGATGTACAGGGGCTATCATCCTGCTAAAAGAAGTGCTTTCCAGCTAAATGTTTGCACACACCTGGCCACAAATTTGCATCGAGTGCATTCACGTAGTTATAG
>Ga0209367_1001724_pt1 | contig 27629 bp, 24 predicted proteins | sample WorMetLIZISLAND2_FD_187412 | JGI IMG/M metagenome (GOLD analysis project Ga0209367, IMG submission 187412) | Marine gutless worms symbiont microbial communities from Max Planck institute for Marine Microbiology, Germany - Olavius geniculatus... ...
TCCGGAAACTGTTGTCTTAATTGATCGATATTCATAAGATCTCCTTTCGTTTGTTCTTTTAAGGAGATCTTACACCATGGGTGTGACAGATACGGTCACACTAACCTTAAAAATGTAGATAGGCTCGATTTTTTTTCATAGAAGGCAATGAATCCACAATTAAGCGCCTAACACGAAAAACTGTGCGCAGTATTTGCGAAACCATCGGGAACGATCACACCTGAACCAACTTAAATCGCTGGGGAGATCTACTTTATCTTGACCGATTCGAAATTACACTCTTTATCCGATGCTGTTAAACGATTTGTACCGGACGGCAGTGCAATCGCCATGGGGCTGTCGCTGGAATCGCTGATTCCCTTTGCCGCAGGCCATGAAATTATCCGCCAGCGCAAGCGAAACATGACCTTAATCGGTCCCATTTCCGACATGCTGTTCGACCAGGTCATTGGTGCCGCCTGCGTCAAAAAAATCCGCGCCGCCTGGGTCGGGAACGTGATAACCGGCTCCAGCTACAATTTCCGGCGGGCAATTGAATCGGGTCAACTGCTCATCGAGGATCATTCCAATCTGACCATTGCCATGGCACTAAAGGCCGGCGCCATGGGGGTTCCATTTATGCCTGCCCGGACCGCCTTGGGCAGCGATCTCCATCAGACCAACCCCGGCCTGAAATTTATGACCTGCCCTTATAGCGGGGACCGTCTGACGGCCGTGGCGGCAATCGTACCCGATGTTGCCATCGTCCATGTTCAAAGATCGGATGAATTCGGTAACGCCCATTCCTGGGGCAACCTGGGTGTGACTCGGGATGCTTGCCTGGCCAGTCGCCGTATTATCCTAACCACCGAGGAAATTGTCTCACCCGATATCATCAGCCGTGATCCCAATCGAGTACTCACCCCCGGATTCCAGGTCAGCGCAGTGGTTCACTGCCCGTGGGGCGGCCATCCATCTCCCGTTCCGGGCCACTATAACCGGGATCACCAGGCGTTTATCGATTATCGCAATCAAAGCAAGACTCCGGGGGACTATATTGCATGGCAAAACCAGTGGGTAAATTGCGTTCATAGCTCGCAAGATTACCAAAAATTGCTGGGACCGGAACGGATGGAAAAGTTGGCCATAAAAAACCATGACTATGCGGAGACGGTTGATTATGGGTATTAGAGGAAAGGTGTAAGGTTCAGGGTGTAGGGTGTAAGGTATAAGGTTTAGGGTGTAAGGTATAAGGTTTAGGGTATAAGGTGAATGGTATAGGGTAGGGTATAAGGTTTAGGGTGTAAGGTGTAAGGTTCACGGCATTCGGCATTCGGTATTCGGTATTCGGTGTACGCCTGAAGGTAAATAGTTTAAGATACGAATGAACCTTTCATTCTATTTCCTCTGCCCTATACCCTATACCCTATACCCTGTACCCTACACCCTACACCCTGCACCTTACACCCTATTCCAAATAAACTTCAAAAAATCTATTTTGCAATGAATGATAATAATAAATCTTTCAGCGACTATAATCTATCCCAATTGATGGTGACGGCGGCGGCGCGGGAAATTAACGATGGTGAAGTGGTGTTTGTTGGCATGCGGCTGCCGCTGCTGGGTTTTCTGCTGGCCAAAAGCACCCATGCCCCCGGAGCCATCGGGGTGTATGAGCTGGGGATCGTCCGCAATGCGGTCGCGTCCGAACCGATTTTGACCATGGGAGACCTGCCGAATCTGAATCGTGCCCAGTGGTTGGCTGACACGGCCGACGCGATGGGGCTGCTCCAGCAGGGCCGGGTGGATGTCAGTTTTATCGGCGGCGCCCAGGTGGATCGCTATGGCAATTTAAACACCAGCTATATCGGCGGTACTGAAAATGTGCAAACCCGCCTGCCGGGCAGCGGTGGTGCGTGTGACCTGGCGTGCTTGGGTAAACGGCATATAATCGTGATGAATCATCAAAAAAGACGTTTTATGCCCCGGGTGGACTACATCACGTCCCCGGGCTTTGGCAGTGACTCCGGCTGGCGGGCGCAGGTCGGCCTGCCCCGGGGCGGACCCTCAGCCGTTATCACGACGCTCGGGGTACTGCGTTTTGATGCGGTCTCCAGCGAAATGATACTCAGCTCAACGCATCCCGGCGTGACTGTGGAGCAGGTCTGCCAAAACACGGGATGGCCCCTTAAAATCGCCGATGATCTGACCGTGACACCGGCACCAACGGCCATTGAACTGGAAATGATCCGGAAATTCGATCCTGAAGGTTACTGGTCAGGCAATTAACAGTAGAAACCCTGAACGTTGAACCCAGAACCCTGAACCTCTGAACCCTGAACCTTCGAACCCATCCGTTATTGTATACAATTTTCTCTTGAATTCGAATTCCATATTGTGGTATAGCCTCATTAATTAAAACGCCCTTTGGAAAATGAATGAGTTTTAGGGTTAACTTTCTACACTTAATTTAAGGAGGGGAATGATGACAAGTAAAAAATGTTTACCTGTTTTGTGCTGGCGTTGGTTGTTTGTTGTTTGGCAGTTACCCCCGCTTTGGCTAAAGGACCTTCACTCGAAAAATGGAAGCCGGCGTTCGATCCTTCAGGGGCGAAATATAAATTAATAGTTTCCAATGTTTCGCATCCGGTGCTAAAGGGCGTTTACACCGGTTTCGCTATCCGCGATGAATTGTGGAAGCGGTCCAATGGCCAGATGTACCTTGATTACAAACCCTTCTCCATGCTGGGCGGAGAAGTTGAAGTTCTCAACCAGCTTCAAATGGGGGCCATCCAGGGTATGGCGGTCAGTTCGGTGGCCTCAACCAATCTGGGGCCCAGATTCGGACTGGTAAACTTGCCTTTTCTGATCAATTCGTTTGAAAAATTAGATAAATTTGTCGGCAGCGGAAAGCTTTTTGATCATTTCCTGATGGCAATGGATCATCAGGGGATAATGGCCGTCGATATCGCCAGCTACGGCAATTACGGCTGGGCCACCACCGTACCCGTCAAAACCATTGCCGATGCCAAAAAGGTGAAATTTCGCATTGCCGAGGCCTCGGTGAATAAACTGTCCTACAAAGCCTGGGGATTTAATCCGGTTGTGATGCCCTGGCCGGACGTGCCGGTGGCATTGAAACAGGGGGTTATTACGGGCCTGGATCATACGCTTACCGTTTGCAGCATTACCAAAAAATTTGAAGTCGCTAAATATTTCACCGAACTCAACTACGCCCAGGGTTTGTTTATCTGGCTTTTCAACAAAGCCTGGTTTAACAAGCTGCCCCCGGATCTTCAGAAAATTCTGGTGGAAACCGTGCGTGACGAGTGTGCCAAAGCCCGGGTTGCAGCGAAAGAACAGGAAATGCAGCAGCGCCAAGCCGCCATTGACAAATACGGCGTGGAGTATTTCAAACTCTCGGATGCCGAGATGCAGACGCTTGTCAGCCAGGCCAGTTCAGTTCATCAGAAGTTTGCCCCTGAAATCAATAAGATCAATTCTGGGGACCAATACAAACCGGATAATTACCTTCAGGAAGTCCAGGATTATATGGGATTTAAGCCGTAATTTATATCTGCTGGTTTTTTGTTAGATCGTCATAAAGGGGGGCTTACGGGCCCCCTCTTATTCTTTTTGTGCTGTATTGATCGTTGGCAATATTGGCCTTTGCAGCGAGGGAATCTTTCATGTTTGGTAAAGTTTTAGATTTTTTAGACAAGATACTGACTTTTTTTGAAGAGTGGACTTTGTTTGTTAGTGTAATAGTGGCGTTGGTCGCGCTTTTTATCAATGTCTACTTGCGCTATGTTCACAATTACTCACTGGCCTGGTCCGAGGAGCTTGTCAGGGAAGTCATTATTTATACGACCTTCATCGGATGCAGCGTGGCCGTAAAAAACCGTTCGATGATCAAAATTGATGCCTCGGTACAGCTGTTGCCCAAGTTAAAAATGCCGCTGACATATTTCAGCAATTTCGTGATTATGATTTTCGCCGGTATGATGATTTATTACGGAATTATGATGGTGGAAATGTAGCACCGCACCCAGCAAAAGACGATTATCATGGAGATCCCTTATGTCATCCTGTATTCAATTTTGCCTTTGATGGGTGTGATGATGATGATTCGGGCAATTCAGGTTATTTATCAGGACATTCTTGAACATAGAGCTGCAAAACAAGAGTCGTAGTGTCTATCTATACAGTCATTCTAAAAGTACGAATTTGGTAACGAGGAGAGCCGGTTTATGGAAACAAGCCATTTGGTGATCATGCTGATATTATTGGGTTGTATGGCGACCTATATTCCTGTTTTTATGTGCCTTTTTTTACTGCCGTCCTGGGGTTCCTTCTATTTACCGATCTCCCGCTCTTATTGCTGACCCAAAGCCTTTTCAAAAGTATGGACAACTTTGCGCTGGTGGTGGTTCTGTTTTTTATCCTTTGCGGTAATATCATGACGGCGGGGTCGATCGTTGAGAAACTCATCAAGGTCGCAAATTCAGTTGTCAGCTGGCTGCCGGGGGGGGGGCTTGGCATGGCCGGCGTTCTGGCTTGTGGCCTTTTTGGCGCTATATCGGGATCCACGGTGGCAACGGTGGTGGCATTGGGCGGTTTTATGATTCCGGCCCTCATGGATAACAGGTACCCTCAAAAATACACGTTGGGCTTGATGACCACTTCCCCCAATCTCGGGGTGATCATTCCTCCCAGCATCGGCATGATTCTCTATAGCATGATCAGCAATGTCTCGCTTGAAGGTCTCTTTTTAACCGGATTTCTGCCGGGGATCCTGATTATGTTCGGGGTTTGTGTCTATACTTATTTTGTGTTTCTCAAGAAACCGGACATTGTGCGCAAACCGATTCCGACCTTCCGCGAATTATTGCTGGTTCTCAAAGACGGTTTCTGGTCCCTGATGCTGCCCGTGATTATCTTCGGCGGTATTTTCTCGGGCGCCTTCACCGCCAATGAAGCTGCCGTCGTGGCCTGCGTGTATGCGTTTTTCGTCGAGCTGTGCATCCATCGCACCGTCAAGTTGAAAGATGTGAAAAAGATTACGGTCAGTTCGGCGGTCACGTCCGCCACTTTGCTTATTATCGTTGCCGGTGCAACCTGCTTCGGCCGTCTGTTGACCCTGGAAGATATCCCCGGGAAAATCACCGAAACAGTTCTAGCAGCGATCGATTCCCCTGTCATGTTCCTGCTGGCCATGAATATTCTGCTGTTGGTTATCGGAATGTTTATGGACATTATATCGGCGACGATGATCTTGGGCCCGGTTTTCCTGCCGATGCTCGACGCTTTCAATGTGGATTGGATGCATTTCGGATTGATTCTCACCGTAAATCTGGCCATCGGTTATTGCACCCCGCCCATGGGGGTCAGCCTCTATATCACCGGTTCGATTTCAAATAAGAATCTCATTTATGTTTCCAAGGCGGTGGTCCCGTTTATTGCAATCCAGATTGCAGTATTGTTTTTCATTACCTATTTTCCGAATGTCGTGCTCTGGCTGCCGAAAATCATGGGATTTGCGGAATAATTCAGCCGCCGGCAATAAAAATTAGCAAGATCCAACTGTGATCTGTGAAACACTGAACCCCGCTGATATACCGATGTAAACGGGCGGATGAATCAGGAGACACTTACAATATGACTGCAACGGAATCTTTTCTCAAGGACAAGCAAATACTGGCCGTCGATGACGAAGAGGACATCCTGGAGACCATTGTGGATATTCTGGATGAATCCGAAGTCGATACGGCCCGCGATTATGCTACCGCATCCGCTAAATTGAAAGAACGGCGTTACGATCTGGCCATACTGGATATCATGGGTGTCGATGGCCTGCAATTATTGGAAGAAGCAGTCGATCGGGAAATACCGGCTGTGATGCTCACGGCCCATGCCATTAATCCTGAAACCCTGATGGAATCCATCCAAAAAGGCGCGATATCCTATCTGCCCAAGGAAAGCCTGGTCGATCTGGATGAGCTGCTGAATGATTTGTTGGGGGCGCATCATCGCGGCGAGCCACCCTGGAAGCTGCTCTTCGATAAGCTGGGCGACTACTTCGATAAGCGTTTCGGTCCTGATTGGAAAGCAAAAGATAACGAATTCTGGTCAAAATTCAGTCGGTCCTACCAAATCGGAAAAGGGATTCAGGAGCGTCTTAAGCACGATCGGAACATTATTGATAAAGGGATTTAGACGCGGTGCGGCAATCCATTGCCGCAAAGGATGTTTGGAACCAAATGAAAAAAATTACAATGTAGCTGTAAGATAGCTACTTTCTTGCTTGACTTAACCCTTGCCTTCTTCTATAGTCCATCTCTTAATACCTGAATTTTGAACGGATTCTTATCAAACGTGAAAATTGGCGGTGGTTGGTGAGCCAACCGCTGCGAAGTTTGCTGCTTGAAAAAACTCAGCTATTTGTTATCCATTTGAACTAAGTGTTCAAAATCAATATCTGCCGAGCAGGTAAATTGCTGTATCACCAGGACACCGCTCCGGTATTTGCTGACTTGACCACCGAAATATTGGTGTAGCCTATCCAATGGCTTTGTCGATTTGATAAAACAATTAATCAGGAGGATTGAAAATGGACTTTAGCCTGCCCGAAGAACTTGAGATGCTCAGGGATATGGTGCGTGATTTTGCCGCTGAAAAAATTGCACCGTTCGCTGACGAATGGGATGAAAAACATTATTTCCCGTATGAGGAAGTGGTCAAACCAATGGGTGAACTGGGTCTGTTCGGAACCGTCATACCGGAAGAATACGGCGGCTCCGAAATGGGATGGTTGGCGGCGATGATTGTCACCGAGGAAATCGCCCGGGCATCCAGCTCTTTGCGGGTTCAAATCAACATGCAAACTCTGGGATGCGCCTACACCATCCTGACCTACGGCAGTGACGAACTCAAGCAGAAATACATCCCGAAACTGGTAAGTGCCGAATATATGGGGGCCTTTGCCATGACTGAGCCGGATGCCGGCTCCGATGTTATGGCCATGAAATCCAAGGCCGAAGATAAAGGTGACCACTGGCAATTGAACGGATCCAAGACCTGGATCTCGAATGCCGACGTGGCCGATGCCATTATCTACTATGCCTACACCGACCAATCTGCTGGTGCCAGGGGGCTGTCAGCCTTCGTCGTGGAAGTCAAAAATTTCAACGACATCAGAACCACCGCCCTGGACAAAATGGGTTCCCGGTCATCGCCGACCGGCGAGATATACCTGACCGACACCAAACTTCCCAAAGAAAACATCCTCGGAAAACCGGGCGACGGGGCCAAGATTCTTTTTGGTTCTCTGAACCAGACCCGGCTTTCGGCTGCTGCCGGTGGCATCGGTGTGGCCCAGTCCTGTCTGGATGAAGCCATAAAATATTGTAAGGAACGCAAGCAGTTCGGCAAACTCATCGGCGAATTTCAGATGAACCAGGATCTGATTGCCCAGATGTCGGCCGAACTGGAAGCGGCTCGCCTGGTCGTTTACAAAGCGGCCTGGGCCAAAGATCAGGGTCGGCTGAACAATGGGCTGGACGTTGCCCAGGCCAAATACCTGGCCGGCGAAGTGGCCACGAAATGCGCCAATTACGCCATGCGTATCCTGGGCGCCTACGGCTATTCCACCGAATATTCGGTGGCGCGTTTTTATAGAGATGCACCCACTTACACCATGGTGGAGGGCTCGGCCAATATCTGTAAATGGATCATTGCGCTGGATCAATTAGGCATCAGAAAAGCCAATAGATAACATGATAATGTAGATAGTATAGGTGTTTAGAATTTTTGGATCATTGGAATCCTTTTCGATAAAAAATCCCAAAAAACAAGCACCAAATTACAAATAAATATCAAATTCCAATTTTCAATTACCAAAACAATACAGTTATGAAATTAAGTCATCGTCCCATTTGCAATAGGAGATTACCCGTTTGGGATTTTGAATTTTTGTCATTGTGATTTGTTTGATATTTGGTGCTTGTGGTTTGTAATTTGAAATTGGGACAGAACGAACTGAAAATCGAAATAATTTCTTTTCTACTACGCCTTAAGTATTAAACTTTTGAAAGGAGTCAGTTATGGAAATAGTAGTTTTAGTCAAACAGGTGCCGGACACCGAATCATTGATTGAAATTGCAGATGACGGAGTGTCCATAAAAAAGCAGGATATCAAATGGGTCATGAATCCCTATGACGAAATTGCCGTGGAAGAAGCCCTGCAAATCCGCGAAGCCCAGGGCGGGGCGGTTACCATTGTTTCCATGGGCGGCCCCAAGGCAGTTGAGACCATTCGTACGGCTCTGGCCATGGGCGCTGATAAGGGGATCCATATCAACGACCCGGCTGTCGAAGGCAGCGACGCCTTGGCGACGGCCAAAATACTGTCAGCCGCTTTGAAGGAGATTTCGTTTGACCTGGTGATTGCCGGACACCGCGCGGTGGACGAAGATAATTATCAGGTGGCTGCTGCGGTGGCTGAGATGCTGGGTGTGCCCCAGATTTCCATGGTGGTGAAAGCTGAATTGGCTGATGGCAAGATTACGTGTGAGCGTACTGTCGAAGGTGGGACCGTGACGGTTGAGGCCGCATTGCCGGCCTTGTTTACGACCCAGCGTGGATTGAATGAACCGCGGTATGCCTCACTGCCCGGAATCATGAAGGCTAAGAAAAAGCCGGTGGATGTCAAAACCGTTGCCGATTTGGGTATTGATGCGGCGGCTGTGGGTGAGGCGAATCGAAAGGTCAAAATTAAAGCATTGAATTTTCCGCCGGAAAGGCAGGCTGTCAAAATGATCGAAGGCGAATCGGCTCAGGATCAGGCTGCCGGTTTGGTTAAAGTCCTGCATGAAGAGGCCAAGGTTATATAAATTAGGTTGAGCGGTTCAAGGTTCAACGTTCAAGGTTGAAAAGCCCCAAGTTGCTAATTTCAATTGAAATCTGTCTTCTTAATGAATGAAAAGCCGTTACAATTAAGTGGATATGTCCAAGAATTTGGAATTTTGATCACTATGGGTAGTCTCCACCGGTTGTAACCTTTGAACTTTGAACCCTGAACCTGGAAGAGAACAATTCAGGTATTAGAGTAACCTTTATTCCATCTTGGGCGAAAGCCCCAATTATAAGGAGATCGATATGGCACAGGGTGTGTTTGTTATAACGGAACAAAGAGATAATGCATTAAGGAAGGTGTCTTTTGAGGCCGTCAGTGAAGGCAGACGCATTGCTGACGGTTTGGGCGCCGATATGACGGCAGTTGTCGTCGGCTCCGGCATCGAAGGTCTTGCCGCTGAACTCGAAAAATATGGTCCCGATAAGATTTTATTGGCCGACGATCCGGCACTGGCGGAATACACGACCGACGCTTACACCAATGTCATCGCCGATTTGGTTGCATCCGTAGATCCGGCGGTCATCGTGTTGGGTGCCTCAGCCCAGGGGAAGGATTTATCCGCCCGTCTGGCTGCGCGGCTTGATGCCGGTCTGGCCATGGATTGTACGGCGGTCGAACTGGCCGACGGCAAATTGACGTATACCCGCCCGATGTTCGGCGGAAAAATTTTTGCCGATGTCGAGGTCGATGGTGCCCTGCAAATAGCAGCGATTCGTCCCAACGTGATGGACATCACCGAAACCTCCAAGGAATGCGTCAGTGAAAAACCGGCGGTCAACATCGGTGATGTAAAAACCACAGTTGCCGGCAAAAGCATGGATACCGGCGATAAAATTGAGTTGACCGAAGCCGATATCGTGGTGTCCGGTGGCCGCGGAACTGCGGGAGATTTTGCTGCTATCGAGCAGCTGGCAGCCGCCCTCGGCGGTGCGGTCGGTGCCTCACGCTCGGCGGTGGATGAAGGCTGGCGGCCACACAGTGATCAGGTGGGACAGACCGGCAAAGTCGTCTCTCCGGGACTGTATGTTGCCTGCGGAATCTCAGGTGCTATTCAGCATCTGGCCGGAATGTCGACTTCGAAATACATCGTGGCCATCAATAAGGATCCGGAAGCGCCGATCTTTTCCAAGGCCGATTTGGGCATCGTCGGGGACCTGGCGGAAATCGTGCCGGCCATTACGGAAGAAGTGAAGAAAATCAGCGACTGAACCGGATAAACTATGAATGACTAAAATGAATTTTAGTCATTTTCATTGTTGTTAAAAACGGAATCAAGTGATCAATGGCTGAGAGAATTTCAGCACAAGGAATGGCTAATTAGGTGAACGGATATGGAAGATACCAGAGAACAACTGGAGTTTGACGTACTCTTTGTCGGTGGCGGCCCGGCGAACCTTGCCGGTGCCATCTATTTGATGAATCTTGCCCAGCAAGCCGGACGGGAGATCGAGGTCTGCCTGATTGAAAAGGCTGAATCGATCGGTTCTCACTCGTTGAGCGGGGCCATTCTCGACCCGGTGGCCCTCAAAGAACTGATGCCGGACTATCTGGACCAGGGCTGTCCGATCGAACAGTCCGAATGCCGCGATGAATTTTACTACCTGACTCCGACCGGGAAATTTCGCATGCCGTACACGCCGAGCTACATGCACAATAGCGGGTGCCACGTCATCAGTCTCTCTAAATTCAGTCTTTGGCTGGGAGAAATGGCTGAAGATCTGGGCGTAATGGTTTTTCCGGGTTTTGCCGGCACTGAAGTACTTTACGATGAGGATGGTCAGCGTATTATCGGCATTCGAACCGGCGATAAAGGCATCGATAAAGACGGCAATAAACGTCCCAATTTCGAGCCGGGTGTCGATCTGATGGCCAAGGTAACCGTCTTTGGTGAAGGACCCAAGGGCAGCCTGATTCGTGAAGTCGGCCAAAAAATGGGCATTTTTGAGGATAAAATGCCCCAGGTTTTTGAAACCGCCATCAAGGAAGTGATTGAACTACCGGAATCCAATTCTTTTCATGCCTCCAATACCACGGTTGTGCACTCATTTGGCTATCCCCTGGGGCTTGATACCAAGGGTGGTGGATTTCTATACAAAATGAAGGACAACCGCGTGGCTCTCGGATTCGTCCTCGGGCTGGAATATGAAGATCCGCTCCTGGAACCCTACCAGGCCTTTTTGAGCTTTAAAAAACACCCATTGATTGCCGATATCATCCAGGGCGGCAAGGTTTTGCAGCAAGGCGCCAAGACGCTGCCAGCCGGCGGCTTCTACACTATGCCCAGGCTGGCAGTGGATGGTGCCGTTTTTGTCGGCGACAGTGCCTCCATGTTGAACATTCAGCGCTTAAAAGGCGTGCACACTGCCATGAAATCCGGCATGCTGGCGGCCGAAACCATCATGACGGCTTTGGAGAAAGAGGATTTTTCCGGCAAGACACTGGATCAATACAGCCAGAAAGTCGCTGACAGCTGGATCCACAAGGAATTGCATGCGGCCCGCAATTTCAGCCAGGCTCTCTCTAAAAAAGGTATTACGAAATTTGTCACGATCGGTGCCCAATATTTGAGCGGCGGCAGAGGCTTTATCGATCCCATGCCGATTGAAGCCGACCACCTCACGTTGTCAACCTTGCAGCAATCGACGGCTAAGCAGGTCGCGTCACCGGATACCCAGGATCTGGACGGTAAACTTTACCTTGATAAATTGACCGGACTATACCTATCCGGTACGACCCACGAGGAAAATCAGCTCTGTCACCTGGTGATCCCGGACCAGGACCTGTGCATGACCGAGTGCTATGAAAAATATCGCAGTCCCTGCACCCGCTTTTGTCCGGCTCAGGTGTACGAGCTGGAAGAAGACGGCGACGGCTCTAAGCGCTTGAAATTGAATCCGTCCAACTGTCTGCACTGCAAGACATGTGAAATAAAAGATCCGTTTAACAATATCATCTGGACCTGTCCCGAGGGCGGCGGGGGGCCGAAGTACTCGATCGTGTGAAAGGTGTCAGGTGTCGGGTGTCAGGTGTCAGAAGACGGAGGACCCGTCTTCGCTCTCCGAGCTACGCCGCGGCGCGCAGAGGACGGAAGACAGAGGACCCGTCTTCGCTCTCCGAGCTACGCCGCGGCGCGCAGATGACAGATGATAGAGGTCAGAAGACAGAGGGCCCGTCATCGCCCTCCGAGCTTGGGGCTTTGCTCTGTCGTTTGAAATAGATAGAATACATTATTCGATGTTCGATGTTGGACGTTCGATGTTCGACGTTCATTAGTTTCTTTTATTGATCAGACCGGCTGCCCTTTAGCCGGCCTGCGACGAGCTCAGCCGAATCGAGGCTGCCGCTCGTGTGAAACTGCAGTCAAGGTTTTAGGTGCCAGGTTTCAGACCAGCTTCCGGTTTGAAAATTTGAATTTGATTAATTGATATTTATTTGAAATTTGAGATTTGTAATTTCGGATTTCATAGCTTCCCCTCGTTGCCGACATGTTTTAAGACATAGTTCCACAAGGCGGGAGAAAGGAGCATACTTTGACTGAGGATATAGTCGAAAAAACAAAAAAAACCGCTGAACTTTATTTCAAGGATGTAAGCGACGAAAAGCCTTTCGAACTGTGGCGTTCATTCGACAAGGGGCTTGCGCGGGATTTCTCGTTGTTTATTACCGGGCAAATGTATGCCCGGGAAAAAATCCCCCACCCGACCCGGCAGTTAATTACGGTGGCGGCATTGACGGTATTATCGCGGCTCGATGAACTACGGCTGCATATTCAGGCTGCCCTGAATGTCGGCTGTTCAGCACAAGAGATTGCCGAGGTAATATTCCAAACGGCAATCTACGGAGGCGTGCCGGCCACCAACGCCGCCCTGAAAACCTTGAGATCGGTGCTGGAAGAAAAGGGGTAGTGGCCGCTGGAGGAGCGCTCTGCTTGATGAGCGCTGCGCTTGAAGAGCGTTTCACTTGAAGAGCGCTTCGCTTTAAGCAAAAAATTGACGACTGCCTGTTTTAGATTTTGGTCAGTTCTTAAACTAGGCCCACATTTCCGTTTTTTTATTCATTGAGCGAAGCGCCCTTAGAGGCCTGAAGGGCCGCTCCGCAAGCGAAGCGCTCATCAAACAGAGCGCTCATCAAGCAAAGCGCTCCGCTTTTCCGCATTCTCCTTTCTTTCTTGCTTGACACACCCCTTTTATATCTTTTAGAGTTCTCTGGTGAAAATAGTCTGATTGAAGATTCAAGGAATATTATCGATTCAGTAAAAAAGACCGAGCGACGTGTCGGGTCGTAGCCGAAGGCGAAGCCTGAAGCGATACCATAAATCTTCAATTTTCAATCTTCAATCTTCAATTCCGGCTTGTCCGGATTTTTATGGAGGATCCAATGAAGCTAAAGCAAATCGTCGTATCCATTGAAAATGCTCCGGGCCGGCTGCTGGAAGTCACCAGTGCCCTGGGGCAAGCCGGAATTAACCTGCGAGCGCTTAACCTGGTGGACACCGGTGCCTTCGGGCAGCTGCGGCTGCTGGTTTCGAATGTCGCCAAAGCGAGGCGTATTTTGATGGAAATGGCGATCCCCGCCTTTGTCAATGAAGTCGTCGCTGCTGAAATCGAGGATAAACCCGGCAGTCTGGCCAGAATTCTGCAACCCCTCAAAGCGGCCAATGTTCAGGTCGTTTTTACCTATGCCTTTATTGGTTTTTCCCAGGACAATGCGGTCATGATCTTCAGATTCAGCGACAATGACAAGGCCATTAAAGTGCTCCGGGACAACGGAGTCAAAATGCTCGATGCGGAGTCTTTCGGCATTCTTGAGAATGAATACTGATAATCCAAAACCTGGTTTTTCTGCGGCAATCCCGTCTTCTGCAAATGCGGCAGAAGATAGCGTGAAACTGGCGGCGGAAGAAACAAAAGTCCAGAAAGACCGTTACCGGGTCCTGATCGAAGATGTGGCTGATGGTTTTTACGAGGTCGATCTGCAGGGCAATTTCCGTTTTTTCAACGATGCGCTCTGTCGAATTTTCGGCTATGCCAGAGACGATATCCAACTGCGTAATTTCAACGAATTCATGGATGAGAAAAATGCCCGCATTGCCTATGAAGCATTCAACCGGATCTATCGCATCGGTTCCGGGAGTGTCGACATCAAGTGGGAAATCGTCCGTAAAGATGGCGAAAAACGCCACCTGGAGATCTCGGCCAACCTCATCCGGGACGAGGGTGGCCAAAGCATCGGATTCAGGGGTATCGCCCGGGACGTAACAGACCGGGTATTGGCCGAGCAGGCTTTGAAGGAATCGGAAACTTGTGCCTTGGAGTTGTCCCAGACCAGTCGCCGCGCGGAACAGCGCTACCGGGCGTTTCTCAGTTTCTTGCCGGACCCGGTGTTCGTTTTTAACATGGACCACACAGTGTCTTATCTGAATCCGGCGTTTGAAAAAGTATTCGGTTGGACGCTGGCGGAGTTGGAAGGCAAAATAATTCCGTCATTCGTGCCGGACGACATGAAGGAGAAAACCCGGCGCGGAATCAAGAAGTTATTCGAAGACAAGGTGCTGCATGGCTTTGAAACCAAGAGGCGCACCAAAGACGGACGGGTGCTGGATATTGTGATCGACGGTGCCATATTCTATGACACTGACAATCGGCCCGCCGGGCAGGTGATTACCCTGCGGGACATAACCCGGGAAAAACGCGAATCCAGGGTTAACCAGGCCCTTTTCCGTATTGCCGAGGCGTTGCACCGCTACCGGGGGTTGGACGCACGCCTGGAGTTTATCACAAGAGAAGTTCGGAATTTAATGGGCGTGGAAGGCGCATCCGTCATATTGCTGGATGAAGAGAAAAAAGAATTTTATTTTCGTGAAGCCAAATATGATGACGGTGAAACCGGCAAAAAAATGAAGGAAATCCGCTTCCCGGTTGATAAAGGGGTGGCGGGGCAGGTCTATCGTACCGGCAAACCATTGGTCGTGCCGGATACATCCAAAGACCCTTATTTTTTCGGCCAGGTGGATGAGCAATCTCAATACCAAACCCGCAGCATGCTTGACGTCCCCCTTCAAATCCAGAACCGCCTAATCGGCGTGCTGTGCGCGGTTAACAAAAAGGATGGAACGTTTGAGAAGGCCGATGTCGATCTGCTGGCGGACATTGCAAACTATGTTGCGCTGCCCATTGAAAATGCCAGCATCAATGAGGAACTGAAACGATCTTACCAGGAAGTCCAGAGCCTTAATCGTGCCAAGGATCGGGTGATTCACCACCTTTCCCACGAGTTGAAAACCCCTCTGTCCATTTTGAGTGCCTCTTTAAGCATTTTAAAAAAACGGCTGGCCGGATTGGAAGATCTTCAATGGGATGCTATATTGAAACGCGCTCAAAAAAACCTGGACCGGCTGCTGGAGATGCAGTATCAAATTGAGGATATTTTACGGAAAAAAGATTATAAGATCTACTACATGCTGTCTTCACTGCTGGATGCCTGCAGTGATGAGCTGGAAATACTGGTTTCAGAAAACCTTGGAGAAAAAGAAATCATTGATCGGTTGCGCCATCACATCGAAACCCTTTTCGGGCCCCACGACGCTCCCGCAGAAGAGATCCGCCTGGATCAGTTTGTCGAGACCCGGATTCACGCATTGGAACCCCGGTTTGTGCACCGCAAGTGCCGGGTTGACACCCGGGTATCCGAAGTGGCGGCCATCTGGATCCCGCCGGATGTCCTGGCTAAAATTTTTGACGGGCTGGTCCGCAATGCCATTGAAAACACCACGGACAGCGGTACTATCACGATCACCGTCAGAGCGGGGAAAATAGGGCCGGAGCTGGTGGTCAAGGACAGCGGGGTTGGGATCAGTGAGGAAAATCAGCGGCTGCTGTTTGAAAATTACTTCACCGCCTATGATCCCATGCAATATTCCTCCCGCAATCCCTATGATTTCGGTGCCGGCGGCAAAGGCTTCGATCTGCTGCGGATGCGAATTTTTTCGGAACGGTATCATTTCAAGCTCAAAATGCGTTCCAGGCGTTGTGATGTTCTGGGCGATGATGCGGAGACCTGTCCCGGCGACACAGCAGCCTGCCATCGATCGGCCCGGACGGCGGAGTGCCTTGAATCCGGCGGCACAACGGTCACCGTGCAGTTTTATCCGGCGGATCGGTTTGACAAAGCTGGGAGTGGAGCAAAATAGGAGGATTTAAAGTTAACTAGTCTATCTGCAAGGCCATATACTGCTTATAGTTAATAGTTATTGGTTATCAGTTATTCGTTATCAGACCAGAAAATAACCTAGGGTGCCCACTCGAAATAATGCCTGGAGTACAACTTGGATAGTCGTTTCTCGAGAACCAATAACTAATAACCAATAACCAATAACTTCTACGCGAGAGCTAGCATGACCCAATTCGATCAACAAAATCAGGCAGCGCAGGAAAATTCAAGTTCACCGGATCAGTTTTTCCGTGAGATTGAAATTCAATTCTTAATTCACGAGCTCAAAGACCCGATTGCGATTATCGAAACCGGCTTGCGCACCCTGTTGGAGAAGCAGGAGAAATTCGGTCCGTTGTCGAAAAAGCAGCAAAATACCCTGAAACGCACTTTGCGCAATTCCAAAAAGGCCCGCTCCATGCTGAATAATTTACTCGAGATCGGACGCTCTGAATCCGGTTGTTTTATTTGTTCTCATTTTGAGCCGGCAACGGCCGTTTACCAGGCCCTGAAAGATTCGCTGGAAATTATGACCGGACCGTTGGCCGAAGAGCTGGGAAAATACCAATCCGAAAGGGATGCGGTCGAACTGCTGTCCCGCAATGGCATCGCACTGGACTTTTCGGAGCGGGTGAAGGATACCGAGATTTTTCAGGATGAGATCAAATTCCGCCAGATCGCCGGAAATCTCTTTAAAAATGCCCTTCATCATCGACGCAGCCAGGTTGACATCACGATGGATGTTGAAGGTGAGAATCTGATCATGGCGGTCTCCGACGACGGACAAGGGGTCGAACCCGAGCACCAGGAACTGATATTCAAGCGCTATGCCCAGGTCAAGGAGTGTTCCATCGTGCCGCGTAAAGGACACGGACTGGGTCTGGCAGGTGCCCTGATTCTGACCCGGTGTCTGGGGGGAGATATAGCGTTGGACAGCCGGCCGGGGCAGGGCGCTACGTTCCGATTGACGCTGCCGGTAAAAATGGCCGGTGAATAATTCGATTTCGGATTTTAGAATTTAGATTTTGGATTTGAGGCATACTGTCGGTATTTTAACTAATGCAATAAACGCTACCAATCAATTACGGCAACTTCAACGTAGCCTGCTTTAGTCACTGTTTGTGACCATCATTAGAGATTTAATTGATTGAGCGAAGCGACTCCGCCAATCCAAAATCCAAAATCTAAAATCCAAAATGAAAAACTGTTTATGAATACCCCATAACGGTGATTACTAAAGTCTGGTGCAATACTATTCAAAAGTGAAAAAGGTGTGAGGCGTGACGTGAAAAAAAATCGAGCTGGATGGATTGGTTTCCTGGTGGTTTTTATTTGCCTGATGGTATCCTGCACCGGGACTGAAATTAAGCAAACGCAGGTTGATGAGGCGTATAAAGGGCAGCCGCTGACCAATATTCTGGTCATTGCCGTGACCGGCAATGAGCACAATCGGCGTACCTATGAAAAGAAGTTCGTGGCACGGCTGAAGTCGGTTGGCGTCGCGGCTGTCGGCAGCGAGGAATCAATACCGATGCCGCCCGATTTGAAGCTGAAAAAAGAGCCGATCCTGGCTGCCGTCGCTCGATATGGCAACGACGCCGTGATCATCACGCAATTGGTCAGCAAAGAAAAAGAAGATGTATATACCCGCGGTGGTCCGAGGCACCGATTTTTTTTCAGCTACGCGCTCGATCCGGGATATTCGAGCACCACTACGACGGTCCGTTTGGAAACCAATTTATACGATGCCAAAACAGGCCGTCTTATCTGGTCCGGCCAATCCAAAACGATGAGCAAAGACACCACCGATCGGGTCATGAATGATGAGATCAAGGCCGTTATCAATAGTTGGCAGAAAAATAAATTAATCGCAGCTCTGGGGAACTGATCGTGAAAACAAAATGCATTGTTCTAATCCTGATGATCCTCCTGCTGGCCGGGTTCCGGAATGGGCCTGCCGAGCGGGTGCATCACTGGGTCGATTCCAAAGGTCACTTCCATCTCTCCCAGGATCCACCCGCGGCGGATGGCAAATTAATCGAGATCATGGAGTATCCCGTCAGCCAAGATAAACCGTCTTCTGCTGATCAGGTCCAATCCGAAAGCAAACCGGGAAAATTGAAGGGTGGTGATTTCGTTGTAATCACACCTGGTTTTGAAAATTGGCCGCAACCAAAGGTAGATCTGGCCACCTCCTGTTATATATCTGCCGAAATGGATGATGTTTATGTCTATGTCATTGAATACACCGATCCGGATCGGGTGTTGGACAAGGTCTTGTACCGGGGTACTATCCCCAAGTATCAAAAACAAATTATCGAAAGTTCAAGTGGCAAAATAAAATATAGTTACCGGCGATCGTCCGATGATCGCACTTATGGCGACAATCGGGCCAAGTGTGTCAGTGGTCGCAAGATTTCAATACCGTAGCGGGGCGTAACCGGTTAAGATTATAATTCTGGCATTAAACCACCACTTCTAGTGGCGGACTCGAAAAGAATCTACCGGTCCGGCGAGAGTCGAAATTCGCTTAAAAAATACGAAATACGAATCTCGAAATCCGAAACAAATCTTAAATTCGAATGTCCAAATGTTCAAAACGGTTCCAAACAGACGATGAAAGCAGTGCCTAAAGCCGATCAACGCACTCATCTTTAGAACGCGTGTTGGATTGGAATTTGTTTTTGCATTTGAATTTTTGTCATTCGAATTTGTTTCGTATTTCGTGCTTCGGATTTCGAATTTACATAGTTGCGCCAGTGGTTTCGCAGGGGGCTTCCTGAGGCCTTCCGTTCAACTGGAGAAGCGTTCACTTTTGCACAGGAGGTAGTCATGGCTGTTGGTTGGACCCGTGACGGAGGGGTGCAGGATCAAATTGACGCCAGTGTGGCAGATGCCGTAAAACTGGCCAGGAGCCGGCTGCCTGACGGCAAGAGCTCAACCCATTGTGTGGAATGCGAATCCGAAATTCCGGACGCTCGTCGCAAAGCGATCCCCGGGGTACGCTTATGCGTCGCGTGCCAGTCGGAGCTCGAAGAAAGTCAAACGGCCCCGAGCGCCTTCAACCGGCGCGGCAGCAAAGACAGCCAGTTGAGGTGACATGTCAATCTTGGTCAACTCACAGAACTTATTTTTGCAATGAGTCGACTATTTTGACACAATCTGTGCATGATTGCGCTAAATTGAGGAATTCAGGAATTTAGGGATTGAGGGATTTAGTGTCTATCCATTGAAATCAAATCATGTTTGAGTTTGTTATATGCTATTGCCAAAATGAGTATTTTAGAACTGCTATCGATTTAAAGATAAAAAGAAAGAGCGAAGCGATTCAACAATTATCAATATTCAATCTTCAATATTCAATAGAAACGGAGGCCCAGGTTAGTGAATGACACAGAGACCCTTGATTCCTTGCAAAGCCTGATTATACCCGGCGGATATGGCCGGTTTATCGATGTGAATAAGGGCCAATACGTCGCTGTTCGAGATATAGAAGGAGGGCAGTGCGGGGATTTTTGGGCCATCGATGCCAGCGATTTCGATCACTTCCTGTCTCCGGCGCACACCTGGATCCACCTTGGACGAATTCAGCCCCGGGTAGGCGATGAACTTGTCACGAATCAGCGCCGCCCGATTCTCAGAATCATTGCCGATGATGTGGGTTGGCACGATATGCTGGCGCCGGCCTGTGACCGGCATCGGTATGAACGCTATTACGGCGTGACCGGACATCGCAATTGTCACGATAACTTTTTAGAGGCCCTGGCTAGCCGTGAATGGGGGAATAGAGCGGTTCATCAACCGTTTAACCTGTTTATGAACACATTCGTCGAACCCGATGGTACGCTGGTGATCCGGGATCCGATATCCCAAAAGGGTGATAAAGTTGTAATGATTGCCTTGATGGAACTTACGGTGGTGGTGTCAGCCTGCCCCATGGACCTGAACCCGGTCGGGGGAAAGGGTATCACCGACCTGGAAATCGGCGTGGCTGATACGGAAGAAGAAATCTTGCGACACTATGGGGGATAGGAAATGAAGGCATTGTGCAGAAAAGATCGTGCGATTACGGATGATGAAGCCCTGGCATTATTAAACGTTGCCGAATACGGCGTGCTGTCCACTGTATCGGAAAATGGAAAAGCATATGGTGTGCCTTTGAATTATTGCGTCATTGACGACTGCATCTATTTTCACTGTGCGGTTGAAGGGCAGAAAATCGATAATATCAGACACAACAATTCCGTGTCGTTTTGTGCTATTGGGAGCACTGAGTTATTGCCTGATAAATTCGGCACACTTTACGAGAGTGTCATCGTGTCCGGCGAGATCGAGGAAGTATTTGGGTCCGATAAGCAGCTTGCCTTGGAAGGCCTGTTGAACAAGTATTCCGCCGAATTCATTGAGGAAGGCCTGAAATATATCGAGGATTTGCGGGAAAAAACCAAAGTGTTCAAAATTACCATTAAAAATGTAACCGGCAAGGCACGCAAGAAATAAGGGCACTGATTCAATCGCGGAGAAGTTACTCTTGTAACACAGTACCATGCCGGGAGAGCAAATTATTTTGGACTTATAACCAATTGATAGGTATTTGTAAGATTAAGTGAAGTTATTGAAAAGTTTCGATCTTGGAGTATTGGAGTACTGGAGTGCTGGGGTTTAAACGAAAACATCAAACCATCAACCAATACTCCAGCACTCCAACACTCCAGCACTCCGAAATTTAAAATCCCATTATGGATTACCTTCTTTTCGATTATAGAACCGAATTTTTTTATTTCGAAAATAGTTTGGGCACTCAAAAATTATACAACCGCCTTAATGGATTAGGAGATGGCAACCGTCAGCATTAGCAAAGCCACTTACTCAGACACGGATATTGAAACCCTGTTGGATCCCTTTGGGGGAATGAAACAGTTCGTAGAAGAAAACGATAGGGTGCTGCTCAAGGTAAATCTGCTGTCATCCAAAGGGCCGGACAGGGCCGTCACCACGCACCCGGAATTTGTCAGGGCTGTGGCCGAGGCTGTTAGAAGGGCAGGCGGAGAACCATATATTGGAGACTCTCCCGCAGGTACCTTTTCCAAAAGAACTCTAACCAAGACCTATCGGAGCTCAGGCCTTGCAAACCTGGCCCACGAAGACGGCATTGACCTGAATTATAATACCGGCGTCAGGAAGCTGGACATCCCCAGGGGCAAGCGCTTGCCAAAATCTCCGATCTGTGACTTTGTGCTAAAAGCCGATAAGGTCATTGCCCTGCCGAAACTGAAAACCCACTCCTTTCAGTATTTGACGCTGGCCTGTAAAATTATGTATGGCGCAGTTCCCGGCCTCACCAAGGCCAAATACCATGCCCAATTCCCCCGAAAAGCCGCTTTTGCTGATATGCTGCTGGATATTCTGACTATTGTAAAACCCCAACTGTATATCATGGACGGCATTGTGGCCATGCAGGGCCAGGGCCCCGGCAGCGGAGATCCCGTAAAACTCGATCTGGTATTGGCATCGACTGATCCTGTGGCAATGGATATTGCAGTCTGCAAAATTTTAGGAATCGAACCGGTGGGCATACCCGTCCTGAAAATGGCTAAGGTGCGCGGTATGTGGCCTGACAGAATTGAATATCCGCTCCGGAAACCTGATGATGTTGCCTACCAGGGATTTAGATTGCCCAATACGGCCGACCATTTATTGACCGGTAAAAAACCACCCAGAAAAGGTCCCGTTATCACGGATAATTGCTCGGCCTGCGGGGAATGCGAAAGTATTTGCCCCAAAGGTGCGGTCCAGGTGAAAGACCGGATGGCGGAGGTGCTTTACGCAAAGTGCATCCGGTGTTTTTGCTGCCATGAGGTCTGCCCCGAAAATGCCATCGTTTTGCGTAGCGTGAAGTTTTCTGATTATTAGAATGTAGCTCGAATTTCCATTGTGCTACATGCTAGTGCACTGCTTCGCCGACCGGCGCATCCGTCCGGTTCAGGCGAAAGCGGAAAGAGAGGAAAAATGTTCAAACCAACAGCGGCGAAGGCCGCAGGGAGAAAACTTATTTTTTCTGTGTTGTTAATCGCCCTTTTCTCGTTGGATCATGGGGGATTAGCGGCTGCCTCCGACGGTTTCAAACGTCCCAGCTACAGTCCGGTGCTCCGGCAGAACGAAGATTGGTCCGTGTTGGCTGGAATTGAGGATTCAGATGACAAGAACTTTTTTGATCCAATTAAATACATCCCTCTATCCGAAGACGGCAATTCCCGTATGAGTTTCGGCGGGCAACTGCGCTTCCGCCTCGAAGGCTGGAACAATTTTAATTTCAACCGCGATTTCAACGACACCTATTTGTTGACACGTATCCGTTTGCACACCGATATTCAAACCGGAAAGTACTTTCGGTGGTTCGCTGAAATGAAAAGCGCCTTTTCAACGGATCGCGATCTGCCGGGCGGCCGCCGTACCCTGGATGTTGATGAACTCGCTCTGCAACAGGCGTTTGTCGATATCATGTTACCGGTGGGCGAAAGCGGCAAATTGACATTGCGCCCCGGACGCCAGATGCTGCTGCATGGCAAGCAACGCCTGATCAGCCCATTGGACTGGTCCAATACGATGAGAACCTGGCAAGGGTTTCAAGGTTTTCTCGATATTAATCAATGGAAAATCAGCGGATTTTGGACTCAGTTTGTACCGGTCAAGAAATATGAACATAACGAAGCTGACGCCGACGAACCATTTGGCGGCCTTTATGCCACCGGTAAGCCCGGAAGCGCCGGCATTGGTCTGGATGGTTACTGGTTGTACCGGAAACGTAAATTATTGGACGATGAACGCCACACCGTCGGTGGGCGAATTTTCGGTGCAATCGCCAACAACCGCCTGGATTACGACTTTGAGGCCGCTTATCAGACCGGCGATGTGGACGATAATGACGTCCGGGCATTTATGGTCGGCAGCCAGTTCGGCTATCGGTTCACCGAGACGAAATTCAAACCGCGAGTCTATGTAGGGTTCGATTATGGCAGCGGCGATAAAGATCCCGACGACAGCAAGGTCGAAACTTTCGACCAAACCTATCCGCTGGGGCATTTGTATCTGGGTTACATCGATATTGTCGGGCGGCAGAATATTATTACGCCCAGCATCGGTTTCACCTTCAGCCCTTTAAAGAAGCTCACTTGCGAAGCGACCGGGCTTTTTTTCTGGCGGGCCAGAGAAGATGATGCCCTGTATAATGCGGGTTCGGGGGTGGTTCGCCCGGGTGCTCCGGGGACCAGCCTGGAAGTCGGCCAGGAGATTGATATCCTGCTCAAATACGCTCACAACATCCACACGGTCCTTCTCCTGGGATACAGCCATTTTTTTCCCGGCGACTTCATCAGTGAAACCGGGCCCGACGACCCGATCGATTTTCTATACACTAGTATGCAATTTACATTTTAGGGACTTGGATAAAACAGGTAGGAGGAAAAATGTTCAAAGAAGAACGCGAGGAATTGAAATTTGATTGGAGCATGATCGGCAATGTCGGGCAGGGCCGACCCAATCTTGGATCAACCATGGATGTCAGTGTTTACCGGTTGATGCAGTTTACCTTGAGAGATGTGCTTATCAAAGAATTCGATGCTGCAACCGCCGATCGAATATTTTACGAGGCCGGCAAGCATGCCGGCAAAGAGTTCTGCAAAGAACTGACAACTCCTGGCAAAGATTTCAATGAATTTGTGGTCGAACTCCAGGAACTGCTCAAGGACCTTAAAATAGGCATATTGAGGATTGAAAAGTCGGATCTTGAAAAGATGAACTTCACTTTGACCGTTGCCGAAGACCTGGATTGCTCAGGACTCCCGGCCTCCGAGGAGACTATCTGTACCTATGACGAGGGATTTATCAGCGGCCTGTTTTCCGAATACACCGGTCGCAGTTTTGAGGCCAAGGAGGTCGATTGCTGGTGTTCGGGTGATAGGGTCTGCCGTTTCGAGGCCAGGCAGTCTGCATAAGGGATGGACTTGGTTCGCTTCGCTCATCCGCCGGAGGCGGAGAATAATGGAACATTCCAACATTCCATTATTCCATGTGGGCGGCACAAATCCAGTGTCGGTAAAAGCTACATGATTTCAATATATTATAGAAATTCCGAGACCTTATAATTATGCTCGAGGTAAAAGAAGAAGATATTGATAAGATAAGCGAAGCATTTTACCTGATTCTAAAGGGCAGGATACCGGCTCCCATCGAACTGCCGGAAGATTATCCGGATAATGAAATCAAACAAGCGGTAGGCTTTATAAACAAATTTATAGTTGAGTACAACAGCGCCACCGAATCGGTCAACGCCATATCCAGAGGTGAGCTTGATCTTGAACCGCCGAAAGGCAAGATGTCGATTCTGCAAACCTTAAAGCATTTACATGCCAATTTAAGACATTTGACCTGGACAACCCAGCAAATCGCCAGGGGTGATTTCAACCACGAAGTCGATTTTCTGGGAGATTTTTCAGTTGCGTTCAACAGCATGACCCAGCAATTGAAAGACGCCTTCGAGGAACGAAAAAGAACCAACGAAACCCTTCGACAGCGTATCAAGGAATTGGATGAAGCCCGCCTGGCCATGCTGAACATGATGGAAGATCTCGATGAAGCCCGACATGAAGCCGAAGAAGCCACCAAAGCCAAGAGCGAATTTCTGGCGAACATGAGCCACGAGATCCGCACTCCCATGAACGCCATTATGGGCATGGCGCATCTGGCCCTTAAAACCGATCTCACTCCCAAGCAGTACGACTACCTGAAAAAAGTAGATATATCCGCCAAATCCCTTTTAGGGATCATCAATGACATCCTGGATTTTTCCAAAATCGAAGCCGGCAAAATGGACATGGAGTCCGTGGACTTTCAGCTGGAGGATACTCTCGATAATATTTCCACCCTGGTTGGCATCAGAACCCAGGAAAAAGGCCTGGAACTGCTCATCAAGACTGACCCGGCCGTGCCCACGGCCCTGGTCGGCGACCCCCTGCGTCTCGGGCAAGTGCTGATCAATTTGTCAAACAACGCGGTCAAGTTTACGGATGCGGGAGAAATTGTGGTTGCCGTCGAACTGGAAAAAGAAGCCGTCGACCAGGTGACGCTAAAATTTTCGGTGCGTGACACCGGCATTGGCATGACAGAACAACAAGCAGCCAGGCTGTTTCAACCTTTTTCGCAGGCAGATTCCTCGACGACACGCAAATACGGCGGCACCGGCTTGGGACTGACCATCAGCAAACGGCTGGCCGAAATGATGGGCGGCAATATCTGGGTGACAAGCCAGCCGGGTCATGGCAGTACCTTCAGTTTTACTGCAAATTTTGGACTGGGAAAAGAGAAGGCCCGCGAGTGTTATCAGCCCGTTGCTGATCTGCGTGGTATGAAGGTCCTGGTGGTGGATGATAATGCCACCTCACGGGACATTTTTCAGGATATGCTGGAATCCTTTTCATTTGACGTGACCTTGGCGACCTCGGGCCGGGAGGGTTTGGCCGAATTGGAGAAGGCATCGCCGGACCGGCCGTTTGATATTGTAATTATGGATTGGAAAATGCCGGGTATGGACGGAATCGAAGCCACCCGGCTCATCAAAAGCCACAAAGATCTATCCAAAATTCCCGCTGTAATCATGGTAACCGCCTTCGGTCGTGAAGAAGTCATGCAGCAGGCACAGCAAGTAGGGCTGGAGGGATTTCTGCTGAAACCGGTCAATGCTTCCATGTTGTTTGACACGATCATGCAGGCTTTCGGGCTTGAAACCAACGCAGCCCCAAGGGTGACGCAAAAAAATGAACAGCAGGCCGAGGCATTGGAAAAGATCCAGGGCGCCCGCGTTCTGCTGGTAGAAGATAATGAAATCAATCAACAGGTGGCCCGGGAAATTCTTGAAGGTGCCGGGCTGAATGTTACGGTAGTCACCAATGGGCAAGAAGCCGTCGATGCGGTGCAAGTCAATGCTTATGACGCGGTGCTCATGGACGTCCAAATGCCGGTGATGGATGGATACACCGCTACTCGCAAGATACGCGAGTGGGAATTCGGAAGTGGGAATTCGGAAGGGGGAATTCGGAAGTCGGAAGTCGGAAGGCGGAAGGCGGAAGAAGAGCTCAAAGGAGAGGACAGAGGACAGAAGACAGAAGACAGAGGTCAGAAGACGGCGGACAGAGGTCAGAAGACAGAGGACAAAGGGCAGGCGCCAGTAGCAGAAAGTGGAAATGGGAAAGTTGGAACAGTGGATGCGGAAGCCGGAAATCAAGCCCCAATCGGGGGTGACCATTACCGAATACCCAATACCGAATACCCAATACCTATAATAGCTATGACCGCCCACGCCATGGCGGGGGATGAGGAAAAAAGTCTGCAGGCCGGCATGAACGCGCATGTCGCGAAACCCATAGACCCGGATCAGCTCTTTACCACCTTGCTAAACTGGATTAAGCCTAAGGCCGAGCGAATTTCCGTCCTCCAAAGTGTTCCCGTCACCGCGAACGAGTCTCCAACGCCTGACGCATTACCTGAAACGGGTCAGGCTTTGCCGGAGGAAGATGTTCTGCCGGAATCACTGCCGGGATTTGATCTGGCTTCCGGGCTGCGGCGCCTGATGGGCAACCAAGGTCTGTACCGCAAACTTTTGCTCGATTTTGGAGCGAATTACAGATGCTTTGCCGACGAAATCCGGGGCGCATTGGATGGCGGGGATTTTGACCAGGTTCACGGTCTGGTGCATAATCTGAAAGGATTGGCTGGAAATTTGGAAGCTACCGATCTTCAGGCGGCGGCAATCAAAATGGAAAATCTCGTTAAGGGCCGGGACGCCCAAAATGTCCCGCAAGCTGAGCTGAAGTCGGAATTTACCGCACTGGAAAACGCCCTGCAACAGGCTTTGGCGGCGGTGCAGGCCCTGGGGGCCCTGGATTCAGAAACCTCCCCTGAAACCTCGGCCGACGTAATAGCCGCAGTTTGTCCCGAATTGCCCGCAGATGTGCTTGACCGTCTAAGAGAGGCGGCCGATATGGGAGATGTGGTGCAAATTAAAGCTATTGCCGAAAAATTGATTGCCGAATCCGATGGTGCGGCAGTTTTTTGTAGCGAGTTGGTTCGCCTGGCAGAGGATTTTGACTTCGATGGTATTCAAAATATTCTGATTGAGACAGACGCCTAAATCCGCCCCGTCCATGCGGGGCGCTAGTCATTTAAGTTGTCTATACCCACATGCGTAAATATGCTCCGTTTGCTCATGTGCTGAATCCCCCCTGCCCCCTTTAAAAAAAGGGAAGAAATAATCCCCCTCGGTCCCCCTTTAAAAAACTGGCCCTTACCCACACATGAGACCGGGGTTCAAGGCCCAGATTTCAGGGGAGATTGATATTTCTTATGCGTCATCAGAGCATACATCTCGGTAGCAGTATCCAGTTTGAGAAGTCCACGCCAGATCGTCTGGGTGCCAGGATTACCGTCGCTTTTTCTTCCCATGAAGCCACCGATGCCTGCGAGCATGAAAATA